>JACCDN010906722.1_pt1 | contig 12330 bp, 11 predicted proteins | sample 7441691 | NCBI WGS metagenome assembly JACCDN01 (sample SAMN15323439, study PRJNA562643) | freshwater metagenome | isolation source: river surface water | place: USA:Blue River Watershed | collected 2017-08-16 | reverse complement strand
GTGACACCAGAACACCCATACGAAGAGGATTAGTTTCATCTTTAGTCTTTTACCAATTGAATTCCGAGAAATGTTTTCGGAGAAATACATTTTAGTTCAGCTGTTAATTCAGCAGAGAGGTTTAAACTATCGATAAAAGCGTGAACGCTTTCTTTCGTTACTTGTTCGTTTTTACGTGTTAATCCTTTCAGTGCTTCATAGGGTTTTTCGAATCCTTCTCGTCGCAATACAGTTTGTATGGCTTCTGCCACTACCGCCCAATTTTGATCCAGGTCTTCGTGTAATTTTGCTTCATTTAGAAGTAATTTTCCAAGACCATTTAATGTAGACTGCAAGGAAATAATGCTATGTGCAATGGGAACACCAACCACCCGAAGTACGGTTGAATCTGTAAGGTCTCGTTGCAAACGGGAAACCGGCAATTTGCTTGATAAATGTTCGAAAAGTGCGTTAGCGATTCCGATATTCCCTTCAGAATTTTCAAAATCAATCGGATTCACTTTATGCGGCATTGCAGAAGAACCGATTTCTCCCACTTTGATTTTCTGTTTGAAATATTCCATGGATATGTAGGTCCACATGTCACGGTTTAAATCTAATATGATGTTATTGATGCGTTTTAAGACATCGAATAATGCTGCCAATTGGTCGTAATGTTCAATTTGGGTGGTTGTTTGTGACCGATGCAAACCTAATCTACTGTTCACAAATTGATTGGCAAAGGAAACCCAATCATGCTGAGGGAAAGCAACATGGTGTGCATTGAAATTTCCAGTGGCTCCTCCGAATTTTGCAGGATATTCTTGAGCACATAATTGTTTACGTTGTATGGTCAGACGCTCTGTAAAAACGAGAATTTCTTTCCCTAAGCGAGTAGGAGAAGCGGGTTGACCATGCGTTCGTGCGAGCATAGGAACATCTTTCCACTCCTTTTGGTAACTCGTTAATTGTGCAATGAGTTGATCTAACTTAGGAATGTATACGGTTTCAATTCCTTCCTTAAGTGATAATGGAATGGCTGTATTGTTAATGTCCTGAGAGGTTAAGCCGAAATGAATGAATTCCAGATAGCGATGCAAACCCAATCCTTCCATTTTTCTTTTCAGGAAGTATTCCACCGCTTTTACATCGTGATTGGTTGTTTTTTCGGTTTCTTTTATCCAAAGGGCATCTTCCTCCGTAAAATGCTCATAGATCGATTTTAACGCAGCAAAGTTTTCCTTGGGAAAATCGGATAGTGGTTCAATGCCACTTTCGACCAATGAAATGAAATATTCAACCTCCACCAAAACGCGGTAGCGAATTAACCCAAATTCCGAGAAAAAAGGACGTAATAGGCTTGTTTTAGAATGGTATCTCCCGTCGATAGGAGAAATAGCTGAAAGTGAGTTTAATTCCATGTATTGATCATTAAGGGACAAAGATACGACATTGGAGAAAACTTCTAAAATCGAATTGTTGTAAAGTCCAAAGGAAATATGCTAAAATTATCACACAAACTTAAAATCCTTGGTATTTTTGTTTCATGGAATTTTCAAAACGATTTGTTCGATTTAATTGGGTGGTCTTAATCCTCATTTATTTGATCGTAGTTGCTGGTAGTTTGGTTCGCATCACTGGAAGTGGCATGGGTTGTCCTGACTGGCCAAAGTGCTTTGGTCAATGGATTCCACCAACAGAATTAGCAGAACTTCCTGCTGATTACCGCGAAACGTATTTGTTGAAACGCGAGAAGAAAGTGGAGAAATTTTGCCGTTTTTTAAACGCGCTGGGTATGCATGAAACGGCCGTACGGATTCAAACGAATCCAGATGTGTATGTAGAAGAAGCGTTTAACGCGAAAAAAACATGGACGGAATACCTGAATCGCGTGGTTGGATTCTTAGCAGGAAATGCCATGCTAATTGCATTTGTTTGGATGCTAGCGGTTTATCGAAAAAGTAAGTTTATACTGCTCATGTTACTCAACCTCCTACTTATGGGCGTTGAAGGTTGGTTTGGGTCGATTGTTGTGGCGACAAACTTGGTTCCTTGGACCATCACGGTCCATTTGTTACTTGCGCTGGTCATCATTGGAATACAAATATATTTAGTGTATGCGATGGGACGAGGATCTCAAACAAATCTCGTGCTTAATCGATCCATGCGATTGGTTCTATGGTTGATTTTAATCATTACCTTTTATCAGATGTTCTTAGGGACACAAGTGCGTGAGTCCATCGATTACCTGGTGAAACAGGGATACAGTCGGACAGAGTGGATGGATAAAATCGGCATCGAATTTTTAATCCACCGCAGTTTTTCATGGTTGGTACTGATTTTATTGGGATGGATGTTTTGGAAGAATGAACAAACGACAAAATACCGTATTATCCGCTCAACTTTTGTTATTCTTGCTTTAGAATTGATCAGTGGAGTTCTTTTAGCTTACGTTGACATGCCAGGATTGGTTCGGACGAGTCATTTGATCTTTGCCAGTGTATTGTTTGGATTATTGTTGTTTACGGTTTTTCAGCTTCAAAAGAAACCTACTTTGTAAAAGGTAGGGAAATATCCACCCAAGTTTCTTTGCTACGAACGTTTAGTTCCGTGAAACAAGCAAAATTGTATCTTCGGGAATCTTGGAAACGAAAATAGGCGATTTAAACATTGATGAAACCCTCATCAAAAGCATCGAAATAGGAGATGAATCAAGTATCCTTCGGCTTTATGACGCCTCATTTTCTGTGCTGATGAATGTGGTTGCTCGATACAAGACAAACCATGAGGACCGTATTTCGCTGATTAATAATGCCTTCATGAAAGCCATTACACATTTACGAGACTTTACCCCAGGGACCTCCTACAGCGCATGGATCAAAACCATTCTAAGACGTGAAATCATTGATGATTTTCGTAAAAACAAACGAAGACTTTTGGAAGTATCTATGGCTATTGTTCCTGACAACAAGGAGTTTGAACCTAATGAATGGGACTTGGATCGCGCGTTGGAAACAAAACGAGTAGAAGCACTTTTGTTGAAACTTCCGACAGCGACTCGGACCGTTTTCAATCTATTCTTGTGGGAGGACCTCCGTCCAAGTGAAATAGCAACCGAATTAACACTTTCAGTGGAAACCGTTCGCTGGCATATCAAAACGGCTCGAAAACTCATGCGTCAACAAATAGAGCAGCTATGAAGGAACAGGAAGACATCAAACAAGACTTTGATCATTGGTTGCGAGATCAATGGAGGGAAGCGTACTTCGTTCCAAGTTCACAGGATCGAAAGAAATTGACGAAAAAATTGCGTTATAGGAAAAAGAAACAACGATGGACCATTACACTCATTCTTTGTCTTAGTATAATCGTGTTTTATATCGGATTTTTCAAGCAATCATCTCATCTTGAAAAGAATAAAAGTAAGCAGCCTAGGGAACAGATAAAGCCAATTCAAATATATGGATCAGCAGAAAATGACGTTCATATGAAAGAAATAAAATCATTAGTTCCATTAAAATCGCTTTTGAAGAATGGTGTTCTGCCTATAGTTGTCGAACCAATTGAAAATACCGATATCGAAGACCTTCCAACTGATGAAGATAGAAACTATACCTTAGAAACCTATTCACCAGTGTTGGAAAATCAGTTGGATTTAGATACGGTGATGAAATGTTTAGGTATCTTTTATTTGCAATCCTCACTAAGTAAGGACAGAACGAAATTTGCTGGAATAACATCCGGACATGAATTGGTTATTGCACGAAGCATGAATGGCAGTTATTCTTTACCAACATCTCCAGATACCCTTAGTATGGAAGGTGGATTTCGTCCAATTGGCATGTCTGACAATCAATATGTTCAATTTGCATTTTACGATGTAAAACAACTTCTTTTTAATGAAGCAATCTACCGTCAGATTGTGGCGATTAATGTCCTGCCTAAAGTTGCTTATTTTATGAAATCTAATCGTCCAGGATGGCATAATCTAGTCAATACAAATATGAACATCAACGTCGATCAACGTGTGAATCCTGCTGCTCAGAATCAATTTTAAAACATGAACAGAATTGCTCAACAGGATGAACTTAAAAATCAAATGTCACTTTTGAAACCTGGGCGAGAAATGTATGTGCGAAAAGGTATGCGAGTGAATTACAAAGCAAAGATTGGTTTATTGATCAACGATAATTTTGCCATTTATTCACAGCCTAATAAGGTACTAATTGTCAGTTGTGATGCAGAACGTGTTTCACTTGTTACGGAAAACGGATACATTGAGGCAAGTCATGCGATTAATGTGCAAAAACCCCGGTTTTTTAGTCAAAAGGCAAGATACACACTGTATGATTATGAAACGGAGCGTTTGTATTTAATCATTGAAACAAACTTTGCTTACATCTGGTATGAAGTAAATCAACAAACAGGAAATACACGGTACATTTTCAAGACTGAAACCATTTGGAATCAACCAAATTGGCTTATTGAAAATGGTATGTTGAAATTCACTTTCAAAGGAAAGAAGTATGTGCAATCCTTGAATTAGTGTTGTTTGAGAATTGGACTCGATTGATTTCTGAAGATCATGCGATACATCCCATGTGGGAGATGATTTAATGAAAGCACATCTTTACACGATTGAATGCGGTGGATGAACACAATTTTCCCAAGCTCATCACACAGGTAAACGAATTCACCAATGAACGCTGGATCAACATCCAAATGTAGTACATCCATGAAGGGAATCGGATAAAATGAAATTTTGTCGTCATCAATTAATTGAGAGGTAAGCACATTTTCAATTTTCCATGTTTCTTTTAGTCGGTTATTTCCCGCAATACCAGTGCTTAGGTAAAAATCTCCCTCATGAGAAAAACAGACACTTCCCTTTCGAGGTATTCCAGTAAAGTCGGGTAGAACTTGCGTATTGAAAAGAGCTAAATTGACTTTTTCAAACGAACTAAGTGTTTGGTTTGCAGGATTGATTCCCCCGAAAATATAGAGACAGGAATCCTTCTGAACAGATGCCACATAGGTACGTTCACCTATGGAAAATACCGGGAAAACACTCCATTCGTCGGTTTGTGGATTGTACTTCCAGGTGTCTGTATTCCAGTTTGTTGAGCTAGATTTCCCCGCGGAAATATAACCGAAATCCGCATAGGAAAAAGCAAGTCCACGCCAAAATCCAGGTATGGGTAAGTTGTTCTTTTGTTGCCATTCTTCTGTAGAAAAACAATAGCTCCAAACCTCATTCAATATGCCGCTTGCATTTTGACCACCAATCAAATACAATGAGTCACCGATGATGAAATGTACAGCACCTGCGCGACCCATAGCAGGCAGCGAATCTAAAGATGTCCAAAGTTCAGAGCTTGGGTCAAAGCGCCAAAAACTTGAAAAATAGGTTCCCGAACAATTGTCGCCGCAGAGGATGTATCCAAATCCATTGTGGGAGAATCCGTTGGCATATTGACGGCTTTCACCTTCTGGTAATGAGGTACCTGGTTCCCAATTTTGAGTAGTGCCATTAAATCGGTAGAAATTTCGTGTGCAGTTAAATCCGTCATCGCGACCAGTTCCACAGTAATGCTTGTCCTCAATGCTAAATCCTGCAGCATCATCGCGTGGGTTTCCAGGGAAATCAGGTAGTTGTTGCCAGATTTGGCTTTGGGTATTTGAAGCGAAATGACAGAAAGCTAATACAATGTATAGGCGCATGAAACACATAACGCCGGTTGCATCCATTTTATTTTAAAGACCTTAAAAGGAAGGTGTTCCAGTAACGGTGCAACTGACTTTGGTAGGTATGGAATAACTCAAGCGAAGCATACCTGTTAAGTAATAAGTGTTGTAAATATTAGAAGATAACAGGGAATAATTGCTACTGGCGGAAGCACCAATCGACAAATTGTTCTTAAACTGATACTGGTAGAAAATACCTAGGTTATTATTCAGGGTAGAAAACAAGCCGGTACTGTGTTGAAACGCCTTGAATTGAAGGTTGAAGAAAAAATCATTATAATGGTTATTTACATCCATTCGGTAAAAGAGGGAAGGAGTCAAAGAGAAGTGTTTTGCTGAGTCTAAGTCAAAGCGGTAACTTGCATTTGCTGCAATGGTTAGGGGAGATTTATAAGTGTACGGATAGGTCGTTATTTCAGGTCGATTTAAATTGTTTCCCGCGAGACCAAAAGTCCATTTTTTACTCACCAATGACATCCCAATATTAATACCGTACGAAGTCGGATTCCATAAGGTGAAATAATGAATGGGTGGTATTGCGCTATCCAAGAACGTGAAGTTGTCGCGGCGTGTGCTGATTCCCATTCCAGCATTCATTGTAATGAATCGATTGATCCTAAGGGAATACGCCGCATTGAATGAATTTGACACAGTTTTCCATTCAGAAAGTTGATGGAATTGGTTATTGATACCTAAGGAGAAGGCACCAATACGTTGTTTTATGGAAAAGAAGTTGTTGTAATTTTCAATGCTTTCCATTTTGGAATACAGGGTTGTATTACTAGTAAATACTTTCTTTTCAGCAAAAGCAGATGGATTGCTCGCATTGAAATAATCGTCAACAGTGTAGGTGAATTGAGCGAAAAAACGACTGGAAATAAATAGAAATGAGAATAAAATAATGGAGCGCATGTGCAATGGTTTATGTTAGGTTAAACAAGTTTTACGTAGAAAAAGTTACAGTCACACCCCTTAAACGAGTTATTTGCGTTAACTTAACTGAGGTAGAAGAGATATGCAAGATCCAAGTGCTGATTTATTGGAAAAAGTGAAGGCTTACGACCGTAGGGCGCAATTGGAGTTGTATCAACTTTGCTATCCCGTTTTAATTGGAGTTGCACGAAGATTTCGAAAAAACGATGAAGATTATAAAACGCTCGTGAATAATGCTTTTATGAAGATTGTTCAGAATTTGGAAAAATACCAGGAGATTCGATTTTACAGTTGGATAAAGCGTATCATCACGAATGAAATCATTGACGACTTTCGTCGATCCAAGAATTACCACGCGTTCTATCAACATGATGCGAGTATAGAAGGAAACGATGCCGTCTTCGCAGAGGTGGAGTTCGAAATCAATCAAGCCCATTTACATGCGATGTTGCAACAATTATCGGAACCAACTCGAGTGGTATTTAATTTGTTTGTTGTAGATGGATACTCTCATCGTGAAATTGGTGAAATGTTGGGTATTTCAGAACAGACATCTAAGTGGCATACCAAAATTGCTCGAAAAAAATTAAAAGAACTACTTAAAATAGAGAGTCATGCGATCAACAAATGATGCTTTTGATGAAGATGTAAAACGCGTTTTACATGAAAACCAATTGGAGGATGTTCCATTGGATTATTTGGAGGACATCGAAAGAAGATTAGATCTTTTGGAGAAAAAGAAAAAGCGCCGCATCCTTGCCTGGTTTTTCATGGGGGTTGTTTTGGCTGCTGGACTTACTTTTTTCATGGCAAATGAATCTGGTGAGTCAAAGTCTGCCGTTACATTGGTTTCAGGTAAAGGAAGTTTTCGAAAAAACAAAAATTCGATTACTTCTCCCCATTCAAATCGGAAGTTTGAAAGCAAAAAGCTTCACACTTTTTCGTGCAACTTTCCTACAGATGGATACACCGCGATGCAGGATAAGATACAAGAAAAAAGAAGTGATGCGATGTTGAAAAACGGAACAAATAAGGAGGTCAAAAATTATTCAACAACAAGTATTCCACTTGCTTCGATGCTCAATCAAGTCATGGAAACACAAATAGCTACTGATTTGAACCTCAGTTCATACGTTCAAATGCCTATAGTTACAGGGGATTTTGATTCAACGCACGCAGCGCTTTCGGTTCAAGATTCGCTCATAAAGGAGGAGAGTATCACTGCGCTATTGTATCCAGAGCGAGCAACTAAAACCGATCTTTCGAAATGGACGCGTTCCATTGGTTTTTTCACTGGAATGAGTGGCGTGATTTCTTCCTTTCATACAGATGATCCTGCATGGTTTGCCGTAGTCGGATCGAATATGCAGAAATACCGTGAAATTAGAACCACACAAGAGCGTTCTATTTCTAGTGTCGATTTATCACTTCGTTATCGCATGGCAAAAGATCACCTAGTTCTTCAAACTGGAGTGGATTTCTTTGAGTGGGGTGAGCAAGTTCAATACGATTATTCCTTTGCTTATGATGGTGTAAATCGGTATTCTTACCTTTCTCTTCCGGTGTATTTAGGGTACCGGAAATCTTTTTCTTCATTCGAATGGGGAGCAAATTTCGGTTGTTCAATTGGACATGTTCTGAAGCAGAAAGGACAATATATTCAGCCAGATTTAGTCACATTAGCATTAGAACAGGCGCGAACGTGGTCCTATACTGGAATGGCTCAATTTGAATTCATTTACATCCTCGATCGTTACCGATTTTCTCTTGTCCCAACCTACCGTATGTCGATCGGAAATGTAGTCAATTCTACGTTCACTAAAAACCGGTATTATTCGTTCGGATTACAGATGGGGATGGCTTATCAATTTTGATGCAAGGAGGAAATAATCAACGTGATTTAGGTCGACGTGTATTTGATTTTTTACTTGTACCATTGCGGTGCTCCTTCTTTTTTGGTGCTTGTCCAAACGTTGGGCTACTTAGGTAAGGCTTTTTTGATTTTGGTGCACTAGGGCTTACTTTTATTTTTTTTGGCGCTGCCGGTTTTGAGCTTTTTCGAATGTCGTCGTTGGTCGAATCTTCTAATAGTTTATAAATGGTATTCATTTCATTTTCAGTCAAATCCCTCCATTCTCCAACTGGTAGTCCTTTTAAGCTAATGTTCATGATGCGCACACGTTCCAATTTTGTCACTTCATAACCAAAGAACTCACACATGCGTCGAATTTGCCGGTTGAGTCCTTGAATGAGTGTGATCCTAAATACATGAGGTGCTTCTTGTACCACTTTACATTTTTTGGTATTCACGCCAAGTATTGGAACGCCTTTGGCCATGCCAGCGATCATTTCAGGAGTCAAGGCTTTATTTACGGTAACTAAATATTCCTTTTCATGGTTGTTGCCTGCCCGTAAGATTTTATTGATAATGTCACCATTATTCGTTAGGAAAATGAGTCCTTGAGAATCTTTGTCTAAACGTCCAATGGGAAAAATGCGTTTGCTGTGATTGACGAATTGAACAATGTTGTCGTGAACATTTTCTTCCGTTGTGGATGTTACGCCCACGGGCTTGTTTAGTGCAATAAAAACGATGTCTTCCCCTTGACGAGGTTCAAGTTCTGTTCCATTTACCCGAACTCGGTCACCAACGTTCACTTGATCTCCAATGCTTGCTTTGCGCTTATTGATGAAGACTAAGCCTCGTTCAATGAATTTATCCGCTTCACGACGTGAGCAGAGTCCACTTTCACTTATAAATTTATTTAGTCTCATTTTTAGGACATCCTTTTTTTTGCTAGTCAAATAAGCGTTTTCAATTGATTTTTTCATGAAATTCACTTATCAGATGGTAAATTTAGTCAATATTCAAGGTTCAATCGGAGAGATAAGCTTTGATAAAATCATTTTCACTTTTTGAAATAAAGAAAATATTGAATCTATCAAGAAAAGGAATTAGTCTCATTTCTATTTTCATAGGTTTTTTAAAAGGCGTACTTTTGTACAAAACCATTAATAATGAACTTTCGATTCAGTTATTTCCTCTTATTTTTTGTGTACATATCCACACAAATGATGCGGGCTCAGGCACCTATTGCTTCCTTTCAAACGAATCCTGCATTGAGCTCGGGTGTCGTAACCATTTGTCAAGGACAGTACATCACTTTTACGAATACTTCAGTAAATGTTTTACCTGGAGCCACCTATACTTGGTCTTTCGGAGCAGGTGCAAGTCCTGCCTCTTCCAATTTGGTCGGTCCACATACCGTGCAATATACTGTAGTAACGCCAGGGACAACCGTATCGTTAACTGTGACCAATCCCAATGGACAAACCAGTACTTTGAGTCGAACCGTAGTTGTCAATGCTTCTCCGGTTTCCAACTTAGTATTAGCCAATACGGGTGCTAGTTTTGGTACAACATCTGTAAATGGAATAACCTTATTTAAACGTTGTGTGAGTCAAAATACAACAAGTACCACATTTCTTTGGAATGTTGCTGCCATACCTGGGACAACGCAGACCTTTAATTGGGGTGATGCGAGTCCGAATGGAACGCAAGCGAACATTGTAGCTGGACAGATTTCACACCTTTACGGGTTGGGAGCATTTACTTTGACACATACCATGACCAATGCCGCCGGATGTCAAACCGTGAAGCAATATTATATTTTTAACGGTGATGCTCCAACCATCAATGTTTCCGGATCTGGTCAGACAACCTGTTTGCCTTCCCCTTACGAAATAGATATTTTATCGAACAACATTCCTGGAACCCAGTATACGGTTTCATTCACAGATGGAACACCTTCCAGTGTTTTTTCTACCATCAATGACACGACGATTTCTCACATTTTTAATACGTCTTCGTGTGGACAATCTTATCCGGTTGGACCTATAACCATTAATAATGCCTTTTCGTCAACCATTGTGGCACAAAATGCCTGTGGAACGACGTTCGCAACGGTTGGTCCCATAACGATTTCAACAGGAACGGATGCACAATTTACGTATACTCCGGCATCTCCAATTTGTGTGAACGAGGATGTCAGTTTTTCGAATACAAGTTCTTCGGGCGAGTCTGTGAGCAACAATGGTTGTTCAAATGGATATGGACATTATTGGTCAGTCCAAGAAACGACTGGTTACACAGTTGCATTTGGTACGCTTGGATCGAATAATGGAAACATCAATGCGAATTATGATTACACCACATGGACAAATGGGGCGGATAGTTTGGTGCTGAATTTTAACACACCAGGAGTTTATCATGTATGGATGTACACTGGGAATACCTGCGGAATGGATTCCATTATGCAAGTAGTCACCATTAATCCAACAGGAACGGTTTTGGCTGTTCCTTTGGACCAAACGATCTGTTCCGGTGAATTTTTCAATCCAATTACCTTTACTTCAACCGTTCCAGGCTATGTAGTAACGTGGAATTTGGATGATTCAACGAACGTTTCAGGTTTCAATTTATTAACTGGAAGTGGGATCACAAGTACAACGGTTACACCAATGATGTTGGTCAACTCCACAAATGCGGTAGCAACGGTTCAATTATCAGCAGCGGTTGGCTGTACGAATACTCCTCCAACGGAGGTGACCATTCATGTTAATCCGGTTGGTAATGTACAAGCAAATCCGAGTCAAGCATATATTTGTAGCGGAAATGCAACAAACATTCAATTAAGTAGTAACCTTCAAAATACGACTTTTTCATGGCTTGTTTCTGGTCCTCCAACCATTACTGGAGCATCGAATGGAGCTGGAAATCAAATCATTCAAACATTAACCAATAGTGGTAATACCTTAGATACGGTTTTCTACACGATTTTCCCAGGAGGAGTTCTTTGTCCTGGTGATTCCATTGTCGTACCAGTCGTTGTTCAGCCAACGCTAGGAATGAATACCATTCAAGACATTACTGTTTGTCCTGGGACGTTGATTAATCCATTGGATTACGTCACAAGTCCGGTTGGAGCAACATTGACTTGGACCAACACAAATGGGGCGATAGGCATTCCTGTTTCAGGTTCTGGACAAATACCCACTTGGCTTGCTGCATCTAACACAGGAACGACGAATATTTCTGGAACCATTACAACAACAGCTGTGTTAAACGCGCAATGTCCGGGCATTCAAGATCAATTCAACGTTACGATTAATCCTGTTGCGACCATTGATTTATCAACAACGGATACGCTCATTTGTAGTGGGGAATCTGTGGATGTAGATTTCTCGGGTAATTTATCAAACATGACCATTATTTGGAATCATATTTCTCCAAGTACCATAACTGGTGCAACGAATGGATCTGGAAATAGCGCTGCAATTACAGATGTATTAATTAATACAGGGAATTCCATCGATACGGTTATGTATTATTTCGTGCCTGTTGGCGTTTCTTGCTTGTCAGATACTGTCTTTTTAACTGTGGCGGTTCAACCTCAGATTACCATGAATGCTAATCCTGACATCATCGTTTGTGCGGGTATAGTAATTAATCCACAAGATTATGTGACTGCGCCGACAGGAGGAATTATTTCCTGGACTAATTCAAATGTGGCCATTGGATTAATTGCTTCGGGGACAGGTCAGATTCCAACATGGACATCAAGCGCAAATAATACAGGTTCAACTATAACGGCAACTATTTCAGCAACGGCT
>JACCDN010662907.1_pt1 | contig 12334 bp, 13 predicted proteins | sample 7441691 | NCBI WGS metagenome assembly JACCDN01 (sample SAMN15323439, study PRJNA562643) | freshwater metagenome | isolation source: river surface water | place: USA:Blue River Watershed | collected 2017-08-16 | reverse complement strand
ATTGATTACAAATTGGGAGCGGTATTTGGCAAGCGGATCTGCCGCATCTAACGCCAGCGCATATTCGCGGTTTGTGACTTCCATGGAGCGAGAGCCTACTCTTTACCGCTATGGCACGGAACCTTGTAAACCTAGAAAGCGTTAGCAAAGCTTTCGATATTAAGGAACTCTTACAAAATGTAAGTATCGGAGTTTCACAAGGCGATCGAATTGGAATTGTTGGCCGCAATGGTGCGGGCAAATCCACATTAATGAAAATAATTGCAGGAATTGAAGAGCCTGACTCCGGAAGAGTGACCAAAAGTGGTGGCACTAGCGTTGGCATACTCTCCCAAATTGATAACGCACCTAAAGGTGCGACGGTTCGTGACGTGGTACTTGGCGATAAAGCGACGCATGAATGGGCAAGAGACGCGGGTATCCGTGCAATCTTTACTGGCTTATTCGGCGGCTATCACGAAGAACTTTTTACTCGGGGCTTTGCCTCTTTATCAGGTGGCGAACGGCGAAGAGTTGGTCTAGCTAAATTATTAATTGAAGATTTAGATTTAATTTTGCTTGATGAACCTACAAATCATTTAGATGTTGAAGGAGTTGCTTGGCTTGCCGAGCATCTGAAGAATCGCAAGAACTTAGCAGTAGTTGTAGTGACACACGATCGATGGTTTTTAGATGAAGTTACTGATCGAACCTGGGAAGTCGTTGGCGGAGCGTTAGAAGAATATGATGGAGGTTATTCCGCATATGTTTTGGCAAAAGCAGAGCGCGCTCGCCAGCAGGCCGCGATGGATTCACGACGAAATAATTTATTGAGAAAAGAGTTGGCTTGGTTAAGACGAGGCGCGCCTGCCCGAACTTCTAAACCAAAATTCCGCGTCGATGCCGCAAATGAATTGATCTCAACTGAGCCGCCACCAAGAGATAACACTGAACTTCTAAAATTTAGTCAAAATAGATTGGGTAATACCGTATTTGAATGTCAGCACCTGCAAATTCGGGCCGGCGAAAATGTTTTAATTGAAGATTTATTTTGGAATATCGGGCCAGGACAACGAATCGGAATCGTGGGAGTTAATGGTGCCGGCAAAACCACTTTGATGCGCACTTTGGCTGGCGAACATTTTGCATCTGCCGGCAAACTAGTTAAAGGTGTAACCGTAAAAGTAGCGATGCTCTCTCAGCATCTCGCGGAATTGGACCCAACTTGGCGCTTAATAGAGGCAGTTGAGCGCGTTGCTACAAGGGTGGAATTAGGTGGCGGACGCGAACTTTCTGCGTCGCAACTCTGCGAACGGCTTGGTTTTGATCGAGAATCACAATGGACACCAGTTGGAGATTTATCTGGTGGCGAGAAACGACGTTTACAACTTACTCGCTTATTAATGGATAGCCCTAATGTCTTGCTACTTGATGAGCCCACAAATGATTTTGATATTGAAATTCTTACCGAACTCGAAGACTTACTAGATAGCTTTGCTGGAACTTTGTTAGTGATTTCTCACGATAGGTATTTCTTAGAAAGAACCTGTGACCAAATAGTTGGCTTACTAGGTGATGGCAAAGTTACAGATCTTTCTAGAGGCATCGACCAATATTTAGAAAAACGCGCAATTCAAATCGAAGCCTCTCTGCCTAAGGCAAATAATGAAAAGAAGATTTCTAGTGCAGCCGAGGAGCGACAGAATAAGAAAGACTTAATTCGTATCGAACGCCAAATGGAGAAATTAGATAGCGAAATTAAAGAACTTGAAAAGGAGCAGGAAGCGGCTGCATTTGATGCCGAAGCTTTACTGAAAGCAACAGAAGCATTACAAGCCGCACAAGCCAAACGTGAAGCGCTTGAAGAGGAGTGGTTGAGTAAATGCGTCTAGATATCATCGCATTTCTCTCCGCTACTTTGATTGCTTTTCAGGCTCGCGTGAACGGAGAACTTTCACATTTATTAGGAAATCCAATCCAGGCTGCAACGGTTTCGTTTGGCTCAGGTTTAATCGTGATTGCCTTAATTGGAATTTTTAATCGAGGTATGCGCCAAGGTTTAGTCGGAATTAAGAAAGGTATAGCTGAAGGCGGATTAAAGAGATGGAATCTCTTTGCTGGAATGCTTGGCGGAATCTTCGTTGCGATTCAAACAAACACAGTCACCATAATTGGAGTTGCAGTTTATTCAGTCGCCTCAATCGCAGGCCAAACTGCCTCATCGTTAATAGTGGATGCGCTGGGCTTGGCTGGCGGAGCGAAGAAAACCATTACTTTTCGCCGTATTTTCGCCTCTTTAATTACCGTCTTTGCCGTCTTGGTTTCAGTTTGGGATCGTATTGATGCCAATGATTTATCGCTGTTACCAGTTGCATTAGCAGGACTAGCGGGGGGAATTGTTGGAATACAGCGTGCGCTAAATGGAAAAATAAATATTTATTCCGGTCAACATTGGACAACTTCGCTACTTAATTTCATAATGGGAACCACATTCTTGCTTTTACTAACCGCATTATTGATTCCCGCTGGTAGATATGAATTACAACCACTACCAGCTGCACCTTGGTGGATTTATACCGGCGGCGTACTTGGCGTTATTTATATTGCGTACTCTGCAAGCATTGTTCAACAGCTAGGAGTACTTGCTTCAACTCTACTTAGCGTTGGCGGAAATCTATTCGGTGCCTTAATAATTGACTGGCTCTTTCCGGCGGCGGGGGTAAAGGTAAGTATTTGGTTGGTCTCTGGAATTTGCTTATCGTTCTTAGGTGTTATCGTCGGTGGCGTAAGTAGCCAGCAACAGAAGAGATAATTGAAGCCGTAATAAAGAAAGCTGCAATTGCATAGCTTGAACTTTTAACCCAAGGAATAGTTGCAGAGTAATAGCCAGCCAACGTTATTAATACCGCCCATGAAAGTGCGCCAAATGCATTTGCAGATAAGAATGAGTAATAGCGCATTTTGGAAGCGCCAGCAATCGGTGGTACAAACGTTCTAATCCAAGGAAAATAACGTGCTGCAACTACGGCCCACCAACCAGAGCGATCATAAAAATTCTCTGCGCGGATAATCATTCGCTGTAATTTAGGTGAGTTCTTCCTATCTATATAAGGACGCCCATATTTACGGCCAATTACATATCCAGTTTGATCTCCAATAAAAGCGCCGAGAAATACCACTACACAAAGAAGTGAAATATCGATGGACGGGTTAGCTGCCGCGACCAACCCTGCGCTAAATAGCAATGAGTCTCCAGGCAGGAAAAAGCCCAACATAATGCCGTTTTCTACGTACATTACGATAAATGCGATTAGGTAGAAAATGAAAGGGGCAAGCTCAATTAACTGTGAATCAAATGATGCTTGAACCATTACTTAGCTGCACCTTTAACTGCCGCTGCAACTTTTTTAGCAACTTCAGGATCAAACACACTCGGGATGATGAAGTTTGCATTTAATTGTGATGGCGCAACGCAAGATGCAATGGCATCAGCAGCAGCCACTAACAATTGATCAGTAATTTTGCTGGCATTGGCATCTAATAAGCCTCGGAAAATTCCAGGGAATGCCAATACGTTATTAATTTGATTTGGATGATCGCTGCGGCCAGTTGCGACTACGGCAGCATATTTTCTAGCAATCGTAGGATCAATTTCAGGATCTGGATTAGCCAGTGCAAAAACAATTGAATTTATCGCCATCGATTTGACATCATCTTCGCTCAATACATTTGCAGCACTTACGCCAATAAATACATCTGCACCTTTAACGGCATCACGTAATTCGCCAATGAAGCCATGATTATCAATTCCATCAATGTTGGCAATTCCTTCACGGTGAAATGCTAAAACATTTTCGGCACCACTTACGCTCAGTAATTTAGCGATTGCAGTTCCGGCAGCTCCTGCTCCACTTATAACAATCTTTACATCTTTAAGTTCTTTACGAACCAATTTCAGCGCATTCTTAAGCGCTGCTAAAACCACAATTGCAGTGCCATGTTGATCGTCATGGAAAACTGGAATATCTAATAGCTCTCGTAACTTTGCTTCTATTTCAAAACAACGTGGTGCGGAGATATCTTCTAAATTAATTCCGCCATAAACTGGTGCGATTAATTGAACGGTGCGAACAATTTCATCTACATCTTGGCTATCAATACAAACTGGCCAAGCATCCACATCAGCAAATCTCTTAAATAGCGCTGCTTTACCTTCCATTACTGGCAAAGCGGCTGCCGGACCGATATTTCCTAGACCTAAAACAGCCGAACCATCTGTTACGACGGCAACGGTATTTCGCTTGATAGTTAAGCGCCGGGCATCGGCTGGGTCGGCTGCAATGGCTTGTGAAATACGGGCGACGCCAGGGGTATAGGCGCGGGATAAATCATCTCGAGTCTTTAATGGAACTTTCGGTGTGACTTCAATTTTGCCACCTAAGTGAAGTAAGAATGTTCGATCACTTACTTTTCTAACTTTAAGTCCAGGTGTTTTTTCAATCTCTAAGCAAATATCTTGGGCATGATTAACATCGATAGTGTCACAAGTAATGTCCACAACAACTAACTCAAGAGTTGATTCTGCTACGTCAAGTGCAGTAATTGTGGCTCCCGCATTTGTAATCGCAGTAGTCGCTTGAGCTACTGGTTGTCTCTCAGGAGCACCTTCAACTCGGATTGTGATTCCATAACCAGGACTGGTTGATGACATCAAACTACTCCGTAAAGGCGATCACCTGCATCGCCCAAACCGGGAACGATGTAACCATGTTCATTTAATTTCTCATCAACTGCACCAGTTACTAAATGAACATTTGTGTTAGGGAATGCATCGCCAACTGCTTTGATACCTTCAGGTGAAGAGATAATGCAGATTGCAATAATGTCGGTTGCACCTAAGTCCAATAGATATTGAATTGCGGCAATTAAAGTTCCGCCAGTTGCAAGCATCGGATCGAGAATGAAACATTGGCGACCCTTTAAATCTTTTGGAAGTCGATTGGCATATGTTGAAGCTTGCAATGTTTCTTCATCGCGTACCATTCCCAGAAATCCAATTTCCGCATTTGGCATCAACTTAACCATGCCTTCGAGCATGCCAAGACCGGCGCGCAAAATTGGAACTACAACTGGTGTTGGCTTTGACATGGCGACGCCGGTGGTCGGAGAGACTGGAGTCTTAATCTGCTTTGGTTCAACTTTAACTTCGCGGGTAGCCTCATAAGAAAGAAGCGTTACCAATTCTTCGACTAGGTGGCGAAAGGTTGGCGAATCTGTTTTCTCATCGCGGAGAACCGTCAATTTATGCGCAATTAGGGGATGGTCAGCAACGTGAACTTTCATAATGCCTACCTTACAGGGCTTTCAAATACTAAGAAGTAGTGCAAAACTTGTCGCAAGCAGTTTCTACCGAAAAGAGGCAGTGAGAATGAACTCAGATGTTGATTTCGCAGTAGCTGCTTGGCATGAAGGCGGAACATGGAATCTAGAGATTCTGCCTGACCCATATAACCTCGCATCAGTAATTAAAGAATTGCAAAATCACCAGACAAATGGTGGCGCGCTTGCCCTTATCGCAATTGACGAAGAATTTTTTATATTGGTTCGCGTTCTCGGCACACATATCAGCATGTTTATTAGTGATGTCACTTGTGCACTTGATTATGAAGTAGCTTCAGAATTTCTAGAGATCGCAGATTTGCCAACTCCTGATGATGATGACGAACCACTGCCAGGTGGCCACATGGACATAATTAATGATTTAGGTATGGGCCATATGGAATTGGAAGCGTTATGTGATGACACAGATTTATTCCCAGATGAACAATTAGAAGCAATTGCGAAGCGACTTGGGTTTTCAGAAGAATTTGTTGAGCTTTTAGAGTTATGAAATATGAAGAAGCGATGGCGAAAGCCATCGAATTAGCGCGCGCTGCCGCATCAGCTAGCGGAGATGTTCCAGTCGGAGCAATTGTTTTAAATAAAAATAATGAAGTGATTGCGACCGGAGCTAATCAAAGAGAGATGTCGCATAATCCCGTGGCACACGCTGAAATAATTGCAATACAAAAAGCGGCATCAGCAATCGGTAATTGGCGTTTAGATGATTGCACCTTGGTTGTAACACTGGAACCATGCGCAATGTGTGCTGGCGCAATTGCACAAGCAAGAATTCCTAGATTAATTTTTGGTGCATGGGATGAAAAAGCTGGCGCAGTCGGTTCTCAGTGGGATTTATTAAGAGATCCAAGGCAATTACATAAGCCTGAAGTTATCGCTGGAGTAATGGCAGAGGAATGCTCAGCGTTACTTGCAGAGTTCTTTCAAGATAAGCGTTAGTTACTAGTGAAGTAATTCGTAATTCGGATTAAGAATCGTTAGCAAACCATCAACTTCGCCAACCATGCCTTCAGCGCGAAGTTGAGAGCCAACATCCAGTCCTGCAAGTGAGCGACGCCCTAAGAATTGCAAGGTGATTCCGCCTGTTTCATCCCACATCTCAACTTCCAACATTGGCGCCTGATTTGCAGGCGAGGTGCGAATTGCCGTTACTCGACCCTGAACATGGGCGCGCTTTCGCCAAATTACTTCACCAATGTTGATTACCTTTTCAGAGTAATGACTTACTGGTTCGAGATTTGCAGGTGGCACCATTCGCTTAGATGGCTCTGCAACTGTCGCAGTAGACACTTTTTCTTTCTCTTCTGCTTGTTCTTGGACATCCAAAGTTCCACCGTCCAATAACTTGGCAACATCAAAAGGAATAATCGTTGCAACTACACGTGGCAATTGTGAGATAGGTGATGCGATTTGTTCTGCAGTTTGATCATGAAGAATTCTTCCGAGCACTCTTGAATATGAGCGACGTGGCAATAACAAAGTTAACTCATGATTGCCATCGGCAGTAGCGCGTATCGAATAATCTAAAGCCGCATTAGCCAATCTACGATCAGGGCAATCTATCAATTCAAGTGAAACATCAGAAAGCGCCGGAGTGACTGCCCAAGCTTTCTGAATATCATCTGCACGACGATCATCGATCACAAAATGAACCGCTTTTAGGGTGTGCGGATTCAAACTGCGTGCATAGCGAACTGCTCCTACGGTTGCAAGATCAACGTTATCGACTAAGACAGTTACGTCATGGCGCGCAATTGAAGTAGCGCGGGTACGTTCTTGTGCGAGTGAAAGTACGGCCTGTTCGCGAACATAGCGACGATTTAGACGTAGCAATGAAACCACTGCGATTGGCGCAATTAAAAGAATTATCCAAGCGCCTTCTGTGAATTTAACGATTGAGAAAATAACAACGACAGTAAGAGAAACCGATCCTGCAATAGTGTTAATAACATATTTAGTGCGCCATTTATCTGGCTGGTTGCGCTTTGCATGACGGGCCATTCCAAAACCTGCCAATGTAAATCCAGTAAAGACACCCAGGGCGTAGAACGCAACAAGGTGTTCAACTGATGCGCCAGTTGCAACAACGAATATAACTGCGCCAATTGCCAAGAAAATTATGCCATTTGAGAAGGCCAATCTATGACCACGTTTTGTTAATTGTTTTGGCAAGAAACCATCTGTAGCTACGAAATTACAGAGGATCGGGAATGCTGAATAAGTTGTGTTTGCACCAGCAAGAAGAATAAGAGTGGTTGCAAATTGCACATAGATGTACCAGAAGTTGCCGAACGGACCATCACCCATAACAGATTTAGCAATTTGAGAAATAACAGTTGGGGATCCAGATTCATAAGGAAGTGCATAAAGTTTGTGAGCAAACCAAGAAACGCCAAGCACTAATGAACCAAGGAGGATCGACATAATAATTAAGGTTTTTTTGGCATTTTTTGCCTCGGGCACCTCAAAGAGCGCAACGCCATCTGAAATTGCTTCAAGTCCGGTGAGAGAAGATCCACCGTTAGCAAAGGCGCGAAGCAAGATAAAAATAGCGGCTGCGCTTAGCAAACCTTGTTCGGTGCCAATTGTTACCGCACCCTCTTGGTTCGTTGAAAGTTGCTCAAGTGAACCATTGAAAACTTTGTAAATACCAACGATAAAAACCACATACATGCCAACAATAAATAGATAGGTAGGCGCGGCAAATGCTTTACCAGCTTCTTTAACGCCTCTTAAGTTTCCGTAAGTTAGAAAAGCAATTACAAAGAGCACCATATGCACTTTGTATGGTTCTAAATTTGGAAAGGTAGAGATGATTGCAAGAACACCCGCCGCCGATTGCACCGCTAAAGTAACAATGTAATCAAGCATCAATGCAACTGCCGCAATAATCGAAGTTGTTGGTCCAAAATTATCTCTTGAAACTATGTACGCGCCACCTGTTTTTGTATAAACATCAATCACGTTCGTATATGAAAGGGTGATGATGGTCAAAATTATTAATACCACAAAGGTGAGCGGCAATAGCAATGTAAATGCTGCCAAACCAAAAGCTGGAAGCAGGGCAAGCAGAATTTGCTCAGAACCATATGCGGAGGAAGAGATGCAGTCGGAAGAAAGAATGCCAAGCGCAAAGCGCTTCTTTAATCGCTGATGTACCAAGGTATGGCGATTTAGGGGCCCGCCCAACATGCGCTTTTTTATTTTGTAAGAGAGGGGATCATTTACGTGCGCATGATCTTTTAATGCGACTGGCTCTGGTGCGCCATCCGTCCAAGATTTAGCCATAACAGGTTTAATGATAGACCGCTTTTATCGGTTTCTACTAAATCTACTAATTAAGGTATCTCAAAGGTATGCTCTTTTCATGCGTACCGAGTTATTTATCGACGGCAAATGGGTTAAAGGAAGTTCTACTACACCGGTCTATGACCCAGCAGATGGATCAGTAATTGCTGAAGTTCATCTAGCTAATGACCAACTCTGTGAAGCGGCAGTAACTGCGGCACATAATGCACAAGCTGAATGGGCTAAAACTGCACCTAGAGTTCGCGCAGAAATTTTACGTAAAGCTTTCGAAATCATGGTTGCAGAGACCGAAACTATTGCAACTTTAATTTCAAAAGAAAATGGCAAAGCTATGCCAGATGCGCGCGGCGAAGCTGCCTACGCCGCAGAATTTTTTCGCTGGTTTTCAGAAGAGACAGTTCGCGTGGAAGGCGATTTCCGCAAATCACCATCTGGCGATAAAAGAATTTTGGTTACACACCAACCTATTGGTGTATCTCTATTAATTACTCCATGGAATTTTCCAGCGGGAATGGCAACTCGAAAGATTGGACCAGCAATCGCTGCGGGTTGCACCATGATTTTAAAACCAGCTGGAGAAACTCCGCTTACAGCGCTACATATCGTGGATATTTTGGAAAGAGCTGGTCTACCAAAAGGCGTACTTAACGTAGTGCTACCAGAGCAAACCGGACCTCAGATTTCAAAGATGCTACATGATCCTCGTGTTAAGAATTTATCGTTCACAGGATCTACCGAAGTTGGTAAACATTTAATTAAAGAAGCCGCAGATCAAGTGATTCGCTGTTCGATGGAATTAGGTGGCAATGCGCCGGTAGTAGTTCTTGATGATGCTGATATTTCTAAAGCAGTATCTGGAATTATTCTGGCAAAGATGCGAAACGGTGGCGCAGCATGCACATCTGCAAATCGCATCTTTGTGCAGAAAGGTATTGCTGAAGAATTTATTGCGGCATTCACAAAAGCTATGGATGCATTTGTCATGGGACGCGGTACTGATGAAGGCGTAACACTTGGTGCATATGTATCAGTCAAAGAACGCGACAAAATCGCGGAATTAGTTGATGAAGCGGTGAAAAATGGCGCTGCAGTTCGTACAGGTGGCAAGAAACCTGAAGGCCCAGGCGCTTTCTATCCTGCAACCGTGATGACAGTAGATAAGTACAACTCAATTTTGAAACATGAAATCTTTGGTCCAGTTGCACCAATTGTTATTTTTGATACCGATGAAGAAGGTATTGCACTTGCTAATGACACTGACTTCGGACTAATCAGTTATGTATTTAGCGGCGAACTGGGCCGCGCAATTCGCACTGCTGAAGCGATGGAATCTGGCATGGTTGCAATTAATAAAGGTGTAATCAGTGATCCAGCTGCGCCATTCGGTGGAGTGAAGCAATCAGGTCTTGGTCGCGAAGGTGGCTTTGATGGAATACATGAATTCCTCGAAACCAAATACATCGGTTTCGAACTTTAACTTGAAAAGGGTACTTCCTATTTATTTAGGCTTATTTCTGCAGGTGGTTTGATTCGACAGTTCACAAAGTTATACATTTCCGAATCTCCAGTAACTGGAAAATCTTTACCTGAAGTTAAACGAATTTTTCCGCTGGCATGACCAAGATAATTCGCTTTAGCACCTAATTTGCATTCAATAAATATGTCTTCAAATTTTGCCGTATTTTGATTTGTATTAACTGGTTTTGATATTTGTGTCTCAAATTTATGGGCTACAACATGCATATTCGTATTACCTTCAAGAATACTTGGACTAATCTTTGTATATGCTTGTGGGACATTGCAAATACTTTTGATATTCAATTTAATTGCATCAATATCTCTATACTCTTTTAAGTATGTTGAATAATGAACTCTTTCTACATTTAAAGTGCAATATGGTTCGACTTTTCCATTTAAACCTAGCCATGCTAGTGGAGACAGGACGAGTCCTCCGATAGCGATCTTTAATCGCAACTTCAACTTTTTCTTGGCGGGCTTTTCTGGTCTGGGTTGGAAAAACTTCATGCTGAAAAGATATTTAATGGCGAAGAATCTGAACATAGGGTTTTCCCAACGCTGCCCTAAGCATCAAATTTATTCTCAGTTAGATGTCACCTCAAGCGCATATGATTTGCTGCAGAAAGTGGTGCATTAATGAAAAAGCCAAACTTTGTACTAGTAAATGGTGCCAAAGAAGCTAATTGGCTCCTAAAAAAGCTTTACCCACGGGATAATGAGTTATACCTGCGTTTGGGCTCATTTGTCCCAGAAGGATTCGAGGCTTACATATCGATTCGTCATTCGGCCGATGCCAGGAATCCAGTTCAAGTCGAAGATTTGAATTATGAAAAATTAAACTTGATTCTTGCCGATCACACGGTTGATCCAAGTAGATGTTTCTATGGTCTATGGGATGGGTATGGTTGGGATTTTGAAGGAAATTACAAGAATATTTTTGATGGCAAGTCAATTAAATTTGATACTTCTCGTGAGAGATTCGAATTTTCAGATAAATTATCTATAGAAGGTTATAAATATTACCTCTTGTTCGGCGATTTATTTGATAGTTTAAAAATTGGTTACAACGTGGGAAATACTTTTTGTGCGCAAAAACCAAATTTGGTGTGGCCAGAAAAAAGAGAATGGTTCATGGCTACCTATTTTGAATTTCAGGTGACATTTATTGCTGGTAGTAAGAAACTGGTAGATTTCATAGAATCTAGCTTTCCAACAATGACCGAAAGATTTGTTCCAACTGATAGACTTACTAAAATTTTTGTTGCAGAGTTTTAAACTCTTTTTAAGTTTAGCAACTGAATGATTTGAGGAACATCAAAGTTTCCCGCAGCTACTCCAAGGACAAGTGACTCTGCATCATCTACATTCAAGTTGATGTCATAACCATTGAGTAAGCAGAAGGTACGAGTTGCAGACCATGCGAGGCGTTTATTACCATCAACGAGCGGATGATTGCTTGCAAGTGAATGCATTAATGCGGCCGCCTTTTCGGGAAAAGTCTTATATGCTTCTTCGCCAAAAACAGTTGTACGTGGTCGTTCAATTGCTGATTGAAGTAAACCTTGATCTCGAATTACTAAATTTGGAATTATGCGTTCACAGATTTGCAAGACATCATGAATATCTAAATAATCTATTTTGTTCATTATTTAGCGAGTCGGTCTAAGAGCTCTTTGTCTTCTGTGGCGATACGATTGATAATTTCGATTAATCGTGCCTGACGTTTAGATAAGTACTCATCGACTGCTGTTAAAGCTGCTTCTTGCATGGAGATGCCTTCCTGTTCGGCTACTTTTTTAAGAGCCGCAGTCTGCTTGTCTGAGAGACGTAAGGTCATTGCCACATGGATAAGAATACCAGATTTGATACCATAGTGGTATCAAATTGAATGGCGGAGGATGAGGGATTTGAACCCTCGATAGGTTTCCCTATACACGCTTTCCAAGCGTGCGCACTCGGCCGCTATGCGAATCCTCCAATGGGGCAATCGTAATGAGAAATAACTATGATTCCGACCAGATCCTCCGCGCGACGACATCGCGCTGAACTCCCCCAGGGCAGGAATGCAGCAAGGGTAGGCCCGCTCTAATGGGTGTGCGGGGGATCCTAAATTTTAAATAAATGTATT
>JACCDN011210243.1_pt1 | contig 12337 bp, 12 predicted proteins | sample 7441691 | NCBI WGS metagenome assembly JACCDN01 (sample SAMN15323439, study PRJNA562643) | freshwater metagenome | isolation source: river surface water | place: USA:Blue River Watershed | collected 2017-08-16 | reverse complement strand
GACGTACAGCCAGAAGGCCCGGTGCAGATCACTCTTGCAGGCAATGAGGCCCACCAGTTCGGCAGGCCGGTCATGGGCGGCCTGGAACATGGCCTGTTTGCCCAGTGGGTGGGCCAGCAGCGTGCAGGCATGCAACCCCGCCACGATGCGGTCTCGCATGGCCACCACGGGGTGCGCCTGAATCAGCCCGATCAGGCGTCTTGAAGTCTGGACCGTGTCGCTCCATGCCCAGCCCTCGGGCATGGGCAAGGCGTGGCGCTCGATGAAGGTTTTGAGGGTGTCGTCGACAGGCAGGTTCAGCAATATGTCGGCGTAGGTTTGGTTTCGGCTCACGAATATCTCCTTGTTGTTTTTCGTTGGGCAATGAGGCGTCTGAACCCCTGGTCCTTCGTCCTGGGGCTTTTGGTAGTTTTCGCCGGATTGCTGGATAAATATACAGCCTTTCGGGAATCTGTCAAAACCGTCGCTCCAGGCCGCATGGTTGCTGGGAGGTCTCAGAAAAAGCCAGGATTCATGCGGCTTTGTGCTCTCAAGCGCGTTGATGGGCCTCTAAAACAACGACTCGAATTTAGGTGTTTTGGCTACGATTTCCGAGGTCAGATTTGATCAATCAAAGCAACTCGATGAACCACTTTCAAACCCCTGTCCAAGGCAATCCGGCCGAGAAAAGTGGGTATCTCTCCCTCTCACAAATCGCTCACCTGATCGCACAAGCAGTCGTCGATCAACACCAGGCCCTCACGCAGGCGCACAGCAGTTGGGTATATGCGACTGATCGAGACAAGTTTCTCGACTTCCATGCCTACCAGAGCGTCAATGCAAACCCGTCTACCCACATGGAATCACAGCCTTGAAAAACACCGCCCCGCCGATGCGCGACATCCTGCGCACCGGCCAAATATCTGAACAACTCCACGCGCTCCCGAATATGAAAATGCCCGAGCTCTGGGCCCTGTGGGATCAATTCTTTGTGCACCGCCCGGCCCGGCCTAACCGCACGCACATCGAGTCACGCTTGATCTACAAGCTGCAAGAGCAGGCCTATGGCGCTCTGCCCAGCGGCACCCGCGACATGCTGGCTGACTACGGCGCCCGGTTCTCGAAAATCAAGACTGCCGCACCAACCACCAGGACACTGCTCCCGGGCACCACGCTCTTGCGTGAATTTGATGGCCACAAATACAAGGTCACTGTGCTATGCACTGGTGGCTATGAATTCGACGGCCAGCGGTACAAGAGCCTGTCGGCCATTGCCAAGTTGATCACCGGCACGCAATGGTCAGGCCCCGCCTTCTTTGGCTTGAAAGGCAAGAAGGCATGAGCGAGACGCAACAAGTCACTCCCAAGCGCTGCGCGGTGTATTGCCGCGTCTCCTCGGACGAACGGCTGGATCAAACCTTCAACTCCATCGATGCGCAGCGTGAAGCAGGCGCAGCCTTCATCGCCAGTCAGCGCGCGGAGGGCTGGGAGCAAGTCGAGGACAACTACGAAGACCCGGGCTTCACCGGCGGCAATATGGACCGCCCGGGCCTCAAGCGCCTGTTGCAAGACATCCAGGACGACAAGATCGACATCGTGGTGGTCTACAAGATCGACCGCCTCTCTCGGTCACTGGCTGACTTTGCCAAGATGATTCAGCTCTTTGACCGGTACAAGGCCAGCTTCAGCTCTGTCACCCAGCAGATCAATTCAGCCACGTCCATGGGACGCCTGATGCTCAACGTCCTGCTGTCTTTTGCTCAATTCGAGCGCGAGGTGACTGGTGAGCGCATCCGCGACAAATTCGCCGCCTCCAAGCGCAAAGGCATGTGGATGGGCGGACAAGTGCCGATGGGCTACTGCGTGGATAACCGAAAGTTGGTGGTGGTGCCAGAGGAGGCCCAGGTGGTGCAGCAAATCTTTGACTCGTTTGTTGCAACACGTTCGACCACCCTCATGGTCAAGCAGCTCGTAGAGCAAGGCGTCACGAGCAAGAACGGCAAGCCACTGAGCAAGCAGGCTCTCTACACCATCCTGCACAACCGACTGTACATCGGCGATATTGGGCACAAGGGCGACTTTTATCCAGGCCAGCACGAGGCCTTGATTGATCAGTCGCAATGGGACCGCGTGCAAGAGATCATGGCCCAGAACAGCCGGGACCGGGCTCGCGACACCTTCGGTCAGAAATGCAGGCACGGCTTCTTGCTGCGCGGGATGATGTTTACGGCCGATGGGGACCTCTACCTGCCGATGGCCACCCGCAAGACCAGCGGCAAGCTGTACCGCTACTACGTGGTCAACAAAAACCAAAAAATGGGAGCTGGCACCGTGGAATTTGCCAATCTGCCTGCGGCGGGCATCGAGAAATCCGTGATGGAGAAGGTGCTCGAGGTCTTGCGCTCCGGTCAGATGGTCCACAAATGCTGGGAGCAGGTGTGCAGCCTCAACCCCAAGTTGACCGAACCTGAAGCCATGGTGTTGTTCTTCAGAAATACGGCTGGCATATGGGACCAGTTGGCCACGCAAGCCAAACAAGACATCGTGCGCACGCTGATCAAGCGCATCACTGTCGCCCCCGAAGGCCTGCATGTGGATTGGCGATTTGAAGCCTGGGGCGCACTGATCGGCCTTCCGCCAAAGAACCTGGCCGGATATGAACAACTGGAATATGACCTTCGTGAATTGGAGATCGCATGAATAACGCACAGTCGATGAACAACAGCGTGGCCACCAGCTCAAATCACGTGGAGTTCAGCACCTTCATCCCACTGAAGTTCGTCAAACGCGGTGGCCGCAGCGTTGTTGAGCCTCCCGAAAACGCCGCCCAGGTGATCAAAGACCATGCTCAGCTACCGGACACCAAATTGGTCGAAGGGCTCACACGTGCCTTTTACTGGCAACGGCTCATCGACGAGGGCATCGTTCGAAGTGGTGTTGAAATTGCCAGGCAGGAGGGCCTGGATCAGGCCACGGTCAACGAGTGCATGCGCTTGACGCTGTTGGATCCCAAAATCATCGACAGCATCCTTCAAGGCACCCAGCCCAAGGGGCTGAACCTGCACTGGTTCACCAAACACACCATTCCGGCCCTGTGGAGTGAGCAGCATGCAAAGTTCCTGGCCATCGCCGACAGCCAATAAGTCGGTGAGCAGGTGGGCCGGCGATCCGGACCACGCCCTGCACCTTCAAATTCACGCGCGAAGCGAATGCACCAGTAGAAACGGCCCCGAAGGGCCGCACATCTGAGCGGTCAGATCACTTCTTTTTGTTCACAGCAGCTTTGAAGGCTGCACCTGCGCTGAACTTGGGCACTGTGGCCGCTGCAATTTTGAGCTTCTCGCCAGTGCGAGGATTCTTGCCAGTACGGGCAGCGCGCTTGGCAGCCTTGAAGGTGCCAAAGCCAATCAGTTGCACGTCCTGCTTCTTGGCCACCGTCTTGACGATGGTGTCGATCACGGCATTCAGGGCACGAGTGGCACCAGCCTTGGACATTTCGGTTTCTTTGACCAATGCTTCGATCAATTCAGCCTTGTTCATTCAGTTTTTCCTCGGTATTGAAATAACACTTTTGACGAATCAAGCTTCAGCAGGCTCGCCCAGCTTGGCGGAGACTGCACGCTTGCCCAATTTTCTCACTGCAGCAATGGCTGCCAGCTGGCTGGCTCGAGGCTTTGTTTTGCCCGTTTCCCAGTGATACACGCTCTGGGCGGACACGCCCAATAACTTGCCCATCTCAGTGGCGCTGATGTTCAGTTTTTTGCGCAGTGCAGCAAAACCAGCCACGCGGAAACGACGCGAGGTGCCAGACTCCTCATCTGTTTTCTCGGCAGCTTTGACACGGCCCGCACCCTTGCCCTGTTTCTTGATCTGCGCTTCCAGACCGGCAATCCGACGCTTGAGGGCAGCAATTTCGCTGCGGTATTGTGTCGAAGCCTTCTTCAAGGCTTGAGTCTCCGCTCGGACTTCCTTCTTGGCGAGTCGGCTGATTTCGCTTTTGAGTTGATCGGCAAAGGTGGTCATATGGGGTAACTTTTCTGAGAAGGTAGTTGACATTACGATGCTGTTACCAAGTTTGCAGCAGCGGTTCAAACAATGTTCAAATAGCACTATCTTGACATGACCTTCCGGGAAACTTGTCCAAATCTGGCAACTTAAAGCCGACCGCCTCATGGTACCCACCACGAAGAATCTTCCGTCGGACATGCCGTAATCTTTTGTTACGATTCCCGAATGCGCCTGTTACACCTTTCTGACATCCATTTCCGCGAGCCGGAGTGCCTCCAGCCAGACACCGATGTCAACAAGCCTACTCGGACAAGATTGCTAGCCGACATCGTAGGTCTTTGCCGCGAAAAGCATGTAGATGCCATTCTAGTTGGCGGTGATATTGCGTTCAAAGCGCACCCAGATGAATTCGCAACCGCCACGATTTGGCTAAAAGACCTCGCGGACCGAACCGGCTGTCGCCAGGATCGCATCTATGTCGTGCCAGGGAATCATGATGTGGACCGGTCGGTTTGCAGGAATTCGCGGGCTGTGGCCAATGCTCAGGGTGCGATTGTCGGCGCATCGCGTGAGAACATGGAGACGGAATTGAGGGCGCAATTGCGAGATGCCGATGCCGGCCCCGCGCTTTTCAAACCACTGGCCGCGTACAACGTGTTCGCATCGCCGTTCGCGGGCTACGTCAGTCCGAGCAAGCCGTTCTGGACTTCCAACCTGGACGACGTCCTCGGCGGCGGAGTGACTCTGCGCCTTCACGGACTGACGTCCACTATCATTTCTGGACTTGAAGATCGCGATACCGTACCTGGCAGGCTATATCTCAGCCCCATGCAGACGGTGCTGGACCCGGAAGCTGACGTTCTCAACCTAGTGATGGCGCACCATCCTCCTCATTGGTTTATCGACCATGAAGAGGTAGAAGATGCCGTAAACGACAAAGCGCCATTGCAGTTTTTTGGCCATGCGCATCGTCAACGCTGCACGCAGACTCCATCCTACGTGCGCTTTTGTGCAGGAGCGCTGCATCCTGATCGCGGTGAGCGCGACTACCGCCCTGGTTACAACCTGATCGATTTAGAAGTGATCGGCGCGGCCCAGGACCGTGTCGTGCGAGTTCAAGCTCACGTCCGACAGTGGCAACAGAACCCGGACCGCTTCATCGCTGTGCAAACAGCAGGGGGCCAAGATGTTTGGGAGTCGAACATTCTGTTTCCAAGTCACGCAACGCGCGTCGTTAACACTGCTGAAGCGTGCCAAGCTGCTGCGGCAGCTTCCTCCGCCGTCCCGGCAGAGCCGCAGCCAATGGCATCGCCCGAGGAGGTCGCTATGAGCAGCCCGAGTACAAAGGACCTAGTATTCCGGTTCTTCAGTTTGGAAGATAGCAAGAAGCGCGATCTTCTACTTAGACTCGAACTCATCACCGAGGATGACCTGAAACTCAGCGACGAGGAACTTTACAACGGCGCTTTGAGACTTGCTGCTCAACGAAGCCAGCTGAAAAATCTGGCATACGAGATTGAATTACTCAAACAACAGAACTGACACCCGAGCCGAGGAAGACCATATGAAAGCTGAATTTTTACGCTGGTACGAAGCTGTCTCACTGCAATTGGACCCTGACATGGTCGACTCTCGCTTGCTCGCCGTCAAAGACCTCGCCAAGTCAGTAACGCCCAATGAACTGGAAGCTCTGATTCGAGCTGCATTTCGATCAAAACAATCAACCGCCGCCATGACGGGGGCCATCCGCACAAAGTTAGCTAGCGGAGATGGTGTGCTTGGGGATGAGGAGTTTGGACTACTGGCTGCTGCAGTCTTAACCTATGTTCTTCGTGCAAACGACAATTCGTCGGCATTGGCCGCCGCAATGGTTAGCACGGCATCCTTTTACGGCCTGCGAACACTGCGGCAACCAATGGACATCTCGGGTCTAGCAACCACCGCCCGCACTGCACTTGCCCAGAGCACCCGACGACGACCCGTAATGCGCATGTCCGCTATCCCATCGCTGACTGTCGATCCGGAAAAAGCTGTCGCGACCGAAGACTCCGATGAAGCACTTCAGCTATTGGCGGCTGCGTGTTCAGAGGCCATCAAAGCACTGGCAGATCGACAAACTGAGTTCGAAAAGCTGACGCAGCGTTACATTAGTATCCAGGACGAGGAACTAAACATGCTCTGGTGGCTCCAGGGTGGGCACAGCCACACACTTGGCCAATCATTTGCCGACATACCACGCGACCAGCGGCCAATCGTATTGGCCTGCGAACTGGCCGAGGCAACGTTCGCTATCCCCGGCGCGGCATCAGTCCAGTCCTTGCTGACAAGGGCCGGAATAGACTATCTGGAACCGCTGACCATAGCTGCTGCCGTTCAGTCCTTACCAACCAAGTGGCTCAGGGACGTTTGCCCTGTTGAGCTTGAGGCCAGAATTTCCCCTGTAACAACGCCACTTCATGAAGCTTTCAAACGTCGGCTTGAGGTCGATGGGGACAGTTGGATTCCTAGCTGGGCGTCGGTTTGTGAGATTGATTCGGGTGCAAAGCTCAGTCCTTTACAGTTGGCTGATCTCTGCTATTGCGAGCAACTTGTCCTCCGCAAGTAGTTATGGAAACACCTGCATTGAAAGATGGCGCCGCTGACCGGTGCTCGAACCCTGACTGCCGCGTCGCGCAAGATGGACGCTGCATAGAAGGATTCGGTAACAAAGCGGAATGCCCTCAATTCGGCAAGCTCCAAATCGTGCAGATGAAGGACGTCGCGGACAGTAGCTTGGCGTCCATGCATGGTGTGGCAATGCCAGCTTCGACAACATTGACAGTTGAAGAAGCAGACAACGTCATCAAGAAACGTGAAGCCCGCGTCATTGCAATAACTGGCCCGTTTGACGCAGGCAAGACCAGTCTCATTGCGGGCCTATACGATCTCTTCAACTTAGGCCCAGTTGGAAGTGTGGCGTTTGGACAATCCTATTCGCTTCAGGCTTTCGAGGAGGCTGCACATGACTCTCGCGCTACATCACGCAGGGAATCTCCCGAAACGAACCGCACTCCTAGGGGTGAAGTCCGTTTCTATCACTTTGAACTGTTCGACAGCTCCACAGGCGCATCCCCATCGGTGCTCCTGGGTGATCGCGCAGGAGAAGAGTATCTTGAAACCCGGAGCAATACAGATTTGGCCAAGGGATTCCCAGAGTTACCTAGAGCAGATGTTTTAACGATACTCATCGATGGACAGCGGATGCTGGACGCTGGCCAACGCCACAATGTGCGCTCTGAGGCTCGCCAGACCATCCAGGCCTTCGTGGAAGCGGATGTGGTGAGAGATACGCAATGCCTGGCCGTTGTACTGACCAAGCTTGATGCCGTTCGCAAATCTGAAGATAGTGGCAGCCAGGCAATGCATGATTTTGCAATTCTCGTGGAGAAATTGCGCTCAACATTCGGTATGAGATTCACTGCCATCGAGTCGTTTGCAGTGGCCGCACAACCGAAATCCGATGGAGCCAAACAGGGCGAAGGCTTAGAAAAACTACTCGCCTATTGGATGATGGAACCTCGTCGTTACCAGCCTACGCAAGTCACAGTTGAGTCAACACAGACCGATCGCTACTTTGCCTTGCTGCCCATACCCCAAGTCGGAGGTATCAAGTGACCGATCAATCAGTCGTCGTCATGGGGCTACCCGAGTCTGGGAAAACCACCTTCTTAGCTGCGCTGTGGCATTTGGTCAGCGAAGACGAAGTGGCCTGTAAGCTGAAGTATGTGACCTTGAAGGCTGGCAATGTAGACCATCTTCACGAGATCGCATCCCGCTGGCGCGAGGCCAAGAAGCAGGAACGCACATCGGTTTCCGGAGACAAGATCGTCTCGATGGTTCTGAAGACCGAACGGGGCGAGCCACAAACGATCACATTTCCCGACGTTGCCGGTGAGGCCTTCCAGCAAATGTGGGAGCGGCGTGAATGTGACGAGGCGGTGGCTGAATGGCTCAAGGCACCAGGCGTGCTTCTCTTCGTCCATGCCGACAAGATTGTCACTCCGAGGTGGGTTGTCGTCGAGAAAATTTTGGCAGAAGCCTTGGATGTTGAGCGAGAAACGAAGGAAGTCATCGACTGGTCGCCAGGTCTGGCGCCGACTCAAGTCCAACTGACGGATCTGTTGCAACTGTTGCAGTCAGCCCCCCTAAACGTCGGCCCTCGTCGCTTGGCGATCATTCTGTCCGCTTGGGATAAAGCGGCAAAGCTTGAACTCACACCAGAGACGTACCTGGCAAAGAAACTACCCATGCTTAGCCAGTTTCTAAAGCACGGACTCAACCCTCTTTGGGAGTTACGCGTATACGGAATCAGCGCCCAAGGTGGCGAATACGACGATAAGAACAGCTCATTGCCTGAAGCCAAACGACTTCGTGAAGTGAGCTTACCATCCGAACGGATCCAGGTAGTCTATGCAAATAACACGTCACACGATCTGACGGAACCCCTTCAATGGCTATTGATGCAGTCTCCCCCTTGAACATCACACTCCATCAATCGCTGCACGGATATTCGGGCGGTCATCGGCAACTTGCATGTTCCACCAAGCTTTCGCAAGACGATGCGAAATTGGTGCTAACGATGAGCGACGTTTCTGGGTCGGGGATAGCCTCCGAGGACAACAGCTACTTGACCGGCTACCCGCTCAAGGATGTTGCTATGTATGCTCTGGCAAAAACTTGGTCAGCGCCGGAGATGCCTCGGCCTGGTTGTGTTTGGACCCACACCATCTACATCGAATTTGCTGATTTAGCCACCATCATTGCGCCTTCACGATTGACTAAGTTATTCAATCGACCGGAATCGACAGGTTGGTCCAGTTACGGCGTGCCAACGTCCATGAACGTTTTGGACTTCAACGAGCAGGAACTTAGATTGTCATTGTCGGGCGAGCAATGGTTAGCCTCCGTTCTGAAGGCGCTGTATGACTCCCCGCGCGAACGTGTGGCGACAAAGCGTGACCCATCCGTTTCTGTTGATACGCTTACATTGCAGATCTGGAATCAACAATGGCCACGTCTACGCCGTTCGTTTCGTTTCTGTACTTTGACAACCAAGGACAGGTCCGCTCTCGGGGCCCCGTTTGACTTGCAAGTGTTACCCAATGAAGAATTGGCAGGTCGGATGCGGCATGCGGGAGTACTGACGACGATGCCATTGTCTGATGTACACCAACCCGATTGGCTAATAACACTGCTCGACGACGTGCGACAACCCAACCTCGGTGGACTTCGAGAAACCCTCAAAAAACTTGGTGCAGATACGCTTGGTGGCCGAGAAGCGATGCCAACACTCTGTATGTTCCATCGTGCCACCAGTCGTTCGTCTTCACCAGAAGACTTGCAGCAAGCGATAGCTATGCTGGACAAGCCGGGGCCTCTCGCCCGATCAGACGCAGCACGCGCTCTACTCGTTGAGCACATCCTGACCGTGTTAGGAGACGCAGATGACCTCACTGTGACGTTCCTTTGGGAAAATTGGCAATTCCTCGATACCAAGCGGCTTTGCGGTGGCGATAGTCAGTTGGCGCTCAAGCTTTGGCGCAGATTCCCTGAACGACTGCTGATGGCATTGTGCGGTGACAGCCCGGAGAAGGCGAACTGGGCAGCTGCGGTAATCAGTTCCTTGAACGCGAAAGATCTTGTTGAGGCATGGCCAGACACAGATGTGCCGCTGAGCTTCGTGCTTGCCATCCACCTCGAGCTTCTCGATATGCCAGCTTTCTGGAAACGTCTAACAGTTCAGTCATCTAGCGATTTACATGGGATCGAGTTGTCTGATAAAGCCGTGAGCGCGCTAATTAGTGGGATGGAGCGAAGCTCTGCTATGAGCATTGCTGTTCAGTGGCTAGGTCCGCTACGCGTGCTGAACGTATTGCAGACTCGGGCACAGCATACGGATTGGACACCCAACGACCTGCGGTGGATTTCTTATTGCGTCAGAGACACATCCATTGTCGCGGAGTTTCTCAGTCGAACTCAAGCGCCATCCGTACAGGTCGTACAAGCACTCGCTCACGAACTGAATCCGGACAGTGTGCCGAACCAGTACGGAGACGACCCATGGTTCACGACCTTGCAGAATCTCAAGGAGATGCATGGGTCTATACCAATGGGCTTGGCAGCCTATGGATTCGCTCGCGCGTTGGGCTGGAGTTCACGCAGCGTCGCCGAGTTACTGCAGATGACGTTTGAGCAGCTTCATAGTGCAGTGTCTGACTCTAGACTGAACGACGAAGCATGGAAATTGATTGAACAACGACTGTCGTGGGTCCCAGAAGACATGCGGGGGAATCGAGGGAAAAGATTAATAAAAATAGTGGCCGAGGTATTCGTGGCTCGACGACTCTGGCCATTTGCGTTCGCTTGGATGGCAAGCAACACGGATCTTTACATTGCTTTGTTGGAAGAGGCTGCTGATCGATGGGGCGGAAAGCGCTTCTTAAGGAGCGTCGAGAAATCGCTTGAGAACGCGGACGCTGCCACCGAGGCCAGACGAGAACTGATCCACAGGTTCTTGCGTCAGGATCGCCTATTGTGATGTGACATACCGGCCATGCGCTAGGCTCGTTCGGGATTACAGAGCTAGATGGCCAAGGGGTGGGTGAACTTGTACAAGACTGCTCCGTGCTTCAGACTTATTCGAACTGGGAAGTTTAAATCCATGCCCCCGTTTGCAGCGGTTCCGTCCGTCATCTCGCTGATGCCGATGGGCTGCCCTATGCGGCATTCCGATCACTCGCGACTGGCAGGTAGGCTTCTATGGCTGGTCGGCGTAAATTCCAGCATCACGAGTACAAGGTATTCTGAACAAATACCCCGAACAATTTCAGCCCACTCGAAGCCATGAACAAAAAATCGAAGGCGCTCAAAGCCCTGCTCGAAAAATTATCCAAAGGGCTGCCTGAAGTTCCAAAACAGGCTGAGCACATCCCAGCCCCGAAGATACGTAAGAAGAAGAAACTCAACACTAATGACAAGTGGCGTTCATTGCTGTGGAGTATTGACACTGCTGAAGCGCATGGTTCCAAAGCTGTAGAAGGACTGATGCAAGCACTTGCTCGGATAGTACAGGCCGAAATTCTTCAGGGATTGCTATTCGACGCTCGACCACACCGAACAGCTCCTGACTGCCCTGAATTACTACTGTGGGATTCATCAACCCCGGTCAGGGAAGACGGTTCTACGATGAAAAATTTACTCCGTCACGAATCTGGTGAGGTGTCGCTCGATTTAGCTTATTCAGCGGTTATTCCGCAGCCGTGGGAACGGTGGAGATTGGCCCGCGCGTTTCAAAACCTCGGCCCCACAGGCAAACACGGCAATTGGCGTCAAACCGACAATACACGCGCCGTCGTTTGGCTACCGTGGCCGTTAACGTGGATCGATAATGGAAACCATACGGCGATGGCGGCAATAGTGACGCATGGCGGAACAGTTCAGGTTTCAGAATCGCTCAACGCCAAGGACCTGTTGCTGGCCGTCTACAGCGACGGCGAAAACTGGGTCAGGATCGATAACGGCGAAATCATCGAACCTGTCCGATCTATGGCAATGGCGGGAATTTTCGAGATCGGTCGGCGTCTCGTGGGGGCTAAAAGACCGGACCACTCGACATAAATCGCTTCTCCAGCCTCCTCATAATCCAGCAACAGTAGGAGTTTGACAACAAGGGAATAGGTCCCATTTCGGACCCGGGGTACCCTAATCGCGCTCGGCGCACGGGTAGTTCTCTATCCGGATCAGGTCCAGATTTCGGTCAATGTATCGGCACGTTCTGTGCTCCTAAAAGGCTTCCTGCAATCGGATTCCAAGCCGACAAAGTCCCCAAAAAACCGCCAACGAAGCCCAGACAGCGTCGCACGTGTTACAGAACATCGATCCGTCGTACCACCAAAGGACACAAAAGAAACCTAGTCAATCATGAGGAGCAAGATTCACATCAAACTGCCGGGCTGCAACCCGCATGAATCCTAGGTTCGTCTCTTGGTGCGACCAAGAGAAAACGTAGAAAGAGAGAATTTCGGGTAGAGAAAACGAATACTTTCCCGAATTTCTGGCCATCCACGGCCAAGAGACTTTTTCAGGAATGGCGCCAACACTGAGCCGTAGCGCAATGCGCGAACGGCATAGAGAGCCGTTCGCGGGTGATGAATGGTAGGGCGACACGGACTTGAACCGTGGACCAAAGGATTATGAGTCCTCTGCTCTAACCAACTGAGCTATCGCCCCAACCGAAGCGACAGATTGTAGAGGCTTCCAAGTATCATCCTTGACATGAAACTCTCTCCCAGAGCCATCGGACTCATTGCAG
>JACCDN010946559.1_pt1 | contig 12337 bp, 10 predicted proteins | sample 7441691 | NCBI WGS metagenome assembly JACCDN01 (sample SAMN15323439, study PRJNA562643) | freshwater metagenome | isolation source: river surface water | place: USA:Blue River Watershed | collected 2017-08-16 | reverse complement strand
CATCCTTTCAAGAAATTTATGCTAGCTAATACCGGGTCAAAGGATCTTGATTTATTTACATCTATTGCCAAAATAAATGTTTCTAAAGATTTAATTGAGCTTCCACTTAGAGTAATAATACCTGCTTTTATGATTAGTGAACTAAAAAGAGGATTTGAAATAGGGTTTTTAATTTTTCTACCATTTTTAATAATTGACATAGTTGTTGCGTCAATTTTAATGGCAATGGGTATGATGATGATGCCGCCAGTTATGGTTGCTCTGCCATTTAAAATAATATTTTTTGTACTGATTGATGGGTGGTACTTATTGTCTGGTAGTTTGGTACAAAGTTTTGCAACATAATTATAACTAATTGCTTATACTTGAATAATAATGTTAGATCAGGAATTAATATCCTTAGTAAAAAAAATCAAAATTAAGGTTTTGGAAAAAAATTATACTATTGCCGTAGCTGAATCTTGTACTGGTGGATTAGTATCTGGATGCCTTACTTCTATTCCTGGGGCATCAGACTATTTTGGCACTGGTATAGTTAGCTATTCAAACGAGGCAAAAATCAGTATTCTTAAAGTTCCTCAAGGTGTTTTGGATCAATTTGGAGCAGTATCAGAAGAAACCGCAAAATTTATGGCAATAGGAGTTAGCAATATTGCTAAATCCAATATTGCTATTTCAGTCACGGGTATTGCAGGGCCAGGGGCAGGGACAGATAAAAAACCTGTTGGAACAATATGTTTTGGCATGTATGCTAATAAAATACTAACTTCTAGTACTGAGTATTTTTCAGGAAATAGAGAAGAAATACGTTATTTGGCAAGTAGACACGCATTAGTGCTTATACTTGAAGAACTGAATTCTATAAAATAAAAAATTAAACTAGATTATATGAAAAAAAAATCTTTATCACCCGAGTTAAAGAAAAAAAATTACGTAGTAATGGCAATAATTTGTGCCATCATATTGTTAATATATGCTGTAACTATAGTGAAACTTTCATCTTAATTTATTGGGATTTATAAAATCTTTAACAGCTGCCTTGATTTATTATAGTGTAGTTGTTATAGTGAGATCTTAAGATAATTTAAATATCTTCAAAATAAACATGTATAGTGTTTTTTGTAATGTCTTACCTATTTTTCTAATCGCTTTTATAGGAAGTTTTATCAGAAAAAAGTGGATTATTTCCGATGAGTTTTGGCGCGGGCTTGAAAAGCTATCTTTTTACCTTTTGTTTCCTACTGTTTTGTTTAGTAATATTTATAAACTAGAGCTTGCTTCTTCGGAGTTTTTTCGATTAGTCACTGCGCTTGTAATATCGAACTTAACAGTTTCTGGCCTAACAATATACTACCAAGCAAAAGAAAACTATGATAAAGCACAATTTACCTCATTGTTTCAAGGGGCTACTAGATATAATAATTACATTTTTTTCGCTCTAAGTTCTGCTTTGTTTGGTGAAGCTGGTTTGTCAGTAGTAGCTAGTATTTCCCCTTACATGATAGTATTAACTAATGTAACTGCTATAATGTGCTTTGTTCATTACGTGCCACAAGAAGTTGGTGGAGTCTCGAGAAAACGTAGTATGATATTAATGATGAAATCTATTGTAACAAATCCATTTGTTATTGCTAGCCTTGTTGGATTTGCATTCAACTATTTCAAAATTGATTTAAATGTAGGAATTCAAAAAACTATCGACAGTTTCGCTGCATCAGCTTTAGCAATTGGTATATTAATAGTCGGAGCAAGTTTAAAATTTAAAGTCAGCCACGAAAATATGAAGATAATTATTTCTGCAAGCTTTATTAAGCTGATTATTACTCCGATAATAACTTTTATAATTTTATGGGTTATGGCAATTGGTGGTGTTGCAAAATCTGTTGGAATTCTATTTAGCTGTTTACCATGCGCCAGTTCTGCGTATATATTATCAAGGCAGCTTGGTGGCGATCCAGAGACTATGTCATCGATAATTACGTTTACTACTATATTTTCTGTCTTGTCATTATCAATACTTGTGTATATCCTTGGTTAAAGAGTAAATTGGTTGTTAAATTAAAATTAAATATGTTTGTATAAATGGACAAAAAGCACTCACCTGACAAAAAGCACTCACCTGATTATATAAAAGCTTTAGAATATCACGAAAAGGGTCAACCTGGAAAAGTCGCTTTAAAACCTACAAAGCAGCTTTTAACTCAACATGATCTGGCTTTAGCCTATTCCCCAGGCGTTGCAGCGCCATGTCTTGAGATTAAAGATAATTTAGATAACATATATAAGTATACCGCAAGAGGTAACACAGTAGCCGTTATTTCTAATGGTACAGCTGTTTTAGGTCTTGGTAATTTAGGAGCGGCAGCATCAAAGCCTGTGATGGAAGGAAAGGCGGTATTATTTAAAAAATTTGCTGATATTGATTGCTTTGATTTGGAAGTAGACACTACAGATCCAGAAGAATTTATCAATACCGTAAAGCACCTTAGTTATAGTTGGGGTGGAATTAATTTAGAAGATATAAAAGCTCCTGAGTGTTTTATTATCGAAGAAAAGCTTAATAAATTAATGGATATTCCAGTATTTCATGATGATCAGCATGGAACGGCTATAATTACGGCTGCTGGATTAATTAATGCTGTATTTTTGACAAAAAGAAAAATGTCGGAAATTAAGATGGTAATAAATGGTGCTGGCGCAGCAGCGATGTCTTGCATTAACCTTGCTATATCTCTTGGAGTCAGAAAAGATAATGTCATTCTTTGTGATACTCATGGAGTTATTTATAAAGGGCGGACAGAAGGGATGAATAAATGGAAAGAGGAAAAAGCAGCAAGCACTCAGCACAGAACATTGAGCGATGCCATAAAAAATGCAGATGTGTTTTTGGGTCTTTCAGTAAAGGGAGCTATGACAAAAGAAATGGTTAGCACTATGGCTTCAAATCCGATAATCTTTGCAATGGCTAATCCCGACCCAGAAATTACACCAGAAGATATAAAATCAGTCAGAGATGACGCAATTATCGCTACTGGCAGATCAGATTATGATAATCAAATAAATAATGTTATGGGTTTTCCTTATATTTTTAGAGGTGCTCTTGATATAAGAGCTACTGATATTAATGAGGAAATGAAGATAGCGGCAGCTTATGCTTTAGCAGATCTTGCTAGAAAACCAGTTCCAGAAGAGGTTTATCGTGCTTATGGAGGCGCACGTAAGTCATTTGGTCCTGATTATATAATACCAGTACCTTTTGATCCAAGATTAATTACCACCATTCCAATTGCAGTAGCTCAAGCAGCAATAAAAAGTGGCGTAGCAAGGATTAAAGAGCTAGATGTTAAAAAATATAGATCAGAACTTGCAAGCAGATTGAATCCTACTTCTAATTATATGCATTTTGTGTTTGATAAAATTAGTCATGATACACCAAAAAGAGTCATTTTTGCCGAAGGAGAAGAAGAAGAAGTAATAAAAGCTGCAATGATGATGCGTGATGAGCATTATGGAAGCCCAATCCTTATAGGCAGGCATAGTAAAATCAATCCGATTGTTGAAGCTTTAGGAGAAGGATATTCTCTTGAAAAGATTCAGGTTATGAATGCAGCAATGAATAGTAATTTGAATCAATATATAGATTATCTTTACAAAAAATTACAACGCAAAGGTTATTTATATAGAGATTGTGCCAGACTTGTTAAATCGGATCGGAATATTTTTGCAGCCTGTATGATGGCTTGTGGCGATGCTGATGCAATGGTAACTGGTCTAACAAAAAGTTACTATGATAGTATAGATGACGTATCTAAAGTTATTATGCCTAAAAAGGGAAAAAGAATTATCGGCTATTCCATAATGCTTTCTAAAAGTCATAATATAATATTTGCCGATAATACAATCTGTGAATTACCGCAAGCTCAAGATTTAGTAGAAATTACTCTGCAAACTGCTGAAGTTGCAAAATCTATGGGGTATGATCCGAGAATAGCTATAGTATCTTTTTCTAACTTTGGTAATCCAGTCCGAGAAAAATCGGCTAGAGTTCGTGATGCAATTGCAATCCTTGATAAAATGAACTTAGATTTCGAATATGATGGTGAAATGTCTGCTGAGGTTGCATTAAATGTAAATTTACAAAAATTATATCCTTTTTGCAGATTAACAGGCTCTGCAAATGTGCTTATAATGCCAGGGCTTCATTCTGCTGCTATTGCCACCCATTTGCTTGAAGAACTTGCTGGTGAAGTCTTTATTGGTCCAATTTTAAATGGTTTTGAGTATCCAGTGCAAATTATACCTATGGGATCTTCTGCAACTGATATTTTAGAAGTGGCAGCTTTTGCAGTTATGGATTCCATCAATAGTCAAGTAGAGAATGGGAAAAGAGGGGAACGCTGAAAAAAATCGGATTAGTACATTTAAGGTTTGATAAACTAATTAATTAATGCAGTTAAGTAATGAGTGAAGAATTATTGCAAAGAGACTTAATCAAAAATCCTAAAAAAATAGGAACTTGGGATTTTTATAGTATTGGATCAACAACCATTAATAATCTGAAGGAAGCAGGAATTATAAGAAGCATTGATTATGGTGATATATCAAGAAAAAAAGTTGACGGTATTATTACTAAACAAAAGGAAGTTGTTGCAATTATAGAATATAAATCGCCTAAGCAATTCAATACACAGGAAAAGAAAAATAAGGCAATTTTGCAAGAAATTCAAGTTGCTAAAAAACTAAATGCAAAACTTATAATAGCTACTGATACTCAAGAAACTATATGGATTAATGCTGAAACTGGTAATATTGTAAAAGATGAAAATGGAAATGATTTAAAATATCACTTTGATTTAAAGGATGATAATTTACAAAAATTTATCATTAGCATAAATCAATCAATAAGTGAGAAAAACGATAGAATTTTACCAAAAAAATTAGTTGACCCAACTGGGCTATCTAAACAAATATGGCAAGATGTATGGAGTGTGAGTGGAGCAACTCCAGAAAATTGCCTATATACTTTTGTTGAATTATTTATCTTTAAATATTTAAGTGATTTATCAATTTTAAAAGGAGATTTTAGTTTTGATGAGCTTCTAAAGAAGTACAACAATAATGAAATAAATGATGTATTACAGCATTATGCCAACTCTATTAGACCAAAAATAAAAGATTTATTTCCAGAAGGAATAGATAAAACAACAATTATAAATGGTACAATATTTGTTAGTAAAGACCAAAAAGCTGTTGATGGTTATGGCACGGTTTTTAAAAAAGTATTAGAAAAATTTAGAGATTACGGAAAATTAGAGCATATAGACCACGATTTTAAAAGTAAATTATTTGAAAGTTTTTTAAAAGAAAGTATTAGCAAAAAAAATTGGGGGCAGTTTTTTACACCTATTAAGGTTGTGCGCGCAATGAATGAAATGGCGAAAGGAGAATTAAAAGATGGAATGACTATTTGCGACCCCGCTTGTGGAGTTGGTAAATTTCCTTTGGAATATATTAAAGAAAATCTAAATAAACTTTTCCAAATTAAAGATGGTAAAATCAATCAAAAAGTTAAAATGGTAGGCTTTGATAAAGGCTTTGATAAAGATGAGCAGAAAACTATTATATTAGCAAAGGCTAATATGCTTATCTATTTTTGTGAACTTTTAAAAGGAAACCCTGATTACACACAAGAATTTGCAAAACTATTCAATGAAAGCTTTATTTTAAAAACAAATTCGATACTTGGCACTTTATCAGAACCTATCGAAAATGAATATGATTTAATCCTGACAAATCCACCTTATGTAACAAGCGGAAGTAGTAATTTAAAAGAAGAAATTGCAAAAAGCACTGTTCTTAAAAATTATTATAAAATTAATGCGATGGGTGTTGAAGGTCTTTTTATGGAGTGGATAGTTAAAGCCCTAAAACCACAAGGTAAGGCTTTTATCGTTGTTCCTGATGGATTATTGTATAGACAAGATGATGAACTAAGAAAATTTCTCTTAGATAATTGTTTTATTGATGCAATTATATCACTTCCTGTCAAGACATTTTTTACAACACAGAAGAAAACATATATTTTGGCAATTACCAAGAAAGAAGATATTTCTCATGTACAAACTAACCCAGTATTTACTTATCTAGTTAGTGAAATTGGAGAAAGCAGAGACATTAATAGGCTAGAAATTGAAGAAAATGATCTAAAAGAAGCGGTAAATTTATACAATGCTTTTAAAGGTAGTAAACAGTATTTTTCTAGCATTAACAAGGATAAAAGATGTAAAATAACTCCTTTTGAATGGTTTGTAAAAAACGTAACTAAGTCTTGGGTTATAGAAAATTTATGGAACTTAAAAGAATTAAACTCCTTTGGGCTAAAGAAAGAAGATAATATTTTAAAGATAAATGAATTTCCTGTTTATTTGTCTGGAGTAACTGACAATATAATATCCTTACAAGATCAACTGGAAACTACTAATATAGAGCCATGTCAGTATAAAAGTATAAATATTTTAGACCCAGAATTTTTTGAGGTAGTAAAAGGGTCAATTGGTATGAAAAAAACGGAATATGCTAGATTTGATTCTAAAAACACCAACGACATACCTGTTTATACAGCGACATTACAACCTGTAGCCTTCTTTAAAAATGGCGTTGTTAAAAAGTGTCCAAACATCGCATCTTCCGAATTACCCCATATTTCATTTGCAAATGATGGAGATGGAACAGCCGGAACTAATATAATTCTACACATCAATAAATATTATATAAATACATCAAGATTTGTGTTTAAATCTGTAAACAAGGATATTTCATCAGAATATATATATTTTGCTATTCAAGACATTAAGCAAAAATATGAATTTAATTATTCTCATAAGGCGACTTTAGAAAATATCAAAAAAATAAATATACTTGTTCCAGTAAATTCACAAAATGAACCGGATTTACAGAAACAAAAAGAAATAGCAGAAAGGTATCATAAAATTGAAGAAGTAAAAAATATTCTTAGCGAAGAATTGGAAAAAATAAAAAATATCAAAGTCAGTATTTTAACTTAAAATCTTAATTTTTTATTTAATAGACCTTAAAGTGTACTAATACGAAAAAAATTATACCATATATGATAAAAAAAACTATAGGAATATATCCCGGAACATTTGATCCAATAACCAACGGTCATGCTGATATAATTGCTAGGGCTAGCAAAATTACTGATGAGTTGATTTTAGCCATTTCTACTTCATATAGTAAGAATCCTATGTTTTCTGTAGAAGAAAGATGTTGCTTAGCGCAAATTTATCTGCAAAAATACAATATTGCTAATAATGTAAAGGTAATGAAATTTGACGGCTTGCTAGTAAATTTTGCCAGTAAGGTTGGAGCGGATTTTATTGTCCGGGGACTGCGTGCTGTATCTGACTTTGAATATGAGTTTCAAATGGCTTGTATGAATTCTAGACTAGATGAGAATATAGAAACTATATTTTTACCAGCTTCAGAAAAAAACCAGTTTATATCATCAAAATTAGTCAAAGAAATAGCAAGTCTTGGAGGTGCTATTTCTGCTTTTGTGATTCCAGAAATAGAAAAAAAAGTAACAGAATATTACAATAATAAAAAATGCCTACCTCAAAATGTACTCTTACGATAGATCTTAACGTCATAAAAGCTAATTACCAAGCTTTGCAGAAAATTTGCACAACATCAGAAGTGGGAGCTGCTGTTAAAGCCAATTGCTATGGGCTTGGAGTAGAGAAGATTGGTCCTATACTTGCTAATTCTGGTTGTAAGTATTTTTTTGTTGCCAATAAAGATGAAGGTGTAATTTTAAGAGAGATATTAATTAGGCAGAATTTAAATCATGAAAACTTAAATATTTGTGTATTAAATGGTTATTTTGTTAGTGATAGAGATGATTTTATTAAATTTAATCTCATTCCAGTTTTAAACTCTGCAAAACAACTGAAATTATGGCAAATTTTAGCAAATAAATTAAATAAAAAACTCTCTTGTTTTTTGCATGTTGATACTGGCATGAATCGTCTTGGTGCATCAGAAAGAGAAATGAGTAATTTATTACAATATGTTAATGAGGTAAATATTTTATGTGTAATGAGTCATTTATCCTCGTCTGAAGAACATGATAGCGAAATTAATTCAGAACAGTTGGTGAAGTTTCAACAACTATACTCTTTGTTTCCAAAAACTAAAAAAAGTTTGGCAAACTCTAGTGGTATTTTTTTAGGATCACAATATCATTTTGATATTGTGCGTCCAGGAGCGGCGCTCTATGGAATTAATCCAACCCCTCATTTATCAGAATCTGTTATTAAAAATCCAGTAAAGCTTACAGCTCCTATAGTGCAAATTAAATATGTAGATAAGGGACAGTACGTTGGTTATAATAGAACTTACCAAGCTGATAAAGGGCATTTAGTTGCAATCTTGCCTCTTGGCTATGCAGATGGATATCCTAGGTCGCTAAGTAACCAGGGAGTAGTTTTCATCAATGATATACCAGCACCTGTAGTAGGTAGGGTATCTATGGATTTAATTACTGTTGATGTTAGTAGAGTACCATCAGAGGAATTGTTCCTAGGGCAGGAGGTGGAAATTATAGGTGATAATATGGGGCTTGATAAAATTGCAAACCTTGCTGGAACAAATAGTTATGAGATATTAACTATGCTTGGCAATAGGTATAATAGAGTTTATAAGTATGATGATATGGTTTGTTCAGTTTAATTTTGGTATATAGATTCTTAATTTAAATTACCATTTTTTAAATTTAGCGTTTTTAAATAAACTTATGAAAAAATATGTTATGTTTTTACCTCTAGAATATCTAGGTCGTCAAACCATCGATTTTTTGCAGAAAGTTGGGGTGCTCTCGATTTTCATTGCCAAAACTATTACTAGTCTCACCAGAAGACCAGTCTATTTAAGCTTAATTCTACGCCAGATAATTTTTATTGGCTATTTTTCTTTGCCAGTAGTAGCAATGACAGCTATTTTCTCTGGAGCAGTTCTAGCTTTGCAAAGCTACACCGGTTTTTCTCGTTTTTCTGCTGAAGGGTCAGTTGCAACTGTAGTTGTTCTTTCCATCACTAGAGAGCTTGGTCCCGTGCTTGCTGGCCTTATGGTAGCAGGAAGAGTAGGGGCTTCTATTGCAGCTGAAATAGGTACCATGAAAGTAACGGAGCAAATAGATGCGTTATTTACATTATCTACTGACCCAATTAAATATTTAGTAGTGCCAAGGGTTGTAGCAGCTCTGCTAACTATGCCTTGCCTTGTGCTAATAGGAGATATTATAGGGGTGATGGGCGGTTATTTGGTAAGTGTGTATAAGCTTGATTTTAACAGTACTAGCTATATTAAAAACACAGTTGAATATTTAGAAATCATAGATGTTGTTTCTGGTTTAGTTAAAGCTGCAGTATTTGGTTTCATAATAGCAATAATGAGTTGCTATCATGGATATTATTCAGATAAAGGAGCAAAAGGCGTTGGCAGTGCAACTACTGATGCGGTAGTTTCTTCTTCAATACTAATCTTACTGAGTAATTATCTGATTACTGAGTTGTTTTTCAGTTAGTGTAGCATATAAATAATGACAGATAATATAAAAATAAAAATTCGTAATTTGCGTAAATCATTTGGTAATCATAAAGTATTAGATGGAATAGATCTTGATGTAAAAAAAGATAGTTCTCTGGTTATACTTGGTGGATCTGGGACGGGAAAATCTGTTTTAATTAAAATAATAGTAGGTCTTTTATCTCCAGATGAAGGAAGTATTATGTTTGACAACACCGAGACTGTAAATATTTCTCAGAAAGCACGTCTAAAAATTCTAGAAAATTGTGGATTTCTTTTTCAGAGTGGGGCGCTGTTTGATTCTCTAACCATCAGCGAAAATGTTACTTTTTTTGCGCAAAAATTATATTCTTTAAAAAATAATGAAATAAAAGAATTAGCTGTAGCAAAATTAAAATCAGTGGGCCTTTCTGATCGGATATTAAATTTGTATCCGGCTGAATTATCTGGTGGAATGCAAAAAAGAGTAGCCCTAGCAAGAGCAATTTGTACTAATCCGAAGATTATATTTTTTGATGAACCAACAACGGGCCTTGACCCAATCATGGCAAATGTCATTAACGATTTGATTATTAAAATCAGAGAAGAGCTGGGAGCAACAACAATAGCTATTACTCATGATATGAATAGTGTCTACAGAATTGCTCAAGAAGTTGTATTAATCCATAATGGAAAATTACAGTGGTCTGGAACGAAAGAAGAAATGAAAAATACAGATAATCCATATATGTTTCAATTTATCAATGGGTTATCATCAGGACCTTTCGAGGTCTAAGTAAAATGGATAAAAATTAATTAATGATAAATAAAAATCTTTTTTATTATGTAATATTAGTCACAATTTTTCTTATCACTATACCATATGCTATTTTCGCTGAAGACTCAGAGCACAGTTCCATCAAATTGATTGTTAAACAACATCAAGAAGCAGAAACTTCAATAAAGGAAGTTATAAAAAAGCTTAATGAGCTTTCTAAAGATATGGAAAAAACAGCAAAATTATATAATACCATAAACCAGAAAGCTTACTGGGAAAGTGAAGCTAAAAAATCTTTTTTAAAATATTTATATTCAGATGGCTATTATAGTGCGACTATTGAAACAGAGTTTCCAGAAGAAGAAAATTCAATTATTTTTTATGTTAATAGCTCGAAAAAATATAAAATCAAAAAAATTCTTTTAAAATATGCAGAAAATAGTAATCATAATATAAATATACCAGATATTACTGTACTTAAAATCAAAGAGGGGGATTTTGCTATTGCTAGTAATATTATAGATGCGCAAAAAGCACTTGCAAAAAATATTGAAAAAAATAATTGTCTTTTAAGTTTAGAAGTCACACATGAGGCTATCATTGACAATTCAGATAATAGTATTTTGGTCAATTTTATAATTAATGCAGGATCTTATGCTAAAGTAAAATCGGTGGATTTTAACGGGTTGCATTCTGTAAATCCAGATTATGTTAAAAAACTAATCCCGTTTAAAAATGGTCAGTGTTTTCGTCCTTCTTTAATACAAGAAGCACAAATTTCTCTACAAAAAACTGGTCTCTTTGGCATAATAAATCCAGAAATTCCAGATCACGCAGATAATAATGGTGAAGTCCCAATTCTGTTCGATTTAAAAGAGCGAAAACATAGAAGCTTAACAGCAGGGTTTAGCTATGGTAGTGATCTAGGTTTTGGTGTTACTACTGGGTGGAATCATAGAAATTTTAGCGGTAATGGTGAGTCGGTAAAAACTAAATTATTTGGCAATCAGAAAGAGCAAATAATTGACGCTACATTTGCTAAACCTTTTTATAGGCAAGATAATCAAACTTTAAAAATGAGTATTTCCGGGGAGCGTTTAATCTCAAAAGCATACAAGAGCAAAGAGGGACTAGCCTCTATTGGTATTGAAAGAAAATTAAATGCAATATGGACAGCAAGTATCTCGGGTAAATATTCTTACAGCGTGGTAAAAGAAAATAAAAATACTCAAAATTTTTCTTTTTTATCAGCTCCATTATTTATCAAACGCGATAGTAGAGATAATATTTTAAACTCTAGAAAAGGTCACGAGTTGCAATTAAAAGCAGAACCATTTTATCCTATAAAAACTGGAGGAAAATCTTTTGTTAAAAATGAGTTTACAGCTGGTAAATATATTCCTTTTAAGGTTAAGCTTGACCCTGTTATAGCAATGAGAGCTTCTGTTGGATCAATTGCTGGAGCAAAATCGGCAAGAATACCAGCTAATGAAAGGTTTTATGCTGGTGGATCTGGCTCAGTTAGGGGATATGCTTATCAGTTAGCTGGGCAAATAGATGAGAAAAATAGTCCAATTGGCGGTCGTTCGATTATTGAAACTAGCCTTGAACTTAGAACAAGGATAAAAAGTGATATTGGTGTCGTACTGTTTTTTGATAGTGGTAATGTATTTACTTCAATTACACCTCCATTTGGTAAGAAAATGTTTCATGGTGTTGGCTTTGGTGCCAGATATTTTACCGATTTTGGGCCTTTAAGGTTAGATGTGGGTTTTCCAGTTAAAGGTAGAAAAAAAATCGACAGAGCTTTCCAACTATATTTTGGTATTGGCCAAAATTTTTGAATCAATAATACCAAGTCTCATTTTAAATCAGACTAATGAATTTCAAGACGAGGGCTTGAGCAGCGTAGTAATCTACGAAAGCAGTAGCCGAGATCTGCAAAATTCGTTTGTATCATTTAAAATGAGACTT
>JACCDN010002075.1_pt1 | contig 12337 bp, 4 predicted proteins | sample 7441691 | NCBI WGS metagenome assembly JACCDN01 (sample SAMN15323439, study PRJNA562643) | freshwater metagenome | isolation source: river surface water | place: USA:Blue River Watershed | collected 2017-08-16 | reverse complement strand
TTAAATTCAAAGTCATCAATACTCGAATCATTGATAGTAGCAGTATATTCAGTTAGCGTAGCTTCATGTGTTTCTGGATGAACGCTCACCAAGAAATGATAAGAAGCAATCAATTTTGTAGACTTCTCTTCTGCCATTTTCTTTGACTCCTCACTATCCTGAAATTTATCAGGATGCCATTCCATCATGATCTTTCTATATACTTTCTTTAGATCACTTAAAGTAGCTTTATTATCCACTCCTAAAATCGCTCTATGTCTTTCAATTCTCTTCATAAATTGGTCAATAAGGCGCGAAGATAGACAAATAAACCTACTGCACACTCATCTTGTATACTGTTTTACTTTTATACAGTTGCCCTGGCTTTAAAATAGTTGATGGGAAATTTTGTTGATTAGGCGAATTAGGAAAATGTTGCGTCTCCAAACAAAGAGCATGATGCTTAAGTAAAGTAGCGCCAGACTGATCTATAAATTTACCATCCAAAAAATTACCTGAATAAAATTGCAAACCTATTTCAGTTGTACTTACTTTCATTTTTCTTCCAGATGCATTATCATATAGTTCTGCAATTTCAGAAAGCTGATTATTCTTTTTAGAAAGCACCCAATTGTGATCATAACCACCCTCTACTTTATTGATTCTATCACCAATTAAATATGATTTTGTAAAATCAAAGGGTGTGTTTTTTACATTTTCAATTATACCTTTTGGAATTAATCCATTATCTACTGGTGTATAACCCTCTGCCTTGATTTGTAATGAATGATTTAATATGGTTTGATTAAAATCACCAGATAAATTAAAATAAGAATGATTGGTTAAATTAACTGGAGTTGACTTGTCAGTAGTTGCTTTATATTCAATAATTAATTCATCGGTATTAGAATAACTATAAATCACATCTACATTTAAATTACCCGGATACCCTTCTTCACCATCTTTACTCATATAATGCAATTTGATACTAGAATCATTTAAGATAGTTGAAGTCCAAATAACTTTATCAAAACCTTTAATACCTCCATGTAAATGGTTTTCTTCATTATTCGTAGCTAATTGATAATTTAAATTATTCAATGTAAACTTTCCTTTAGCAATTCTATTTCCATATCTACCAATTAATGCGCCAAAATATGGAGGATCTTGTAAATAATTTGCTAGACTATCTAATCCAACTACCACAGAAGATAGTTCACCTTTTCTATCTGGCACTGTCCAATTCGTTACAATACCCCCGTAATTGGTGATTTTTACATAATGACCTTTATTATTAGAAATGGTAAATAGTTTTATTGGAGTATTTTGAATCACTCCATAATTAGTTTCTACAATATGTTGTTGATAATTCTTCTTTAATTTGTCAGCAAGAACTTTTATGAAATATCCTCCAACAACACTCCTTGCTTGAAATCCTATTTGTTTTGCATTTAAAGTTTCATGCCAATCACTCAATGGAACTCTAGAACTTGTATTTAAAGCATATTTATATACAGGAATAATTAAAGAGTTAAAATCTTTCTCATTGTTAGTTAAACTTGCTGTCCATAATATCCAATCTGATTTTGTATAAGTTCTTCTACTATCAAGTGGCAACCCATACTCATTTTGTTTAGTCAAATAATAGGCAATTTCTTTTTTATAAACAGACTCTGGGAATAAATGATATCCCAATATTTTATCCCAGATTAAATTATATTTTTGGCTCCAGGTATTTTTATCATTATAGGTTAAAGCAAAATGATCTCCTGCATCTGCAAATTTTTGCCATTTTTTAGCATAATCATCTGCCATAGAATGATATTTTAGTGCTACTTCTTTTTTACCAATCATATCTGCCATCATTGCATACGATTTAATCCCAACAATAGCTTTTATGGCAAGATTAGCGTTTCTAGCCAAATGACCGGCAAAATCATCTGTGCAAAGTTGATTTGCAGGATCTAAACCTTCCTTCTCCAAAAATTTAACCCATGTAGTTAAACTTTCCCAATGTTTTAATGCATATGCGCCTGAATGCTCTATAGAACAAATGGCACCGGCAAGAATGATCATATTGCCTGATTCTTCAACTGGCATTCCTTCTGGATAGGTTTGTCCATTGGCAATTGGATAAGTTCCTAAGTCATGAGCAGCATAAGGTTGTTTATACAAGCCACTTTTTTCACTAAAATAGAAAATGCCATTTAACATCCCTTTCAATAAATCAGGATTATAAATCAAATAAAGTGGAGCAGAAGGATAAGTTACATCAACAGTATTAATACTTCCATTAGAAAAATTTTCTTTTGACATAAATAACAAATCACCATTTTGAGTACTTTTTACTAAACTATGTGCCGCAACAGACTGTCTATATGCCATGATACAAAGTTCTGCATACTCTTTTCCTCCTGATGCATTTGCTTCATCCCAAATTTTTCTATCCCAAAGAGTACATTGATTAATTACTTTAGTATACTCATTTTGAGCACGAAGCAATAATTTATCCATAGTAATTCCTTTTTCCAGTTTCCACCATGGCTTTAAATTCTCTTTAAAATATTGAACATCATACAATTGGTCATAACCAATCATTAAAACATGTGAAACTTGCATATTATTAACAAGCTCCTCATTGAATAGCGTTGTTAACTCATAATCACTGCCTTCAGTTGATGATTTTAAGACAAATTGTTTGCCTTCATTTTTTAAAGACGCTATATAACCATATCCCCAATCAACCCTTAAATTATCTCCAGATTTTTTAAGAATGGGCTGTTCTATAGAACCAACTTTTAATATAGACAGATTATCTAATTGATATTGTTTGGCCTCAACTTTCTGATCAGGGGTATTTACAACAAAATTACTAGATGCACTTATCTTAAATTGTACTTTGTGACTCTTTCCATCGTTAGATTTAGAAGATACTTTTATGTAAGTAATTGGCCTTGATAATAAATTAATATTATTAATAATTAGTGGTGAAGTGAATGTAATAAACACATCAACATTACCACATAGAAACTGATACTTAGACTGAGTAGCAGTTATTTCAATACTTTTTTGTATTGCTTCTTTCGAATTATTTTTTCCAATAAGCGAATAAGTAACTCCATCGACTTTAATCTCTCCATGTAATGCGTTTTCTGCACCGGTCCAATGTTTGGTATTTTGACTATTTAAAGTATCGCTAAAAGACCAGATACTAAAATATGGATTATGAGTAATTAAAGGATATGCAGGTGCTTTGGTAACCTGAGCATGTATCCATCCTGTATTCATAAAAATCAATACAGTAGTTGTAAAATTTTTTAATAATTTCATATATATTAATTTTTTAAGATTCTAACTCCAAATATCCTTCCTGCTGTTTTACCATGATTGGCTAATATGGTTATTTTAATACTCTTATTGGTTTCAATGCTAGGCAAAGGATATTCCACATCATAGAATCGACTAGTAATACCACCCTTCCAATCAACCGTAGTTAGATACTGATCATTCAATAAAATATCAAATTTTCGATCTTTGTCATCCCCTATATAAGTTAATAGTAAACTGCATTTTTCATGAGCAACCTGTTTCATGTAAAAGTGAAAATGATTATTCAATCTTGCTTCTCTTCCCATTCTTCCAACCGCATCACTTACATAAGATTTTTCAGTGGCTATTAATTGATGATCTCTTTCAGGCTGCATCTCGCCAATCCTGAACTGATCAATAGTTCTTTCTTCAATTTTTTGAACTCTTATTTTTTCTGCCTCATATTCTTTTTCTTTTAGCACCCATTCTGCTGCAGTGAATTTATCCCAGTATACACTATAATAATCATCATTAATTGCAAACAATGGCATCATTTGAACATCCTTGGGCTTCCCAATGGCATTCCATTTAAAAAGCAGGGCGTCTTGACTAGTTTTATTAATCTTATCTAAAGGATTTGCATCCATAATTACTGGTGTTCCAAATACAGGATCTGGCATTGATTTGCCTAAATTACCAGCTAGCACAACAGGCCCATACAAAAAGGCAATTCTATTTTCATTATCTGGCATTGACTCAGTAAACAGATGCATTTCAAATTCTATCGTTAATGCATCATTGTTATTCCATTGTCTATTCACTATCAAAAAGCCATTTTCATCTTGGGTATTTGCAAAGCGAACATTGTTTACCAACAATTTTACAGACTTACTCCAAGAAGGTTTACGAATTTTAATAGCAAATTTTTGCGCTTGTCTACCTTGATAGATAATTTTTGTAGTATTATTATTTGGGAAAGAAGTTAGTTGAATAATTTTTGATTTCTTGGCAGTCCAATTTAATACAGATGGAATAAATAGATTTACATACAAAGACCCATCATTACCTTGAAAATAGATAGACTCTTCATACTTTGAATGATTTTCCATACCACTTCCCACACAACATGTAAATGTATTGGTTGAATCACTGAACTGCTTTGCAGTTCCCATTCTTAAGGGTAAAAAATAGGTCATCATACCCGATTTAGAATGTTGTGATGCTAAAATATGATTGTACAATGCTCTTTCATAATAATCCCCCAATTTTGCATTAGGCTTCCAAGTAAATAAATGACTTGTTAACTTTAACATATTGTAAGTGTTACAAGTTTCACATGTTGCATCACTCAATCTATCATTTAGCTTACCAGCATCTCCACAGTATTCATAATTACTATTTCCCCCAATAACATAACTATGATTTTTCACCATTGTATGCCAAAAAAATGAAGCAATGGTCGAGTCTTTTAACGATCCAGTTAATTCGTACTGTCTTGCAGCAGCAATTGCTTTTGGGACATTGGTGTTTGAGTGTTTACCTGGCATTGGATCAATTTGATTAGCCAATTTACCCATCACAAAATCATCTTGAAATAAATGAGCAGCTTTCAAATATTTAATATTACCTGTAACAGCATAAATATTGGCCAAAACTTCATTCATGCCGCCATATTCACAATTCAACATTTTTAACCTTACACTATCAGATAATGGAGCCACTAAATCATATGTCCAATCTGCTAGTTTGATAGCCACTTCTAAAGCATGTTTATTTTCTGTAAAATAATAAGCATCCATCAAACCAGCCATCACTTTATGCACCGTATACCAGGGTGACCATGAACCATTTAAATCAAAACCACTGGATTTTATCTCGCTTCTTCTGATTTTTGCCCATATAGTATCTTCATTGGGAATTGCTCCTACATATCCTGTTCCTCTGGCTTTCTGACAGATGTCTAATTCTGATACTATATAATCTATATTTTTTTTAAATGCAATATTTCTTGTTGTAGCATACATCATGGACGATGCAGATAAATAATGACCTAAAGTATGACCAGACAACCCATCTGACTCCCATCCTCCATAGACTGAATCTTTTACTGGCAGCCCTGCATTCTTATGAAAACGATGTAATAATCTATTAGGAGATAAGGATAATATATATCCACTATCTAACTTTTTAGCATTAGAGAATGAACTGCTTGAAAGTTGTACATCTTTTATAGGAAACCTTGTAGCTTTTAATTTTTGAGATTGCACAATATTACCCACCAATAAAAAAGAAACTATTAAACTATATTGAATGTATTTTGAACTTAATTGCATGATCAATGATTAATAGTTAACTTTTACATCTTTAAAACTAGTTGGAATCCATACCTGCATTTCATTACTACCTCTATTACACCATGTATAATATGGAATAGCTCTAACTTTCTGTGTTTCATTTTTAACAGAAGTTCCATTTAAATCAATTTGAATAGTAGGTAAATGAGCAACTAAGCTTACAACTTTCTCGTTCAATACGCTAAAATCTTCTTTGACAAAATTCAATTGACTTGGAACAATAACATTCCAAGCCTTCCCATTATTATCAGCTCCTTCTATACAATATACTAAAGGGCCTCTTTGAAAAGCCACCCTATCATTATTAAACTTAAGTTCGTTTCTTGAAACCACTTTTTGAATATTCATGGGTAATTGATATTCTATTTTATCATTATCCTTCCAATCATGATTCACCATAACATAACCATCTTGTATTTGATATTGGACAGATTCGCCATTAATAAGTAATGTTGGCATTGTATTATTTGTCTCTACAAAAGAATACAAACCGCCAGGAGCAACAGTACCATTTGCCCATCCAGGTAATCTAAGGGCAATAGTTGCATTCATTTTTTTCTTCATATTCAATGTACATTGAACATTTCCTTCCCATGGATAATTGGTATTCATGGTGAATTGTATTTCTCCTTTTGGCAACATGAATGTGGTTTGACTTCCTACAAATAAATTCACATAAATCTTATTATCCTTATACCCATAGATGTAATTTCCCAAAGAACTTATCAATCTAGCAATATTGGCTGGACAACAAGCAGTACCAAACCACTCTCTTCTAGAATGTTTACCATTAGAAGCTAAAGGATTTCCATAAAAAAATCTATCCCCGCTTAAAGACAATCCATCTAAAGCGCCATTGTACAAACTTCTTTCAAGTACATCTATATATTCAGCATTCCCAGTCAAACTATTCATTCTTTGATTCCAGAAAACCATCCCAACAGATGCACAAGTCTCGCAATAGGCTTGCTCATTTGGCAAATCATAATCATTTGAGAATCCTTCATTACTTCCTGCAGAACCTATACCTCCAGTGATATACATATTTCTAAAAACAACATCTTCCCATACATTTCGCATTGCTTTTAGATAATCCACATCACCCGTATGAGCTGCAACATCTGCTGCACCCGTATACATATACATTGCTCTAACTGCATGACCAGTGATATCTTTTTGCTCTTTTACTGGAACACCGTCCTGTGCATATAAAGTATCTTTCCAATCCGTCCAAGTATAACCCACTGCTAATTTCTTACCTCTTTCAGATAATAACCAGTCTGCTAATTGTAAGTATTTTTTATCATTAGTTACACGATGTAGTTTTACCAATGCTAATTCTAATTCTTGATGGCCCGTTACCCAGTGTTTTTTATTTGGGCCAAAAACAGAATCAAAATAATTTGCCCATTTTATACATGCATCTAATAACTTTCTTTTTCCTGTAGCTTCATAATAAGCCACCCCCGCTTCTATCATATGACCTGCATTATAATCTTCATGCATACTCATATCTGTCCAGCGCTTATCTAATCCATTTAAAGTATAATAAGTGTTTAAATAACCATCTGGTAATTGTGCCGCTACTACCTTATCAATCCATTCATCAGCTTTGGCTTCTAGCTTAGGATCTTTATTGGTCTTAATCGCATAAGCTATCGCTTCTAATGCTTTAAAAACATCTGAATCATCATAAAATACACCTTCGTGCGCTTCCCCTTTATTTCTAGCTACTTTTTCGAAGTTTCTTATTCTAGCTGTCTTTTGTTCTGTTTGATAAATACATGCATCCAATGTTTTGGTTGCCACTAATGCCATTTTAGGCTTCCAAAACGGATCATTTACCACTACTTTTGAAAAATTAACTGGTTCAATTTTTACTTGTTGAGCTGATGAAAATAGTGGCATTGACATTATTAATATCGATGAGAAGACCTTAATTAAATTATTCATATTAAATTGTTTTAATTATTTTTTGCCATACATCTAAATCCTACTGTTGAATTTCTTTCAAAACCTTGACTTACTCTTAATAAATATTGAGCGTAAGTAAGTTCTCTAGGTCCAGCTTGAACATACCACCAACTTCCAGATGGTTTAAAGTAGCTACCACCCTTCATAATTATGTATTCATAACTACCAGATCTATACTTGTCTCTTGTCAATTGCCAAACAGATCCAACTAAATCTAATAATCCATTTGGATTAATACCTTTTGGATATGATCTAACAGTATCTAATGTACCATTTCCTAAATTAGCATAAGTAGAATCGATTCCTTTTAATTTAATTACACTTAGTGTATTAGTAATTTCTTCATATTCTCTAGCAACTGGAACATCTTGTCTCCAAGGCCATTCGTTTAAATCAACTGTTTGTGCTGCATATTGCCATTCCATTTCAGTAGGAAGATACTTATTATAAAAACTAGCATAAGCAGAAGCATCTTCATAGCTTATGTTCACAACTGGTTTATGCAAATCTTTAAATTCGGGGCTTCCGCTTACCCAATGTTTCAAATAATTGACTGTATCTGAAGGAATATAGTTAGATGCTTTTATAAACTCGTAAAATTCTTGATTCGTAACTAAAGTTTGATCCATCCAATAGCTTTCCATTTTGATTGGGGTTGAATCATTAAAATTAGGATAAGGTATAAAATTGTCTCCATGTGTTTGCTTGAATACAAATTTTCCAGAAGGTATTAATACCATTCCTTTTTTATTGACTACAATTGGTGCATTTCTTAAAGAAGCAGATTTATGGATAATTGGTGTACCCGGAATGATAAATAAAATATTTTCATCTATTAATTTGTATCTGTCTGATATTTTTTGAACAACTTGAATAATAATTTTACCTTCAAATCTTTCCTGAATATCATTTATATCAATAGTTTGTGTTTTAAAATCAATCTTAATTGGCTCTTTTTGGGTGTCAGTTGTATACAACCAAAATTGAGCATTTTGAATTGTCTTAATTGCCTTTAAAATAATTTTGTTTTCATATTGATTAACAGAAAATATTATGGGTAATTGAGCCACGCAACCAATAGCTCCCTCATTATTTGTTCCTAAATATTTTGAATGAAATGCGGCAGTTTCCACTTCAATATTAGCTTCGTCTTTATCAATTAATGGGTTTAATAATTCATGATTATATATATCCACGAAGTGATATCCTGGTTTAAACTTGGTTTTAAATAAAGTTCCTTTAAAACCAGAGGGAATAATAGTATAAATAGTAAAAACTTCAGATTCATCTGTTGGCCATTTATTTACCCAAATACTGTCTTTAAAAGTTGGTATTAGAAAACTAGATATTCTACTATTAAAATTATCAGAGAACTGTCTTAAAATTTGAGTGGTTTTGCGAAGTGTTTTATACTGTTCTTCCACCCATTCAGGTTGTCCAGGAGCCATAATATTCAACTCTGTTCCATATCCATTAAAAAAACTAGTTGCAAATTCTCTATTAATAGGTTCTTTATATAATTCAGCTACCCTAAAAATAGAAAACCCCGGTTGAATAAATTTATTCAGATTTAAAAAAGGAGGATAATACAATGCATTATGAACTCTTCCAGAAATAATTCCTTGCATGTCTTTGGGAACAGCCATACCTTCACTATACATGATTACCCCTTTTCTAACACTATCAGCAGCCATTTGTAATGAATCAGATGAACTTCCATAGGTATCTAATACTACCCCATCAGCATTAGTTTGATCTATCAACTTAGCCAATCCAGTATAATGATTTAAATTTCTGGTATCAATATCCCAAGGATTATAAGAAACAAATAGATGCTTGTTTTGATTTTTCAAAAAATCACTCATCGACCTAATACTATCCAATCCTCCTGGTAGATCTTTAAATAGATCAAACTGATTTCTTTGATCTAAACCCAAAGTTGGCCACGTAGGCCAAATTGAAATGATATCATCTCCTCCATATAAGCGATTACCTCTTTGAATAAAATTACTAATCAAATATCTTTTATCAATTGGGTCATAAAAAAACTTATCCCATGCCATCATTAAGTGCATGGTATAAGCATTCCTCATCCAAGCTAAATCAGGTCTTTTGTATAAACTATCATTAAAATTATCAACATCATATAATTTACGATCTCTAAATACTTTTAAAAGGCCATTTTGCCAAGATCCGACATAAGGTTCTAGCCATAATGTATATTCAATACTTCCACCAGGATGTAAAATTGTTTCAAAACGCCTTACTGTTCCATTTACAATTGAAGATTTAGCCCTTCTAGAAAAACCATATACCGAAATACTGTCTTTTAAATGAAGGGTATTATATCCCAACTCCCAAGCATTATCTGGTACAATTACATTTACTGGCATTCTATCTGGTAAAAATAAATGTGTCCTTGAAAGACTATGTTCCCCTTTACCAGTGATGTATACTTGATGTTTTTTTAAAGCAAATGGTACAACATTATGCAATCTTATTGTATCAGTACTAATATTATTAAAACGGAATTTAATCCTTATTCCATCTTTATAGCGTGTAACTTGATTAATTTGAAAATGAATATAATTTGCATAGTTTGAATCAATAATTACTTTATTGTTAGTAGTCATTAATTGATAATTGATGAAATTACTAACTTGATTAACCACTCTATTATTTAATAAGAAGCCTGAAATAGAAAGACTATCTCTAGAAAAACTAATACTATTTAATTTTTGAGCGCCTAAAGGCAAGCAAAATATTATTAAAAATAAGGCATAAATAACCCTGAGTCTATTATAGACTTTTTTCATTTGACAATCACTTAGATAAGAAAGTTACAAAAAAAGTCCTACAAAAAAATGTAGGACTTTAAATATGATTGAAAACTATGATTTTTATTAGTTTTTCTGAATGAAAATATAACTATATCGATTCTCTAATTGTTGCTTTCTGGTAGCCTTCTCGTCACATGGCTCAGCTAAGATGCGTTCACCCACGTGTAAAGAAATATAGCTATTCATTTTAGCTCTAGTTTGAAGGTTCTTCGTTAAATAAGCAGATCTTCTTGCAGATAATTTTTCATTATACTCATCTGTACCCTTACAATCTGCTGCGGAAACCACTACAATTCTAGCACCTTTAAGTTGGCGGATACGAGCTTGTAATTTTTTATAAGCAGCTTTGTGGCTTCTTTCTAAAGTTACTTTATCAAAATCATGATGGAATATCACATAATCATCCGTCAATGACTTTAAAGAATCAATAATATTTCTGAAACTAACTTTCTCCACAACTGGAGGTGGAGGTGCTGGCATATTAATAATAATCGTATTCAGAGTTTTACTATAACCAACTGTTGGATTTCCAGTGTATCCTTTTGAATTAATTGCAGCATCTGCCTTATTCCCCTTAGGTTCAATTGCTTGGATTTGGAATAATCTATTTGGTCTAACATACACTGAATAAAATCCATTTAAATCTGTATTTACAGTTTCTATTAAGGTATTTGTATTATTGAATAAATTAACTTTTATAACTGGCTTAGTACCATCACTTAATTCAACCTTACCTTTTAATAAAACCTTGATCAATTGATGGTCAAAAGAAAAAATATCATCAGATCCATATCTGTTTGATACAAAATAACCCTTTGATCCTTGTTTTGAATAAGACATATCATCCATGCTACTATTCAATGGATAACCCATATTTTCAATAGATGAAATTTTACCATTGGTTATTACAGCCTTATAAATATCTAAACCCCCAACGCCAGCATGGCCATTTGAACTGAAATACAAATCCCCTTCTGAAATAATAGGATACAATTCATTAAATCTAGTGTTAACAATTGTACCAGCATTAATCAAACTACCCCATTGTCCATTGGCATCTTTCTTGGTGTAATAAATATCTGTTCCACCAAGTCCACCCACTTGATCACTTATTAAATACAAAGTATTACCATCTGCACTAATAGCAGGATGAGCATAAGATGCATCTTTATTGTTAAATGCTAACTTGGTCAAATCAGTCCATGATCCAGCAATTTTAGTTGCTGACCATATTTCTAATTGATGTACTTTATTAGTATTGACTAAATTTTTAGTAAAATAGGCTGTTGAACTATCTTTCGTGAAGCTAATAGCTCCAATATTATACCTATTGCTTAATTCCTTATCAAACAACTCCACTCCTTCTTTATCAAATTGAATATTTTTAAAATCATATTTTTTTGAAAAAGTGGTATTGTCATTACTTGTTGCAGCTGTTAAGTCTGATAAAGCAGCTGTAGGAGTTTTTTCTATCCATTCAGTAGTTTTCACTGAATCCCAATTAGCTATTGAAACATTATTTGATTTATACAATTTAGAATAAGCCGAAGCATCCCATCCAAATTCGTTATTGCCTCTAATTGAATTAGCCCTATTTGATTCAAAAACAATTGAGTTATTATAATGAAGAACTGCATTTTCATTAAATGGTGTATTAATTTTCAAATATTGTAAGGTATAATCTAAAGAATCTACTTTAAATTGATCAATATTTTCAAAGCCTTTATATCTGGCTTCATTATAATTATATACCGATTTATCTTTTATTGCATTTCCATATGCTCCTTTATTGGCATATAATTCAGTCAAATTGTATCCAATACTTGCCCCAGCTGACTTAGCCATTTCGAAATACTTGATAGCACTATCATACTGATTATT
>JACCDN011134251.1_pt1 | contig 12338 bp, 9 predicted proteins | sample 7441691 | NCBI WGS metagenome assembly JACCDN01 (sample SAMN15323439, study PRJNA562643) | freshwater metagenome | isolation source: river surface water | place: USA:Blue River Watershed | collected 2017-08-16 | reverse complement strand
GCAAACTCCAGAAAGAAGTAGAGGTCTACGAACTGTATAACGTGCCAACTGGGACTAGTGGCAAGGGTTCCTTGGCGGCTGCTGCCGTCTGAGATTAGTTAGGCCGCTTAGGCTCCAAAGCTCGATATTGTTCCAAATAACCACGAGCAACTTCAAGCGCCGCCTTCTTGCCACCATTGGCATAAGCCACCGCAACTTCAAGCAGCAAACCTGGCTGCACATGCTCAACGCCAACAGCATGCAAGCCGGATACCTTCTGCCGATTAGAAACAGAAATCATGACCTGCGTTCCGTTATCGCCCGAATTGAAATCCACCAGCTTGTCGAACGCCCATTCGCGCGTCTGCGCCTGCCCACCAAACACCACGCGCTGATTGCTAAACGTGGCATCGCCGCTGTCGATCACGCTCAGGGCATCGGGGTTGCGAACTAACCGCCCACGATTCGCACCAACCCGATACGACAAACCCTTAGCAATGCGAATACTCACACCTTGCGATCCACCTTGGTAACTACTGCCGGTGCTGCGATACTCCAGCAACTTAGCCGGCACCGAGTCAATGGCCACCTCACCCTTTTTGAGCATGGTCTGCACTAGCCCCGCCGGCACACCGTCTTCAAGCTTCTTCACCAAACCCTCAAGCCCAGTCACCAGCGCCTGCCAGTTGTCGTGCAGGGTCTGGGTTGTGTTGCGCTTCTGTAGCCACACCGCCAGCACGATCGCGGCAATAGCCAAGATTCCAACCAACACCGATGTCACGCTCGCGTCCATGCAACCCCCTAAGTTCTAGTTTCAGCGTAATGACCTAGTCGGACAGAATGTCCATGGCCTCGCTTATCCTTATAAATAGAGAAAACGGGGGCCAACGGTGTCATCAGAAGCACAGCGCGCAGAGCTGCACAGAACCATCTGGAAGATCGCCAATGATCTTCGCGGCAGCGTCGACGGGTGGGACTTCAAGACCTACGTGCTTGGTATGCTTTTCTACCGCTTTATCTCTGAGAACCTCTCCGGCTACCTAAACGAGCACCAGCGTCGCGCCGGCGAGAAGGATTTCGAGTATGCAAACCTCACCGATGACAAAGCAGAATTCGGCCGCAAAACTACGGTCGAGCAAAAAGGCTTCTTCATCCTGCCAAGTGAGCTGTTCATAAACGTTCGCAAGAATGCAAAGAACGATTCAAACCTAAACGAAACCCTTTCTCGAGTTTTTGCAAACATCGAGGGTTCTGCAGTCGGCGCCGCCTCAGAGAATGACCTTAAAGGCCTATTTGAAGATCTGGATGTAAACAGCAACAAACTCGGCCCAACCGTAATTAAGCGCAACGAAGTCCTCGTCAAGTTGCTAGATGCCATCGGTGATCTAGATTTTGGCAACTTCCAAGACAACAAGATTGACGCCTTTGGTGACGCATACGAATACCTAATGGCCATGTATGCATCAAGTGCCGGCAAGTCAGGTGGAGAGTTCTTCACCCCTCAAGAAGTTTCAGAACTGCTTGCTCGCATTACTTTGATCGGCAAAAAGTCAGTGAACAAGGTTTACGATCCGGCATGTGGATCAGGCTCACTTCTTCTTCAGTACGCAAAAGTTCTAGGCAAAGACAACGTACGCGAAGGTTTCTATGGTCAAGAAATCAACCTGACCACCTATAACCTCTGCCGCATCAACATGTTTCTTCATGACATCAACTACGAAAAGTTTGATATCGCGCACGGTGACACTCTCACCGATCCAAAACACTGGGATGACGAACCATTCGAGGCCATTGTCTCTAACCCGCCTTACTCAATCAACTGGGCCGGTGACTCAGACCCGCTGCTCATCAACGATGACCGTTTTGCCCCAGCCGGAGTTCTTGCCCCTAAAAGCAAGGCAGACCTAGCTTTTACCCTACATATGCTCTACTGGCTTGCAGTCAACGGAACAGCCGCAATCGTTGAATTTCCAGGCGTGATGTACCGCGGCGGTGCAGAACAAAAGATCCGCAAGTACTTGGTCGATAACAACTACGTAGATGCCGTAATTCAGTTGCCACAAGACCTATTTTTCGGCACGTCAATTGCCACCTGCATCTTGGTCTTGAAAAAGTCCAAGAAAGAAAATTCAACACTTTTCGTCGATGCCTCTGCTCTATTCACCCGCTCGCAAACCAAGAACCGCTTGACCCCAGAGCACATTGATCAGATTCTGCAAACCCTTGAAGACCGATCAGACACCGATTACTTCTCAAAGCTGATTGACAACCAGGATGTTGCCTCAAACGACTACAACCTTTCTGTCTCAAGCTATGTTGTGGCCGAAGACACTCGCGAAGTTATCGACATCACGCAGTTGAATAAAGACATCGAAGGCATAGTTGCCCGCCAATCTGAGCTGCGTAAACAAATTGATGCCATTGTTGCTGACCTTGAAGGTTCACAATGAGTCGCATTGAAGAATTAATCAAAGACTTGTGCCCAGCGGGCGTTGAATTTGCCCAACTTCAAGATGTTGTTGAATTGACTGCTGGCGATCGCGTGACAAAAGCGGAAATGTCGGACACTGGTCTTTACCCGGCATATGGAGCTGGAACCGTCCCAACTGGGCAGTATTCGCACTGGAATCGTGAATCGGCCATGATCATTTCAAGAGCAGGCGCGGGAGCTGGATTCGTAAATTTTATTGAAGGTAAATTTTGGGCTACTGATGTGTGTTTTGTAGCTAGTCAGTTAAACAAAGGCACGCTAATAAAGTTTGTGTACTACTGGCTAAAAAGCCAAGAGCATGAGCTCATGAAACACACCTATGGTGGATCAATGCCGAAGATTGACAAAAAGTACCTTTGGACACATAAAGTTCCAGTCCCACCAACTGAACTTCAAAGTGAAATTGTTCGAATTCTTGACACCTTCACAGAGCTAGAAGCAGAGCTAGAAGCAGAGCTAGAAGCACGTAAAAAGCAATATGAGTACTACCGAAATAATCTTCTAACTTTCCCTGAGCAGGGAGGGGTACGGTGGGTCCCGATGGGTAGCGTCGGGCAATTCATTCGTGGAAACGGAATGCTCAAAAACACTCTCAAAGAGCATGGGCTGCCAGCGATTCACTATGGTCAGGTTCATACTTTCTATGGTTCTGCCGCAACAGAGACCAAGTCATTTGTTGAGCCTTCGTACGGAAATAAGCTGAGAAAGGCTACCCCCGGAAACCTCGTAATTGCCACGACTGCAGAGGACATCGAAGGCGTCGGAAAGTCAGTTGCCTGGCTTGGGGAAACCGAAGCCGCCGTAAGCGGCGATGCATTCATTTACGCTCATACTCTCGACCCGCTTTATGTATCTTATTTTTTTCAAAGCGAACATTTCCACAAACAGAAGCTTTCAAAGATTACAGGTACTAAGGTCAAAAGGATTTCAGGCGACTCGCTAGCAAAAATTCTTATTCCTGTCCCCGCCTTGGATGTACAAAAGGATATTGGATTCAAACTCTCGAATTTTGATTCTCTAGTTGGAAACTTAGAATTTGGCTTGCCTGCAGAGATTAGAACTAGACGTATTCAGTATGAGTTTTACCGCGATAAGCTGCTCACTTTTAAGGAAATTGCCTAATGAGCATTCCAAGAGTTGAACCGATTGCGGTCACAAATGAAAGCACCGTAGTCGCCGAGTATCAGGCTGATTCCCGCACCGAACAGGCTTACCAGTCTGAGGCTCAACTCGAAAAGGCATTTATTGATCTGCTTAAAGGTCAGGCATACGAGTACCTGACAATCACAAATGAAACAGACCTTCTGGTCAATCTTCGGAATCAACTTCAGCTTCTAAACAAGGTTGAGTTCACCGATTCTGAGTGGGATCGATTCTTCACAGACAGCATTTCGTCGGCTAACGATCGAATGATCGATAAGACCATTCGCATCCAAGAAGATTACATCCGGGTGCTAAAGCGCGGCTCTGGTGAGACTAAAAACATCTATCTGATTGATAAGTCAAACATTCACAACAACCGTCTTCAGGTTATAAATCAATATGAGGCCGAGGGCAATTACCAGAACCGTTATGACGTCACTATTTTGGTCAACGGTCTGCCTATGGTGCATGTTGAGTTGAAACGCCGCGGAGTTGACTTGCGTGAGGCGTTCAACCAGATAAAGCGTTATCAGCGAGACAGTTTTTGGGCAGGTTCGGGCCTTTTTGAGTACGTGCAGCTTTTTGTGATTAGCAATGGAACCCTGACCAAGTACTACAGCAATACCGTGCGCGAAACTCGTGTGAAAGAGTCAAACGGTAACGAGCGCACTAAGAAGACTTCCAATAGTTTTGAGTTCACCAGTTGGTGGGCCGATGCCAATAACAAACCGATTTTGGATCTTATGTCTTTCGGTAAAACTTTCTTTGCCAAACACACGATTTTGAACATTCTTACCAGGTACTGCGTATTTACTGAAGAGCAGCTTTTGCTGGTTATGCGTCCATATCAAATCGTTGCAACTGAACGTATTTTGCAGCGAATTCTGGTTAGCGAAAATTCAAAAACTCTTGGTTCGTTGGCTGCTGGTGGATACATTTGGCACACAACCGGATCTGGTAAAACCTTGACCAGCTTCAAGACAGCACAGTTGGCCAGTCAGATGCCATCGGTGGACAAAGTTTTGTTTGTTGTGGACCGTAAAGACCTGGACTTCCAGACTATGAAGGAATACGACAGATTCCAGAAGGGTGCGGCAAACTCAAGTGCCTCAACCGCAGAGTTGAAGAAGAACCTTGAGAATCCCAACTCACGAATTGTTATTACAACCATTCAAAAACTGAGCAAATTTATTGAAGGCAACAAAGACCACCCAATTCAACGTAAGCGCGTGGTTTTGATCCTTGATGAATGCCACCGTTCGCAATTCGGTGACATGCATTCGTCAATTCGCAAAGCATTCAAGAACTACAACCTTTTTGGTTTCACCGGAACTCCTATTTTTGCCGCAGGAGCGTCAACCGGAGGGAATCCTGACCTGAAAACCACCGAACAAGCCTTTGGCGAAAAGCTGCATACCTACACAATCGTTGATGCAATTACGGACAAGAACGTCTTGCCGTTCCGAGTTGACTACGTGAACACCATGAAGACTGCAGAGACAGCGGCAGATAAGCAAGTATCAGCGATTGATACCGAGGCAGCTCTGCTGGCTCCTGAGCGTATTACGAAAATAGTTGCCTACATTCTGGAACACTTTGACCAGAAAACTCGTCGGAACGAAAGCTACTCAATAGATAAGAAGCGTGTGCAGGGCTTCAATTCACTGATGGCAACGCAGTCAATCACTGCCGCTAAGTCGTACTATCAAGAGTTCAAAAAGGCTCAGGCCAACTTGCCAGAAGCCCAGCGACTCAAGGTAGCCACGATCTTTAGCTTTGCCGCCAATGAGGCGGAATCTGATGGATTGATGCCCGAAGAAGGCTTCGAGGTAGATGCACTCGATGTTCCATCACGAGATTTTCTTGAATCGGCGATCTCTGATTACAACAAAATGTTTGGGACTAGTTTTAGCACGAGCTCTGACAAGGATGGCGGCTTCGAAAATTATTACAAAGACCTTACTAAGAAACTAAAATCTCGCGAACTGGACCTAGTTGTAGTCGTAAACATGTTCTTGACGGGCTTTGATGCCACAACTCTGAACACTCTATGGGTAGATAAAAACCTTCGTCAGCACGGTCTTTTGCAGGCCTACTCCCGAACAAATCGTATTTTGAACTCAGTGAAGACGTACGGGAACATTGTGTGTTTCAGAGATCTTGAAAAGCAGACTCAAGAGGCAATTACCCTTTTTGGCAATAAGGAAGCCGGTGGAATCGTAATTCTCAAGCCGTACGGCGAGTATTACGCTGAATACTCAGCGGCTGTCTCCGAGTTTTTGGAGAAGTTTGCGACGAACGAAGTACCAGTTTTAGAAGACGACAAAAAACTCTTTATAAAACTTTTCAATGGGATTCTCCGACTCAAGAACATCCTTGTCTCGTTCGATGATTTCAAGGGCAACGAAATTCTCACTCAGGCACAGCAACAAGATTGCCAAAGTGTATATTTCGAGATCAAGCAGCAACTAATCCCTATGTGGCCAGAAAAAGACTCGATCGTTCAAGATGTCATTTTTGAACTTGAGCTAATCAAGCAAGTAGAAATCAACGTTGACTATATCCTCGATTTGATTCGCAAACTCAAAGACTCGGGTGCTGATCTGAATGCCGATAAAGAAATTAAGGCGTCCATTAGCCGTGCTGTCGACTCAAGTTCAGCTTTGAGAAGCAAAAAAGACTTAATCGAGAGATTTATCCAGTCAGTCAACATCGACGCGAACATCGATGACTCCTGGGTGCAGTTTCTAAAAGAGCAACGTGTCATTGAGCTCGAACAGCTGATTGAGGATGAAAACCTCGACCCGGCTTCGACTCATACCTTTGTTGACCAATCATTTAAGAGCGGTTCGATCCAAACCTTTGGCACAGGTCTAGCTCGGCTTATGCCAGCAGTGAGTATCTTTTCGCCAGCGGGCGAGCATGAAGCGCAGCGCGGTCGTGTAATTGAAAAACTACAAAACTATTTTGAGCGTTTCTTCACCCTGGGAAGCTGAGGTGAATTTGCAAATGTCAAAATTCAATGACTCTTTGAGGCCCAAAAAATTTCAACTTGGCCTCGATGTTGAGCAGTTGCGAATGGTGGGCGAAATAGTTCTCCTAGCAAGTTCCCTTGAATGGTTGATCGCTAAAGCATCGCAGATTGATTTCTACTCGAGTAAGTCCCATTCGCCTGTTGATTACGGGCAACAGAGGGTCGCCATTTTTAAAGCATTGAATATGAAATTGAAAGATTTTGAAGAAAATTCCCGGTTACATAAACTCACAAACTGGAGACAGTTGTCAGGTGACATGAAGAGACTTCTAGATCTGCGTGACACCGTGGTACACGGTTCAATCGATCACAGCAACCCGAATTTTTTTCAGTTCATTAATGTGAAGGACGGCACTTCCGTGTCAGCAGAAATAACGAGCCTCGAGCACCTAAAGAATGAAATTTACGCCAAGGTAGAGCTTTTGGTAACTATTTGTGAAGTGCTTCAAAAACACGACACGGACTCGGGCGAGTGGGCGGTATACGCCACGAAGAATAAGAAATAGCTGAGAGAGAGCTAGCCAAAAAGCTCAGGCAAAGTTGCCTCGTGAGCACCACGCAGATCATTCAGCTGCCAGGTTGCTACATCCTGAATCTCTAGCTCGCCAGAGTTATCGGTGACACCAATGCGCAACACCGGAATACCGCGAGCCTCGCACAGACCAACAAACTTCACGTCATCTTCACGACCTACCGATACCAACACGCGACCAGTTGACTCTGAGAACAGAGCACAAGCTTGTTAAACGCCAGGGGAGTGTTTAAAACTACTTTTTGACACGGCACGGTCCTCAAGGCCCGCATCAGGCAAGTGATAAAATCGAACACGTGTTCGAGTAATAGTTACATAAATCCGTTAATTACTATTGTCCACATTCTTCCGTACATGGTAGAATAAGAGGATGAATAGCGAAGCATCTAAGAACATCTCCCCTCTCGAGCGAGACGAGGAAATCTTCACGCGCGTTGCAGAGAAAATCAGGGCAGCTATCCCAAAAGACTTTAATGTGCAGATGAGTGCTTTGATTCAACCGTTACTCAAAGATAGAAATCTTGATGCGATTCTGGAGATTAAGATCCCTAACATTCCACCTGTGGAATTCGCCACAGAAGTCAAGAGGATACTGAACAGACCTCAAATGTTGGCGGCATTGGACCAGCTAAGTCGTATCACAAATGACAACTACAACAAACTCGTAGCGGCCAAATATATCCCCGAGCCAATCCAAAATGAACTAAAAGACAGAGGTGTTTCGTTTGCGGATGCCACCGGTAATGTATCTATAAATCTACAAAATCCACTAATGGTTATTAACTCTCGCGGTGCGACTACCGACCCATGGAAAGGTCCGGGAAGACCAACGCAATCATTAAAGGGAGTGCCGGCGGGGCAAATAGTGAGAACATTGTGTGACTACGGTTCACCAATAAAAATCCAGAAACTAATAATTGAATCAGGCGCGTCTAGAGGTTCGGCGTATCGCATGATTGATTTTCTGACGGCAAACAAATTTGCCACCAAGCAAGTTGGATCCCAGGTTTCTGTAAATGATTGTAAGCAACTATTACTTGCGTGGAGCAAGGAAGTAGATGTTTTTGGCAGCGGTGTTACTAAAAGCTACATAAATCCGCGGGGACTCAATGAATTGCAGTCGAAATTAGCAGAGATTGATTCAAGGAAATATGTACTTACAGGTTCGTTAGCCGCAGAAAAGTATTATGCATACGCCGACCCGTTTACCGCAATGATCTACACAACAAATATTGATGAGCTGGCATTGGAGCTCGGTTTCCTGGAGACGAATAAAGGCGCGAACGTGATTCTATCTTCACCTAATACTCCAGTAGTTTTTGATCGTACCTCGATCTATAAGGGTATGAATATTGCGGCACCTTCACAAATAGCCGTGGATCTCCTCGGGGGACCTGGAAGAAATCCCGAAGAAGGAAAGACGTTATTAGATTGGATGGAGGCTAACGAAAATGTTTGGCGAATCAAACCTGATAATTGAAGCGCGTGAAGCACTCATTGATGCAGTTGAAGCCTTAGGTACGCAAGCCAAGTCTCTGATTCTGGTAGGGGCACAGGCTATTTATCTTCACACTGATCAATTAGAACTTGTCGTTGCCCCCGCAACTAAAGACAGTGACTTCGCAATAGATTCGCGAAGCCTGGACGACGATCCCGTTCTCGAGGAAAAACTTTCAGCCGCAGGGTTTATGAGGGACCCAATTTCAAGAAACCCAGGAGCGTGGATAAATGTTAAAGGAATCCCTGTTGACTTCATGGTCCCTGCCAAATTAGTTTCGACAAAAAGTAGACGGTCTGCAAATCTAAACCCTCACGCGGATTATGTAGCAAGGAAAACCGAGGGTCTTGAGGCTGCCCTACTAGATAACGATGTTCGTGAAATCAAATCATTCAGTCCATTATCAAGCAGGAGCTGCAGGGTGGCAGTAGCTGGACCTGCTGCTTTGCTAGTAGCAAAACTGATAAAAGTCGGAGAACGGATAGATCAATCAAGAATTAGTTCAGACAAAGACTCATACGACATCTTTAGGATCTTCGAGGTAGTTGATATTGCCAACCTTGTTTCAAAGTTTGTTGAATTTTCAGAAAACGAGTTAACAGAAGTTGTTGTTGGAAAAGCTTTAGAAGTTCTTGCTTTGCATTTTGCATCTTCACAGGAAGCATATGGACCAGCGTCTGCTGGTCGTGTGGAGTATGGAATTGGCAATCCAGACGAGATATCAGCAAGATTGTGGGCGTATTCCGTACAGTTTTTACAAATCCTAGAAAAAAATAGTTCAGCAACATCTGGTGTGACACGGGATTCAAAATAGATTTAGCTTCAAAATCTGAAGCTAAATATGAAAGAAAGATGGTGAAATTTTGGAAAAGTTCCAAATAACACTTCTAAGCAACTCGAAATATAAACCGAAGGGCCTTCTCAGGAGAAGGCCCTTCGTGGACATATATATTGCAGAAAAATGGGCTAAGTAAAAAATAAGTCCAGCAGGTCAGCCGTTCGAGCGGCTGGCCTGTATTCACTTTAAGGCATGAGTAGCCTACGTTTTGACATATTTGACAGTTAGCCAAAAGCTCAGGTCAAGTAGCTTCGTGAACACCACGCAGATCATTTAGTTACCAGGCTGCAACATCCCGAATCTCGAGCTCGTCAGAATGCTAAGTGCTCTAATAAAGCCTTGAAGAAGCAATTGGGGTACAAGGAAATTCGGTAAGGGACTCAAACACCATATCCAACTTGTCCGTAAATGTGTTAACGAAGGCACCTGGTTTAAAGGATTCTCGACTTTGTTGCCACTTGAGCCAAATATCCAACTCCTCCATAGCCTCCAATTGCCTACCTACAGGGTTAGTGGTTCTGAATCCTACATAGGCAATAAAATCATTTACCGAGATATCCACTACAGAAATAATTAGTAGATCGTGCAAACTCAGAAACCATACATCAGAATCAATATCGACGTGGTTTTCTAAGTATCTACGATATGTGGTGCCGATTGTCCCTAGGTTGTCTAGTGAAACCACGATTTTGAGACTCTGCGAGTCCGGGGCCCAGTCAATTTTGCCGTACGGTGTTTCTCTAATTTCATTTGACCTAAGGAAATTCGCAAATTTTGATGCCTGGCGTGATCCGCCTTGCAATGTTTCCCGCAGTGCTCTTTTCATTAGGTGTAACTTACCTAAGTTTGTTGTCCTCTCGATATCGCCAGCTTTGACTTCGACAATAAGGTATCGAGCGTTGTCTTCGAACAAAAGGTCTACTTCACCATTTGATTCTTTCGAGGTGAATTTAAAATTAGATAGCAAGGGGCTTTTTTTAAAAATGCGTGAAATAGCTTCACTCGCAATTCTCTCAGTAATTTCACCACGTGCTCGGCTATAGGATTCGAACTGTTCCTCATCAGACTCGAGTAGAAGATCTTCAAATGAATCCCTAAAAGTATCTTGGCCAAGTCTGCTTGGTGTAAGTTCAAGGTACTCATCTTCGATCCTTAGTAGCTTCCCGAAAAGCGGCGGTGAAATATTTTTTAGATATTGATGGACGGCAACTGATGGAATTAAAGTTTGAAAGTCAACTGAGAAGTGCTCAAGAATTAGATTCACAATCGAACTCGGAATTAGAGTCTTATCGGCGATACGTCCTGGGCTTATCCTCAGTGGATTAATGAGTAGTTCCTTAGGCTTTAATTCTTCCCGAAACTGAACATTCCGATCAGAAAAGCTTTTAACAAGATCCTCTAATCGCTGGAAATCCTCTATTCGAAGTTCAACGATTGCGTCACGGACAATTTTAAAATCATGGTAAGAAAAGTTCATAGTTTCAAAGAAAATATTCGCAACCTTTGGATTCGAGAATATTTGCTCGTACAAATATTCTTCGATAACGATGTACTGCTTCCCTCTAATGCCTAAGGTCTCCGACTCAATTCGCCCTTTGACTTTGTGCGCATCAAATTCGGCGGGGACACCTTTGTTTCTCTCTAGAGTCAGAATGTTGCCTAGAGTCAATATGCTTGAGGCGAGACCCATTGCTTTATCTATAGCGGATCTGATGTCAATTTCAGAGGGTGGTTTGATATTCTCAGATCCCCTCGAGAGTGCCACCAAACCTATAATTTCGAGTATGGCTCCTGACGAGGATGAGATGCTCTCAGGCAATTTTATTTTTTGTGCAAAGGTCTGCCGGCAAAGCAGAATTACATACTCCGCTGGAATTCCATCGAGGACTTGTCTGATCTCTGACGCATAAAATGAAATTTTTTCAAGAATTCCCGAATAACTCAGCCCCATCACCTCGTCTAGAGTTCTACGCATAAATGAAAGGGAGGCATTCTCAGCTTCCTTGGAGGCATAAGTCATGCGTTGCGCAGCCTGATTTAATAGCGATTCAAATTCATTCATCGCATCCTCAAACTGCGTAAAAAGTGAGTGCTAGCCAAAAAGCTCAGGCAAAGTAGCCTCGTGAGCACCACGCAGATCATTTAGCTGCCAGGTAGCAACATCCTGAATCTCTAGCTCGCCAGAGTTATCGGTGACACCAATGCGCAACACTGGAATACCTCGTGCTTCACACAGACCAACAAACTTCACGTCATCTTCACGACCAACCGACACCAACACGCGACCGGTTGACTCTGAGAACAGAGCACAGGTGCGGTCAACGCCGTCGCGCTCTTGAATCTCGTCAAGCCAAATTCGGGCACCCATGCCAAAGCGAAGCACGCTCTCAACCACTGCCTGAGCCAAACCGGCCTCTGATAGGTCGTGAGCTGAAGCCAACAGGCCCTGCTCGCTGGCTGCGTTTAGTGCCTCGGCCAGTTGCTTCTCAAAAGCCAGATCTACAACTGGTGGGCGGCCGCCCAGGTGAGAGTGCACAACCTCTGACCAAACTGAACCATCTAGTTCGTCTTTGGTGGTGCCAAGTAGGTAGATGTTGTGGCCTTCGTCTTGCCATCCGCTAGGAATGCGGCGAGCAACATCGTCAATCACACCAAGCACACCAACGACTGGGGTTGGGTGAATGGCTACGTCACCGGTTTGGTTGTAGAAAGAAACGTTTCCACCGGTAACTGGAATTCCAAGTTCCAAACAGCCATCGGCAAGACCGGCAGTTGCCTGCTTGAACTGCCACATGACTTCTGGGTTCTCAGGGGATCCAAAGT
>JACCDN010115463.1_pt1 | contig 12339 bp, 5 predicted proteins | sample 7441691 | NCBI WGS metagenome assembly JACCDN01 (sample SAMN15323439, study PRJNA562643) | freshwater metagenome | isolation source: river surface water | place: USA:Blue River Watershed | collected 2017-08-16 | reverse complement strand
TGACGAGTTAGAAAAGGCTGGCATCGAGCCAGTGCTGACCCTCTACCACTGGGATTTACCACAGGCGCTTCAGGACAAAGGCGGTTGGGCAAATCGCGAAATCGTGAAGGCCTTCGAGTATTACGCGCAGGAAGTGGCAAAGGAGTTTGGCCACCGAGTGAAGCGCTTCTCGCCAATCAACGAACCTTGGGTGGTGGCTTGGCTGGGCTACGGCATGGGTGTGCACGCACCTGGCATCCAGGATGTTGCTCAGGCAGTTGCCGCATCGCACCACACCGTGATGGCTCACAATGCCGCCTTGAAAGCAATCAAGCGAGTTGCGCCAACCGCGTTGGTTGGACCGGTTTTGAACCAAGCCATGCCGGATGTTGATGACATCTTTGACCCTGAGCAGCTTCACGCCGCCAAGGTGATGGATACCCAGCAGAACCTGTTTTGGATGGATGGCATCTTCCGCGGCGAATACCCGAGGCTCGCTTGGGAAATCTATGGCGATCACCTCAAGAATGTGGTGCAGCCTGGCGACCTAGAGGTGGTTGAAAATGACTGGCTTGGCATCAACTACTACTTCAATGCCCGCATTGGACACCGCGTTGCAAAGGACCACTTCTCCAGAGCAAGAGTTATTGACCAGCTGATGGACTATGCGGTTGAAGCTCAATCACAGGGGCCACTCACCGACATGGGTTGGCCAGTAACCCCTTATGGCATTGGGGATCTACTGGTGCGCTGGACCCGTGAGTATGGCAAGGCAGTGCCGCAGATGTTCATCACCGAGAACGGTTGCGCCTACGAAACTGGACCGGATGCCAATGGTGTGGTGAATGACACCCAGCGCATCGAATACCTCAACGACCACCTCTACAACATCCAGGATGCGATAAGTCGCGGAGCCAATGTTGGCGGTTACTTCCAGTGGTCGCTAATGGACAACTTTGAGTGGGCCGAGGGCTACTCCAAGCGCTTTGGCATCGTCTATGTGGACTTCGACACCCAAGAGCGAATCCCCAAGGAATCAGCCAAGTTCTACTCCGAGGTGATTAGAACCTCAGGTGCGAACCTCACGGTGAAAAGAAGCAAAGTCTCCTAAAGACCTAAGGCTTTAGGTCGTAGCGATCTGCATTCATAACCTTGGTCCAAGCTGCTACAAAGTCGTGCACGAACTTCTCTTTGCCGTCGTCCTGGGCATAGACCTCAGCATATGCGCGCAGGATTGAGTTTGAACCAAAGACCAGGTCTGCTCTGGTAGCAGTGAACTTCGCCTCACCGGTGTTGCGGTTGCGCAGCACATAGGAGTTCTCGCCTCTTGGCTCCCAAACGTAAGTCATGTCGGTTAGAGTCACGAAGAAATCGGTAGTCAAAGCACCTTCTCGGTCTGTGAACACACCGTGTTTGCTGCCGGCATAGTTGGTGCCGATTGCTCGCATGCCACCAACCAGTGCGGTCATCTCAACTGCGGTGAGCCCAAGAAGCTGTGCTCTATCCAGCAGCAGCTCTTCGGCAGGAACCTTGGAGTCCTGCTTCAACCAGTTGCGGAAGCCATCGGCTACCGGCTCAAGCGGAGCAAACGAATTTTGATCAGTCCACTCTTGGGTTGCGTCACCGCGGCCAGGGGTGAATGGCACATTCAAAGAAACGCCGGCCGCCTTGGCAGCCTGCTCAACACCAACGTTTCCAGCCAGCACGATGATGTCGGCAACGCTGGCACCAACCTCAACGGCAATGGATTCCAGAACCGAGAGCACCTTGTTTAAACGCTCGGGCTCGTTACCTGCCCAGGAGCGCTGTGGCTCAAGGCGAATGCGAGCGCCGTTCGCCCCGCCGCGCATGTCACTGCCGCGGAAGGTTCTCGCAGAATCCCAAGCAGTTGCGACCAACTCGCCTACCGACAGACCCGAACCCGCAATCTTGGCCTTGGCGGCAGCAACATCGAAGCCCTTGTTACCGGCGGGAATTGGGTCCTGCCAGAGTAGGTCTTCACTTGGTGCATCAGGTCCGATGTAGCGGGTACGTGGGCCCATGTCACGGTGGGTTAGTTTGAACCAAGCCTTTGCAAATACCTCCGAGAAATAATCTGGGTTGGCATAAAACTTCTCTGAGATCTCGCGGTAGATCGGGTCTTTGACCATTGCCATGTCAGCATCGGTCATCGCAGGCTTCACCTTGATGCTCGGATCCTCAACATCCACCGGCATATCTGCCTGCTCGATGTTTACTGGCTCATACTGCCAAGCTCCGGCTGGGCTCTTGGTGAGCTGCCACTCGTACTTGAACAGCAGGTAGAAGTAGCCGTTGTCCCAAACCGTTGGGTTGGTGGTCCAGGCTCCCTCAAGACCAGATGAAACTGTGTCGCGACCAATGCTTCTGGTGCTGTGGTTCATCCAACCCAAGCCAGCTTCTGCGATGTCGGCACCCTCTGGGCTTGGACCCAGGTTCTCGGCGCGGCCGTTACCGTGCATCTTTCCGACGGTGTGACCACCGGCGGTAAGTGCCACGGTCTCCTCGTCGTTCATTGCCATGCGGGCAAAGGTCTCGCGAATCTGCTTTGCAGTCTTAAGTGGATCTGGCTGACCGTTCACGCCCTCAGGGTTTACATAGATCAACCCCATGTGGGTGGCTGCCAGCGGGTCTTCCAGAGTTGACGGGTCCTCTAGGTTCGCATAGCGGTTTTCCGAGGGAGCCAAAAACTCCTTCTCACTACCCCAGTAGATATCCTTCTCCGGGTGCCAAATGTCTGGACGACCATAGGCAAAGCCATAGGTCTTCAGGCCCATCGACTCATAGGCAATGGTGCCGGCAAGGATCATCAAGTCGGCCCAGGAGAGCTGATTGCCGTACTTCTTTTTGACTGGCCAGAGCAGCCTGCGGGCCTTGTCTAGGTTTACGTTGTCAGGCCAAGAGTTCAGAGGTGCGAAACGCTGGTTGCCAGTGCCGCCGCCGCCTCGACCATCCGAGGTGCGGTAGGAGCCAGCAGAGTGCCACGCCATGCGAATCATTAGACCGCCGTAGTGACCCCAGTCAGCAGGCCACCAGCTCTGGCTATCTTTCAAAAGAGCGTGAACATCTGCCTTAACAGCATCGAAATCTAGCTTGCGCACTGCTTCGCGATAGTCAAAGTCACCAAGCGGGTTGGTCTTGTGATCGTGCTGGTGCAGGATGTCGAGGTTTAGGGCATTTGGCCACCAATCCATGTTGCTGGTTCCAACCGTGGTTAGACCACCGTGCTGCACTGGGCACTTTGCGCCATTCTCCATTGACTTAATCCCCTGTTTCGTTTTTAGCCTCAAGAAATACAAGCACCGCCAAAGGCAATTACTTCCCGAAAAATCTCACTGATTCCTCACGGAATTTGGATAGAAATTCACTGCTCCACGCACCCAAACGGTCACCCGCATGCCAACCTCGGGGGCAAACGGACCGTTCGAGCGAGCACGGATCTTTTGGCTTGGGGTTTGCACCTCAACCACAGCATCGTGACCAAAGAAGACCCGCCCAATTACCTCTGAATCTCCATTTGGGTTTGGCTGCAGATAGAAGTTCTCGCTGCGAACCGCAACCACTCCTTTTTGACCTGCTTCGATGTGATTTAGCGCGGTCAGTTTGCCAAGCGCGGTGTGGACCTTGCCGTCAATGACCTCGCCGTCGATCAATACCGAATCACCTAGGAAGGTCGCGATGCCCAGGTCTGCTGGAGCGTTGTAAATCTCGCTCGGGGTGCCCACCTGAATGATGGTTCCAGAGCGCATTACCGCCACCCGATCTGCCAGCGAGAGTGCTTCCTCTTGGTCGTGAGTCACCAGGATGGCGGTCGCTCCCTCGGCCTTGAGCACTGCCCTGACCTCGGCTCTAAGCAGCTCGCGCAGTTCGGCATCGAGAGCGCTAAATGGCTCATCGAGGAGAACAAGTGCTGGCTTTTTTGCAAGCGCCCTGGCCAGTGCCACCCGCTGAGCCTGACCTCCGGAAAGTTGATCTGGTTTGCGATCGGCAAACTCTTCCATGCGAATCAGCTTGAGCAGTTCTTGAACTCGAGCCTGCTTCTGAGCTTTATCGAAGCCTAGAAGTCCAAACTCGATGTTGCCACGCACGCTTAGGTGCGGGAAGAGTGCGGCATCTTGCGGAACGATCCCGATGCCACGACTTTCTGGGGCAAGAATGTTGGCTGCACTGGAGACCAAACTGCCAGCTAGCCATATCTCGCCGTTTACCGGGGTTTCGAAGCCGGCTATCAGTCGCAGCAGAGTGGATTTGCCGGCTCCGCTGGAGCCGAGAATTGCCACCAGCTCTTGGGATTCAACCTCAAGGTTCACTTCGCGCAAGATCTCTTGTTCGCCAAAATTCACCGAAAGGTTTTTGATCGAAAGCAGCGTCATTTGAGCGTCACCTCTGAGATCAATTTGCGGGCCTGGGCGTTTAGCACCAGCGCTGGCACTCCGGCAATGATAATCAATAGCAGCGCATAGGGTGCTGCCTGAGAATAGGACAGCGTCTCAGTGGCGGCCCAAAGCTCAGTCGCCAAAGTGTCCACGGAGTTTGGTCGAAGTAGCAGTGTCGCCGGCAACTCCTTGAGCACCGCGAGGGCAGCCAGCGCGATACCGGCAAAGATGCCAGCCTTGGACATCGGAAGCACCAACTTGAAAATTGCCCCGAGTTTGCCCAGCCCCAAAGATCTTGCCACCTGCTCCTGAGTGCTGGAGACCTGGGCTATTGGCGTTGTGATAACCGAGAGCGCGTTTGGCAGGAAAAGAATGAGGTAGGCAAAGATCAGCAGCCAAATTGTCTGGTAATTCGCAGGCATGAGATTTGCTCCAAAGAACACCAGCGACAGCGCCACCACAATTGCCGGCAGCGCGTGTGAAGACCAAATAGTTAGCTCCACACCGCTTGAAAACCTGCTGGTAAATCGGACATTCCAGAGCGCAACCGCCACCGCAAAGATGCCAACTACCAGCCCAGCGCTTATGGCAATACCAAGGGATGCAATCAGGGCTTGAGAGATCTCCGCAATATCCCACCCCTCACCGAGCAGACTCCAACCCAGCAGCGCAGAGATTGGCAAAGCACTCGAGCCAAGGGCAAGCAAAAGAAGCCCGGCAGCAGCAGGCACTCGCCAAACACCGAGTTTGATTTTTAGCTGCCTGGACTGCTTTTCAATCCTGGTGTAGCTGCTGCGGTAACGCTTTTCGAAATACAGCACAATCAAGGTCAACAAAACCAACACCACCGCGAGGGCAGCAGCAGCGGTGCGATCAAAGGACCCGCGGTAGGCGTTGTAGATCGCCCTGGTAAAGGTGTCAAAACGCAGGATTGACACCGCGCCAAACTCACTCAGGGTGTACAGCGCAACCAGCAAACCGGATGCCATCGCGGCTGGCCTCACCTGCGGCCAGGTCACTTTACGAAGCACTTGGAAACTTGTCAGCCCAAGTGATCTGGCTACCTCTTCCTGGTTGGCGTTAGAACGAATCAGGGCTGCCGAGACCGCGAGAAATACATACGGAGCGGTGGCAAGCGAGAGGATTAGCCATGACGCGAAAAACCCATTGAACGACGGGAAAAGTGAAGTGTAGGCAAGCGCTAGAACATAGCTTGGGATAGCCAACGGCAAGGTTCCCAGCACCGCGAAGAACGCAGTTCCAAAAAGGTTGGTTCTAGTCGTCAGCCAAGCCTGCGCGAAGCCAATCACTAGTGCGGTCATAGTCACCGAGACAGTGAGTAGCAGGGTATTGCCAAGCAGCTCCAGGGTCCTGATTCTCAATAGCTCAACCAGTGCTTTTTCCATTCCAGCCGAGAGTCGGATCAGCAGGTAAGCCAGCGGCAGCAGAGCTGCCAGGGCGGCAAAAAGCCCCAACGCCACAATTGCGATTGGGGGTCTTTTCACTTTTGGCCTAGATCAAGCCAGCTTGACGGATCAGCTCTAAAGTCTGCTCCAGGCTGCTTAGGTCGCTCAGGTCAACCTTCGGTGCTGGAATTTCGACCAGCGGGGTTAGCTCATCGGCTGCGGAAACTCCAGCAATTAGCGGATACTCCCTGGTTTGCTCGGCGAAGTAGGTCTGTCCAGTTTCGGAGAGGAGGTACTCAACAAATTTCTGGGCAGCTGGTGAATCCTTGATAATGCCGACACCTGCCGCATTGATTAGGTTTCCGACATCCCGTGACTCAAACTGCGCAATCTTGGACTTCATGGTCTCTAAGCCCTGCTCTTTAGCAAGTGCGAACCAGTAGCAGTGCTTGATCAAACCGGCATCCACGACACCGTTTTCCACTGCCTCCAGGATTGCGCCGTTTTTCTCAAAGATGACTGCGTTTTGCTTCATGGCTTTAAGCCACGCCAAGGTTTTCTCCTCGCCTTCAACCACTCGCATTGCGGTTACGAAAGCCTGGAAGGAGGCGTTGGTTGGGGCGATTCCAATCCTGCCCTGCCACTGCGGCTCAGCTAGATCAAAGACCGACTTTGGCAGCTCGGTGACGGTTGTGGGGTTGTAGTTCAAGACTCGAACTCGACCGGAGACTCCTACCCACAGCCCATCGGCCGATGAATAAGCACTCGGCACTAATTCATAAATGCTGGAAGGTAGCTTGGTGAACAGACCAGCCTTCGAAACCGCTCCAAGTGCACCGGCATCCTGGGCGAAGAAGATGTCGGCCGGGGAGTTGCTTCCCTCTTCCAAAAGCTGAGCAGCCAGTTCGGCACTGTTTGCGTAGCGCACCTCGACCTGGATACCGGTCTCTTCTTCGAACTGATCAACCAGCGGCTGGACTAGCTCCTCGTCTCGACCTGCGTAAACCACGATTGATTCTGGTTCGGCCACTTGAGCCTGCGGGGCGCAACCGGAGATTGCTAGGAGGGTCACTAAAGACAAGGTTGCGAGTTTTGAAATGTTCAAGTTTTTTCTTTCCAATCAGGAATTGAGATTCCAATTCCTGAATAGGTTAGGTTTACCTAACTAGTTTGTCAAGGACGGCTATTCTCCCCAGGTACAGACGTGGATTAGACTTCAAGCTGCTCGGTCTGATGATTCATACCGCTTAGGAAAGATTTAGATTGATAGCGGTTCAAGACCTCGAAATTCAAATTGGTGCCAGGACTTTGATGTCCGGCGTGAATTTCCGCGTTCAAAAAGGTGACAAGGTTGGGCTGGTTGGTAGAAACGGTGCCGGTAAAACCACGCTCACCAAGATTCTCGCCGGTGATGGCCAGCCAACCCTGGGAACCGTCTCGGTTCACGGACAAATCGGATACCTCCCACAGGACCCAAGATCTGGTGACCCCAAGGAACTGGTTAGAACCAGAATTCTGAATGCTCGCGGACTCGGTGACATAGCGCAGCGGATGGCCAAGGCCACCATAGACATGGCAAGCAGCGACCCCAAGATTCACGATGCCGCCATGAAGAAATACGCCAGGGCTGAGGAAGAATTCAACGCAGCCGGTGGCTATGCCGCCGAAGCCGAAGCCTCTTCGATTGCTTCCAACCTAGGCATTAGCGAAACCGCGCTCAACCAAGAACTTGGCACGCTTTCCGGTGGTCAGCGACGCAGGATCGAATTGGCAAGAATTCTCTTTTCAAACGCCGAAACCATGCTCTTAGATGAGCCAACCAACCACCTGGATGCCGACCGAGTGGTTTGGCTACGAAACTTCCTAAAGAACTACTCCGGTGGGTTGATTGTGATCAGCCACGACGTCGACTTGGTTGAGGAGACCGTCAACCGAGTCTTCTATCTAGATGCCAACCGACAGGTAATCGACATCTACAACATGGGTGGGAAGAACTACCTCAAGCAGCGCGAAGCCGATGAGGAGCGCCGCAAGCGCGAGCGTGCGGGTGCGGAAAAGAAAGCTGCGGTGCTGCAATTGCAGGCCGCCAAGTTTGGAGCTAAGGCAACCAAGGCAGCTGCTGCCCACCAGATGCAGCGTCGCGCCGAGAAACTTCTCAGTGGCCTAGATGCGGTGCGCGAGCAGGACAAGGTTGCAAAGATCAAGTTCCCTGATCCTGCCCCCTGCGGCAAGACTCCGCTGATGGCATCGAACCTTTCCAAGAGCTATGGCTCGCTGGAGATTTTCACCGCAGTTGACCTAGCCATTGACCGAGGCAGCAAGGTGGTGGTCATTGGACTAAACGGTGCAGGAAAGACCACCCTACTTCGCATGTTGGCTGGCGTGGACAAGCCCGACACCGGCACCATCGAACCTGGTCACGGCCTCAAGATTGGCTACTTTGCCCAGGAACACGAAACGCTCGACGTGAAAAAGACTGTGCTGCAAAACATGCAGGATTCGGCACCTCAGCTAAATGACACCGACTGCCGCAAGGTGCTTGGGTCTTTCCTATTCTCCGGCGACGAAGTGTCGAAGCCTGCCGGAGTACTCTCCGGTGGCGAAAAGACTCGTTTGGCTTTGGCAGCCTTGGTGGTTTCCAGCGCAAACGTTTTGCTACTGGATGAGCCAACCAACAACCTCGATCCAGCCAGCCGTGAAGAGATTCTTAGAGCACTGGCCTCTTTCACCGGAGCGGTCGTGCTGGTTAGTCACGATGTTGGCGCGGTTGAAGCACTAAACCCAGAGCGAGTCTTGATATTGCCCGATGGCGTTGAGGATCACTGGAACCAGGGCTACGCCGACCTAATCTCGCTGAGCTAACTCTCCAGTGCTTTCTTGATGCGCTGGAGTGAAACCGGATCTTTAGTACCAAGCGTCTGAGCAAAAAGGCTAACCCTTAGTTCCTCCAGCAACCAACGCGCTCGCACCAAATGCGCGGGTGCAGAGGCTGGAAGTGGCAGCTCGCCCCCAGCGCTAGCAAAGACCTGAAGCGCTTGGGTCAATTCGGGTTGAGCCGCTCGGTCCTTAAACGGATTCTCCTGCATCTTCGCCACTCGAATCGTGATCGCTTTGAGGTAAATCGGCAACCGCTTGAGGCGTTCAATCGGAGTATTCGAAATGAAGTTTTTGGCAAGTAGCTGAGCGATGTGAGCCTTCTCGTCGCTCAGTTCATTGAGAAAGTCCATCGCCTGGGCAGCCGAAATTGCCTTGTTGGCCTCTCTTGCCGCATCGGAAATTTCGGTGGCAAGAGCAACGATTTCAAAGCAGAACTCCAGCACCCTTGCCTGCACGCTGTCGCGGATTGCCTCGAACTGACTTCGAATAAAGATCAAACCGTCTGGCCTGACCTTTTGAATTTCTTCAATAGCCAAAGCTGCAATCACATCGTCAACAAATCCGCCGATGCCCTGATAGGGCAGAGCGGCGATGGCAAGTTTCTCCTGCTGCTTTAGATGCGACTCGATGTATTTGGCTGGCGTGGGGATTGCCATTCTTACCAACTCGGCAACCGCTCTTGGATGCTTGGCCAGTCGATCGACTTCGGTTGCTAATACCTGAATGTCTACAGACTTTCCGTTAAGCACCAGCGATGGATAAGCCTTGATGCTGCTGTTGCCACTCACTGTCTCAACCAGTTCTCTGAGCTGGTCGAAATCCCATGAGGTTAGCCCTTGACGCTCCAAGTCTTTATGGAGCTTGCTAGCAACCTGAGCTACTGCCTTTTGTCCCTCAATCTTGAATTTCGACTTCAGTTCACTGAGGTCAGTTGAGGTTGCCAACGTCTTTCCCTTTTGATCCACCACCCTGTAGGTCATCCGCAATCCAGCTGGAATCCGATCAAAGTCAAAGTCTGCTGCCTCGACCTTTACGCCGGCTATCCGCTGGATGGTCTCCGCCAGTATTTGGGTTAGCTGCCCTTGCGATTCCAGCTCCTGCAGAATCTTTTTGGCCCAGTCTGCTGCTGGAACCACAGACTTTCTAATCGACTTAGGGAGTGCTCGAATCATCTCGGTGACTAGCTCAAGCCTCAGTCCGGGAACCAACCAATCAAACTCTTCGGAGTTCAAACTCGGCAGCACCTCAACTGGAATTTTTATCGTCACACCGTCTTCAATATCTCCCGGTGCAAAGCGATACTGCAGCTCAAATTGGTGACCCTGGGTAATCCAGGTTCCCGGGAACTCGTGCTCATCGGGCGCTACCAGCGCTACCTCTTTGAGGTTCTTTCGGGTCATGGTGAGAAGGCTTGGCGCATCGATCCTGACTTTTCGCCACCAACCTTCAAAGGAGCGGGTTGAGAAAACATCTAGCGGGATTCGGTTATTGAAAAAGCGGAACTGGTCCTGCTCATCTGGAATCAGTTCTGGTTTTCTTGCTCGCTCCGCTTCGGCTTCAAGCTCTGCCAGCAGTTTTCGATTTTCTCGCTCAAAGGCTTGCTTGGAATCCCACTCACCATCCACCAGCGCATGGCGAATAAAGAGTTCTCGGGCATGCATTGGATCGATGCGCGAATACTGCACCTTTTGGCCGGCGATAATTACCAGACCAAACAGCGTTACTTTCTCGAGTGCAATCGCTGCACCCATCTTCTTTTCCCAGTGTGGGTCTGAGATTTGACGCTTGCAGAGCTCCCCTGCAATATCTGCCGCCCAGGCGGGTTCGATGGCAGCGTTCATTCGGGCAAAGAGCCTGCTGGTTTCAACCAGCTCAGCAGACATCAGAGCTTCGGGAGGCTTTTTGGCGAGCGCCGATCCTGGGAAAACAACAAACTTCTTGCCGTTAGAACCCAAGTATTCCCGTGAGGTCTTTTGCTTGACCGGCTTACCGCTGACGAACTTTGGCTTCTGCTCGGCAAGCAGGCCGAGCTGACTGAGCAGTCCAGCTAGCAGAGATTTGTGGATGCCGTCTGGATTCACCCTGGCTGGACCACTCTCCAGCCCCAGCGGTTTTGCTACCAGCTTGAGCTGTTTGACCAAGTCCTGCCACTCTCGAATCCTTAGGAAGTTGAGGTGCTCTGCCTTGCAGAGCTTCCTAAATGCGCTCGAGGAGAGCTTCTGCTGCTGACCCTCAAGGTAATTCCAGAGGTTTACCAGAGTCAGAAAGTCTGAGGTTGGATCCGTGAACCTAGCGTGCAGCAGATCTGCCTTCTCGCGCTTTTCAATCGGTCGCTCTCTCGGGTCCTGAATTGTGAGTCCCGCCACCACGATCATTACCTCGCGGACGGCGTTATTACGCTTGGACTCAATCAGCATTCTTGCGAATCTGGGTTCAATGGGCAGCCTCGCCAATTGCTTACCCATGTCTGTCAGCACCAGTTGGCCGGCTTCTCCCTGAGTCAAAGCCCCAAGCTCAACCAGTAGGTTGTTACCGTCTTTGATTCCCTTGTTATCAGGAGCCTGCAGGAATGGAAACTTGCCCAGCTCACCCAAACCAAGGTTGGCAGCCTGCAGGATTACCGAGGCTAGGTTGGTGCGGAGAATTTCTGGATCTGTGAATTCGGGTCGGGACTTGAAATCCTCTTGGGAGTAAAGCCGGATGACGGTGCCCGGTGAGGTTCTACCAGCTCGACCGGCGCGCTGGTTCGCACTAGCTTGACTGATTGCTTCAATCGGCAACCGCTGCACTTTGAGCTTGGTGCTGTATCGGGAAATGCGAGCGGTGCCGGCGTCTATGACGTACTTGATGTTTGGGATGGTGAGCGAGGTCTCGGCAACGTTGGTTGCCAGAATCACCCGCTGTTGAATGCCAGCGGATTTAGACGGTTCGAATACCCGATGTTGTTCGGCGGAACTGAGTCGGCCATAAAGCGGCAGCACTTCGATTCGCCGGGACAGTTGGCCTGCGGTAGCGGCACCTAAAATCGCATCCTGAGCATCTCGAATCTCGGACTCGCCAGATAGGAAGACCAGCACATCGCCAGCTTCCTCGCGCTCTAGCTCCTTGAGGGCTGAGATGACTCCGTCTATGTAGTCAGCTGCCGTGGTTTCGGCATCGGGGTCAGACTCCCCCTGCTTCTCCGACATCACCGGACGGTAGCGAATCTCGATTGGGAAGGTTCGACCGCTCACTTCGATGATCGGAGCATCATCAAAGTGCCTACTGAAGGAACCGGGGTCAATAGTTGCCGAGGTGATGATCACCTTTAGGTCTTTGCGTTTTGGTAATAGTTGTTTGAGATAGCCCAGTAAGAAGTCGATATTCAAGCTGCGCTCGTGAGCCTCATCGATGATGATGGTGTCGTATTGCCTGAGGTCTCGATCGTTCTGCATGGCGTTTAGCAAGATGCCATCGGTCATGACCTTGACCAGGGTCTTCTTCGATGATGTGTCGGTGAAGCGAACCTGGTACCCAACCTCTTGCCCTAATTCCACCTTGAGCTCTTCGGCAATGCGTTCGGCCACCGATCTGGCGGCAATTCGGCGCGGTTGGGTGTGAGCGATGGCTTTCCGCCCTAGCTCCAGGCACATCTTTGGAATCTGGGTGGTCTTTCCCGAACCGGTAGCACCGGCAATAACCAC
>JACCDN011048577.1_pt1 | contig 12340 bp, 10 predicted proteins | sample 7441691 | NCBI WGS metagenome assembly JACCDN01 (sample SAMN15323439, study PRJNA562643) | freshwater metagenome | isolation source: river surface water | place: USA:Blue River Watershed | collected 2017-08-16 | reverse complement strand
AGAGCGATGCTGATGACTGTGAAGGTTAGACCCCAAGTGGCAAGGTTCCCAAGCACAGATGCAATGGTTTCTGTTCTTTGCAACAAGCGAGCTTGAGCTAAAGGCGAAGAGTCCTTATTGATTCCGTCGATCTTGCGAACGCTTTTAGAAACAGAACTGACGACCCTGTTGATAGCCAATTGAAGAAGCGCTCGAACCACAAGAGCTGCAACAATGCTCAACAAAATGCGGATCGCAGGACCCCAATCTGCATAGAAGCTAGTTAGCCATTCTGGCATTTTGTTCTCCGCCTTTTCCTTTTGAAGCTATCTGTCTTGAGCTTGAACTTTAAGTGCTCTGTCGATCGGATCTAGGTTCTCTACTAACAATCTTCTTAGAGCAGGAATTGCAGTCACCTCAGGAGTATCCAAGAACTTTCTTGTCTTTTCAGCCAAGTCTGAGGTTGCAAGTGAGATTGGGTAAAGGTTCACAATTGCATACTCAGCCATCTTGAAGGTCTTGGTGTTCCACATCTTCAATACATCAGCGAAGTACTTGTCTACATAAGGAGCAAGGAGTTCAGCAGATGCACCTCTTGAGAAACCAAGAGTTGAGTACTGCAAGATGGTGTTTGACCAGTCATTAGTTTCAACTGCTGTGTGCCAAGTCTTTGCCTTCGATTCAGCTGTTGGGATAGCAGCCTTTGCAAGTGCTGCTGCCTTCTGGCCATTGGCAGTGTTGTCTGTAGCCAACATTGCATCGATCTCAGCCTCGTCGGCTGCACCAACTGCAACAAGACCTGTAAGCAGATCCCACTTCAAGTCAGTGTCGATTTCACGACCAGCAAGTTTCTCATCTCCTGAAAGAAGACCGCGTAGTGCTGCTGTGTGCTCTTCGTTTGATGCGAAGCGAGGGAAGTACTTGAGGAACTGTAGCTGGGCTTCAGAACCTGCTTCTGCACTTCTTGCCATTTCGATAAGTGCGTCAGCAATCTTGACCTTGTATTCCAAGCGGTTTTCTGGCTTTAGATACATGGTCTGAACTGTTACCAACTGGTTCAACAGAGTCATCATTGCTGTTGCGTTTGATTCGGTAGCAATGTTCTTCAGCACTAGGTGGATGAAGTCCTTTGGATCTGCTTCTGCATCTCTAGTTGAATCCCAAGCAGCTCCCCACAGCAGTGCTCGAGCAAGAGAGTCATCAACAACGGCTAGGTTGTGCAGGGTGGTCTGCCATGATCTGTCATCAAGACGTAGTTTGGCGTATGCCAAGTCACCATCGTTTAGAAGGATTAGGTCAGGACGCTTTGTTCCAACTAGTTCAGGAACTTCAGTCTTCGCTCCGTCGATGTCAATTTCAACACGGTGGGTTAGAACTACTTTGCCATCTACCAAGTTGTAGTAACCAATGCCTAGACGGTGAGGTCTAAGGGTTGGGTAGTCAGCGTGATGTGATTGCAAGACTGAGAATGAAGTGATGTTTCCTTCTGAATCTTCATCAAGTTCTGCACGGAGAGTGTTCACACCAGAGGTTTCAAGCCATAGCTTTGACCACTCGCGTAGTTCTCTTCCTGAAGTAAGTTCAAGTTCAGTTAGGAGGTCAACGAGTTCTGCGTTATTGAAAGCGTGCTTCTTGAAGTAAGAAGCAAGACCCTTCATAAAGTTCTCCTGGCCTACCCAGGCAACTAGTTGTCTAAGAACAGATCCACCCTTTGCATAGGTGATGGCGTCAAAGTTAACCTGAACATCTTCAAGGTCTCTGATGTTTGCTACCACAGGGTGAGTCGAAGGCATTTGGTCTTCACGGTAAGCCCATGACTTCTCGTGAGAAGCAAAGGTAGTCCAAGCTTCCTTGTATTCGGTTGCTTCAGCTGTGGCTAGGTATGAAGCATATTCAGCGAATGACTCGTTTAGCCATAGGTCATTCCACCAGCGCATGGTTACTAGATCTCCGAACCACATGTGAGCAAGTTCGTGAAGAACAGTAATGATTCTTCTTTCCTTGATGAAGCCGTTTACTGCTCCACGGAATACATAAGTCTCAGTGATTGTTACCGCACCAGCGTTTTCCATGGCTCCAGCGTTGAAGTCTGGAACGAATAGCTGGTCATACTTCTCAAACGGGTATGGGTAATCAAACTGCTCTTCGAAGAATACGAAACCTTCTTTAGTCTTTTCGAAGATGTAATCAGCATCAATGTATTTAGCGAGTGATGAACGTCCGAACACTCCAAGCGGAATTGTTCTGCCATCGCTGCTGGTTAGCTCATCACGCCATTCGCTGTATGGACCTGCGATCAAAGCGGTGATGTATGAAGAAATTCTTGGGGTAGGTGCGAATACCCAGACAGAAGTTCCGTCTCCTCTTTCTACCGGAGTTGGGGTAGGGGAGTTTGAAATCATCTTCCAGTTGCTCGGACCTGTGACTGTGAATTGGAAAGTTGCCTTTAGGTCAGGCTGCTCGAATACAGCAAACATTCTTCTTGAGTCTGGAACTTCAAACTGGGTGTAAAGGTAAACCTCGTTGTCCACTGGGTCAACGAATCTGTGCAGACCTTCACCGGTGTGCATGTAAGGGTTGTCGCTGACCACAACCAACTCGTTGTTAGCCTCTAGGTTGTCTAGCTGGATGCGAACTCCATCGGCAACTGAAAGATCTAGGTCCTTGCCGTTCAGGGTTACTCTGAGAACCTTCTTGGTGATTGCGTCAATGAAAGTTGAAGCTCCCACCTGGTTGCTGGTGAACTTAACGGTCGTGGTTGCCCCAAAGACTTCTTCACCTCGCATTAGATCTAGCTCAACGGTGTAAGAAGACACTTCCAAAAGCTCGGCACGCTCAGCGGCTTCGATTCGGGTGAGGTTTTCAGCAGGCATTACAACTCCTAGGTAAGGTTTATTTCAATAGCAACTAGCCTAGTATTGACCAACAACACTGCCAGAAGGTTTTATCAAGATGCGTATTCACATAGCCACCGATCACGCTGGATTAGAGCTCAGTCATTTCCTTATCAAGGAGCTTGAATTAGCAGGCCACGAAGTCTTTGACCACGGGCCTAAAGAGTATGACCCGCTTGATGACTACCCAAGTTTCTGCATCCACGCCGCACTGGCTGTGAGATCCGATGAGCAGGCCGGTAATGAGGCTCTGGGCATTGTTTTGGGTGGTTCTGGCAATGGGGAACAGATTGCTGCCAATAAGGTTCATGGAATCAGGGCGGCTTTAGTTTGGAACCTAGACACAGCCAAGCTAGCTCGTCAGCACAATGATGCCAACGTGGTGGCTGTTGGAGCAAGACAGCATTCTCAAGAAGAAGTTCTCGAACTAATCAAGGCATTTATTGCTGAACCTTTTTCTCAGGACGAAAGACACATCAGAAGAATTGGCAAGATCGCAACTTACGAACAAACCTCAGAGATTCTGTAAGGGACGCCAAAACATAAATGCCTGAGGGTCACTCCGTTCAACGACACGCTAATGAGTTCAACAAGAAGTTCAAAGGCAAGATAGTTCACGTTGATTCACCCCAAGGTCGTTTTTCTTCAGAAGCGAAACTAATTGATGGACAAAAGCTTGTCGGTGCCAAAGCTATCGGCAAACAATTGTTCTTGAAGTTTGATAACGGTCTAACCTGCCGAATTCACTTAGGTATTTATGGCAAGTGGAGATTTGTTGAAGGCATCGACAAAGCTCTTTACGGACAGGTAAGAGCAAGATTCTTCAATGAAGAATTTCTAGCAGATCTTCGTGGCCCAACTATCTGTGAAGTTATCGATAGAAAAGCTGTCAAGGCTATTGAGAATCGTCTAGGTCCAGACCCAACGAATACAGATCCAAAAGGTTTGCAAAAACAAAGATTCGTAGAGCGAGTTTCCAGCTCCTCGAGCCCAATCGGTATTTTGCTTATGAATCAAGAAGTCATCAGTGGTATTGGAAATGTCTATCGTGCCGAGATTTTGTTCCGTGCTCAGATAAGCCCGCACGTTCCTGGCAAGTCATTGACCAAAGAACAAATTGAAGATATTTGGACTGATTCGGTGAAATTAATGAAGGTCGGGGTAGCCACCGGATTTATGACCACTAGGGAAGATCGCCTCAAAAAGAGGACCAAGAAGGCTGATCGGAACTATGTCTATAAGAGGGAAGGGCAGAAATGCCTGCGTTGTGAGGGATTGGTCCAAATAGAACTAATGGCAACCAGGAAGCTTTATTGGTGCCCTGGTTGCCAGTTCTAAGCCTGTTTCAAGGCTCTGTGGAGCGGGTGACGGGAATCGAACCCGCACAATCAGTTTGGAAGACTGAGACTCTACCATTGAGCTACACCCGCAAATGTTGATTTGTTTCTGCTCTCATACATTCTATGGGTTAGTATTACGGAGGTTGTTTTGTTTTGAAGAAATTCAAGATAAAAACCACCGGGGTGTAGCGTAGTGGCTAGCGCGCCTGCTTTGGGAGCAGGATATCGCAGGTTCGAGTCCTGTCACCCCGACCATTTTTGTAAAAAATAGGTCGGCTAATGCCGACCACGTCTAATGGAGCCACTAGTGAAAACCACTGTTGAACGTCTAACCCCGACCAGAGTAAAGCTAAACATTGAGGTAACTCCAGAAGAGTTCAAGCCAAGCCTTGATCACGCATACGAGCACATTGCCGAGAGCGTAAACATTCCTGGTTTCCGTAAGGGCAAGATTCCTGCTGCAATCCTTGACCAAAGAGTTGGTCGTCCAGCTATCTTGGCTCACGCAATCAACGACGGCCTTGACAGCATTTATCGTCAGGCAATCGAATCTGAAAAACTGCGTCCACTAGGGCAGCCTTCAGCTGATGTAAAGCAGTCACCAGATGAGAAGACTTTCGCAGGCAACCTAGTTGTTGAAATCGAAGTAGAAGTTCGTCCTGAAATCAAACTTCCTGAGTACAAGGGTTTGAAAGTCAAGGTTGATGTAATCAAGGTTGACGCTGCAGAAGTAGATGCTGAAGTTGATCGTCTACGAGCGCGCTTTGGAACTCTAACTACAGTTGATCGTCCAGCTGCAAAGGGTGACTTCACATCAATCGATTTGATTGCAAGTGTTGATGGCAAGCAAATTGACCAGGCACAAAACATTTCTTACGAAATCGGAAGCGATTCACTTCTAGATGGAATTGATGACGCTCTAGACACTCTTACCGCTGGTGAGACAACAACTTTCAAGAGCAAACTTGTTGGTGGCGAAATGGCAGGACAGGAAGCTGAAATCACAGTTACCCTGAACGCTGTTAAGGAACGCGAACTTCCAGCACTTGATGATGCTTGGGCTCAGATGGCTAGCGAGTTTGACAACGTTAAAGATCTAAAGGCTGGTCTTGAAGATCAGATCAAGAAGTCAAAGTCATACACCCAGGGTCTTCAGGCAAGAGAGCTTCTAACCGAAGAACTTCTAAAGCTTGTTGATGTTCCTGTTTCTCAAGAACTAATCAATGCAGATGTTGAGCGTCACCTTGAAGGTGAAGGCCGCCAGGCTGACGACGCCCACCGTGCAGAAGTACTAGTTGAGTCAACTAAGTCTTTCCAGGTTCAGATGTTGCTTGATGCAATTGCTGAAAAAGAAGAGGTTAGAGTCAACGAGAACGAGTTGCTTCAGTACCTAATGCAGGCAAGCCAGTCATACGGCATGGACCCGAACGAGTTTGTAAAGGCTGTAGACGAGCAGGGTCAGATCCCTTCATTCGTAGCTGAAGTTGCTAGACGTAAGGCTCTATCAGTGGTTCTAGAGGCTGCAAAGGTCACTGACAGCGATGGTAAGGCCGTTGATTTAGCTGAATTCACCAAGACTGATGATGGCTTCACACCTGAGAACCACGAAGGTCACGACCACAACTAATTAGGCAATCTTTGCCTGTGGCGAACATGAGAATGTTTTTAGGTGTTCCTCGGTTATCTTGATTATGCAAAACAGATTAGAGGAGCAGTAAATGCCTGAACACAACCAACAGAGTAACGTCTTCGAGAGACTACTCAAGGACCGTATTATTTGGCTAGGCGACGACGTTCGCGATGACAACGCCAATGAGATTTGTGCCAAGATGCTCCTGCTGGCAGCAGAAGACTCAACCAAGGACATCTTCCTCTACATCAACTCTCCAGGTGGATCTATCACCGCTGGTATGGCAATCTACGACACCATGCAGTACGTACCAAACGATGTTGTAACTGTTGGTATCGGTATGTGTGCATCGATGGGTCAGTTCCTACTTACTTCAGGAGCTAAGGGTAAGAGATTCATTACTCCTAACACTCGCGTTCTCCTTCACCAGCCAAGCGGTGGTTTCGGTGGAACAGCTGCTGACATTCAGACACAGGCCTTCCTAATCAACGACATGAAGAAGAAGCTTGCTGCAATCACTGCAAAGCAAACAGGTAAAACCGTTGACCAGGTAATGGCAGATGGTGACCGTGACCGTTGGTTCACAGCTCAAGAAGCATTGGAATATGGCTTCGTTGATCACATTCAAGAATTTGCGTCTGTTTCAACCGGCGTAGGCAAGAAGTAAGGAAAAGAATAATGAATAGAGACAACATGCCAGAAGCTCGTTACATTCTTCCTTCCTTTGAGGAAAGAACTCCTTACGGATCGCGCTACCTAGACCCATACACAAAGCTTTTCGAAGACCGCATCATTTTCCTTGGTGCTCAGGTAGACGACGTAAGCGCTGATGACATCATGGCCCAGCTTCTAGTTCTAGAAAGCCAAGACCCTGATCGCGATATCACTATGTATATCAACTCACCAGGTGGATCTTTCACAGCATTGACAGCGATCTATGACACCATGCAATACATCAAGCCTCAGATTCAAACAGTATGTCTAGGGCAGGCTGCATCTGCTGCAGCAGTTCTTCTTGCAGGTGGTGCTCCAGGCAAGCGTCTAGCTCTGCCAAACTCAACAATCTTGATTCACCAGCCAGCATCAGGTGGTGGCGGTCGCGGTCAGGCTTCTGACATTGAGATTCAGGCAGCTGAAATCTTGAGAATGAGAGTTTGGTTGGAAGAAACCATCGCTAAGCACTCAAAGAAGACTGTTGAAGAAGTTAGCAAGGACATTGAGAGAGACAAGATCCTCACTGCCTCAGCTGCCCTTGAATACGGTCTAATTGACCAGGTTTTGACCTCTCGCAAGGCCTAAAAGCTCTATTTTGGCTTTATAACGATAAGTCTGTAATCAGACCTTTCACTTGGCACGTCTGTTAGTGTCGAAATAAGTTTTGTGCGAAACGGTAACTCTTACATTTGGAGGCTCGTTTGCGCATCTTTCTGCGTTATCTAACAGTGGTGTCGCTGAGCCTTGGCTTTTTAGGAATCACTTCAGTCACTAATGCCGCGACAGTCAGTTCAAGCATGACCAAGGTCAAGAGTTTTTCAGCAGTTGGATCAGACAAGGCTGTAACTCTCAAGTGGGCTAAATCTGTTAGCTCAGCAAAGTTCAAGATCAGTGGCTATCAGATCACCGCAACAAAGGGCACCTGGAAATCAATCAAGAAAGTTTCAGCTGCAACTACTACTTATAGGTTTACCGGTCTAACAAACAATTCTGCATACAAGTTCTTAATCTCTTCTTTCACAACCAAATACATTTCTGTTGGCGTGTCAGTAACAGCTACCCCAAAGGCACCTAACAAAGAAAATGCAGTTTCCTTTGGTCAGCCATCGGATATGTACCTTGGGGATGCAGACCAAACCCTTTACGGTGATTCATTGAGCAAAGTAGTTGTCTTTGCATCACTTACTCCCGCTAAGTGTTCTGTATCTGTGAACAAAGTCAAAGCTTTGGCTCTAGGCGACTGTGTCTTAAGAGCTTCCTCACCAGCAGGTAATGGTTATTTGGCAGCGGTTCCAGTTGATCGACTACTTTCTATTGGCACTCCGACTACGCCAGTGACAAGGACTCTACTTTGGTATGACGAATTCAATGGTGCAGCAGGTAGCGCACCTGATGCCACTAAGTGGACTGCAGATATTACGGATGGCTGTGCATCTCCATACAACAACTGTGGTTGGGGCAACAGCGAAAGACAGTATTACCTCGCATCTAAGAACACACATGATGGGTCTTCCCAAGGAAACCTAACCATCTCAGCAACAAGACAGACCAACACAACCAACTACAACTGCTACTTTGGCAAGTGTGAATGGTTGAGTGGAAAGATAACTACCTATAACAAGGTTGGCTTCACATACGGATACCTTGAGGCACGAATGAAGCTATCGTCAGGACAAGGTTCATGGCCGGCGTTCTGGATGTTGGGAAACAATATTGCAACCGTCCCATGGCCTGCCTGTGGCGAGCTAGACATCATGGAATTCAAGGGAACTTACCCAACTGTCACTTATGGAACTGCCCACTATGCAAACAGTGGCGGTGGTCATACCTATAAGGGTTCGACTAAGGATGTTGGAGTAGATCTTTCACTTGACTATCACCGATACGGAATGATGTGGAAGCCAGACGAAGTTTCCTTCTACTTCAATGACGCGCTCGTTTACTCTCTGCAGAAATCTGAAACAGGTCTAACGCGTTGGCCTTTTGGTCCAAACTCCCAAGGCGTTGACCCAAGCTTCTATGCGATTTTCAATCTTGCAATGGGTGGACACTTCGGTGGAGCCATTGATCCAGCACTAAATTCTTCTTCTTTAAATGTTGACTGGGTGCGTTATTACTCAGTTGACGGATTAGGAAAAGTAAACCCTAGATAAATAAGTGCTTGTGCGAGCGAAACAAATAAAGAAAGGTACCAAATGAACAAGACAATAAAAAGATCGCTCGTTGGAGCGTTCACTACAGTTGCTTTGCTCGGCACCATGGCAATTCAACCAGCTCTCGCTTACACACCTCCTGTTGCGGGTACAAGCATTATGCGAATGACCGCGCCACTACCTACAAACAGCAACAGCGTGAACCTAACCGCCGATGCCAAGGGCAAGTGGGACGGTGCTTACGGTAAGGGTCTAAACGCTCGCGTCATGTATGTAGACGTTAGAAGTAACGTTGTCCTGACTTTCAAGTACACAAATGCTGCAGGTGTTCCATATACCAACAGAACTGTGTACCTAATTGTTAACAAGAAGTTCTCTTGTTCAAAGACCACATTCTCAACCACTCAGCCAACTAACTACTCAGGTGGCAACAACAGACCAAGCCCGAATGCAATTGTTCGTGACTGGTGTGGAGATCAGCCTCAGATGGGTGCTGGCGAAACTGCAATCCAGGCAACTACAGATGCTTTCGGTAAGGCAACGTTCAACATGCAAAACTTCAGCATTACTGGAGAGATGTTCCCAGCAGCGTTGAACAAGTTGAACACTTATTCAAAGGGAATCCCATGTGGCGATGACGTTATGTGCATGCAGACAACTATTGCTCCAAGCTTGTTCCCTCACCCAACTGAGGCCCAGGAAAGATACGAAGATAAGGACCTAATTTTCCTAGCGTTCGTAAACCCTAAGGTGACCGCATCGGTTGCTTCTCAGAAGGCAAAAGCAGGTACTACCAAGACCCTTACTTTCAAGCTAACTAACCTTGCTAAGAGGCCAGTTGCTGGTACCACAGTAGTTTTCGAATCATTTGGTGAAGGTAGCCAACCTCAAGAATATTCAGTCATTTCAAACGGTCAAGGCATCGTATCTGTGAAGGTATCTGCTCCTAAGGGGACCGTTGGCCTTCAGGTCGTCCGAGCCAAGATTTTTGGTGCTCAAATTGGTACAGACTCCAAGATCTACTGGGGTAAGTAGCAAATAGAACTAGAAAGAGCCAGGTGTTTATTCACCTGGCTCTTTTCTTATACCCATTGCCTACGGGGTTATGTCGCTATGGCTCGGTAGGCTTTATCCATGACTCGACTCAGTGAATCAGGGGACATGCTTAAGTGCAACTTCTGTTCTAAAACCCAGAAGCAAGTGCTGAAGCTAATTGCAGGCCCTGGCGTATACATCTGTAATGAGTGCATCGAACTCTGCAATGAGATCATTGAAGAGGAAATGGGGAAGACCCCCAAGCAAGTTGAAGACTTTGAATTACCTCGTCCAAAGGAAATCTTCGGATACCTTGACGAATACGTAGTAGGACAAACTCAGGCTAAGAAGGCTCTTTCTGTAGCTGTTTACAACCACTACAAGAGAATTAGAGCAGTTGGCACTCTAACCAACTCAGGCAAGGCTCACGACTCAATCGAGATTGCTAAATCAAATATTCTGATGATTGGTCCTACCGGTTGCGGCAAGACCTATCTAGCTCAATCGCTTGCTAAGCGTCTAAATGTTCCTTTTGCTGTTGCAGATGCAACTTCACTAACAGAAGCTGGTTACGTTGGTGAAGATGTTGAGAACATTCTTCTGAAACTTCTTCAGGCAGCCGATGGTGATGTGAAGAGAGCTGAGCACGGAATCATTTACATCGATGAGATTGACAAGATCTCTCGCAAAGCAGAGAACCCTTCAATTACTAGAGATGTTTCTGGTGAAGGTGTTCAGCAGGCACTTCTAAAGATTCTTGAAGGAACAGTTGCCTCTATTCCACCTCAGGGTGGACGTAAGCACCCTCAGCAGGAGTTCATTTCTCTAGACACAACAAACATTCTGTTCATCGTTGCAGGAGCGTTTGCTGGTCTTGAATCAATTGTTCAGTCTCGTGTTGGTAAAAAGGGAATTGGTTTTGGTTCTGAAATCAGAAACAAAGAAGAAGAAACCGATATCTTTACTCAGGTTCAACCTGAAGATCTTCGAAAGTTTGGTTTGATTCCTGAATTCATCGGACGTCTGCCTGTTTTGGCTGCGGTAACACCTTTGGATAAGGCAGCTTTGATTCAAATTCTCGCTGAACCAAAGAACGCTCTTGTGAAGCAGTACCAAAGAATGTTTGAGATTGATGGCTTTGAACTTGAATTTGATCACGACGCTTTAGAAGCAATCGCGGAAGAAGCTATCAAACGTGAAACTGGAGCGAGAGGTCTCCGTTCGATTCTTGAAGAAACTCTCGGTCAAATCATGTTCGAAATTCCAGGAAGCCCAGTTCAAGGTCTAGTAAGAATTACCAAGGCTGTTGTTGAAGGAACTGAGCAGGCAGTGGTAACTCCAATAAAGGCTTCAAGACAAGAAAAGTCGGCCTAGTAATTGGCATCAAAAGCCTCTGATCTAAAAGCTCCCATAATCGCTGGTACGGTTGCGAGCGTCACCGGAGTGGCCGCATCAACCGCAATCTATCTGAGTGCTTGTGTAGCAATTGGAGCTACAAAGGAACAATCAGTTTCGATGATTGCCTTACTGCTAGTTGTCTATGGTCTGCTTTCCATAGTTCTGAGCTGGCGTTTCAAGATGCCAATTTCAATTGTTTGGTCAACTCCAGGTGCAGCACTTCTTGCTGGCTCTTCGGTCTCAGGAATTGGCTTCGACAACGTAATGGGTGGCATTCTGGTCTGCGGTGTTTTACTTGTACTTACTGGGTTATGGCCAAAGCTCGGCGAAATAGTATCTGCAATTCCAAAGTCAATCGCGAGTGCGATGTTGGCTGGAGTTATCTTTAGCTTTTGTGTGGCACCCTTTGCTGCTAGCGCGGAGTATCCACTTCTGGTCTTGCCAGTGGTTGCTACCTGGCTGATTCTTTACTGGTTAGCTCCGGTATGGGCATCACCGGTAGCAATTGTCTTGGCTTTCACTCTTATCGGATTGAATCAAGGTCTAACAGTGTCGGCTTCCGACTGGTTTGTGACAGTGAATTATGTGCAACCTGGATTTAACTTGGCTTCAATATTTACTATTGCATTGCCTTTGTATCTAGTTACTATGGCTGCTCAGAATGTCCCTGGTATTGCCATTATGAAGTCTTACGGCTATCAAGTGCCGTTCAGAGCGGTCCTTACAACAACCGGAGCTGCAACTGTTGCAGCTTCCTTCTTCGGTGGTTACGTACTGAATCTTGCAGCTATTACGGCTGCACTAAATGCCAATGATCAGGCCCATAAGGATCCGGCTAAGCGTTGGATTGCTTCAGTTAGCGGTGGAGTTGTTTACTGCATCTTTGCCGTCTTCACAGGCTTCGCTGTGGCATTTGTTTATCAAACACCGAGAGATCTTTTGCTCGCAGCAAGCGGTCTTGCGTTGCTTCCAACAATCATCAATGCTTTCAATGTGATGGTTGAAACTGCGAAGGAACGACTACCAGCGGTAATCACATTCCTAGTAGCCTCCAGCGGTATTGCCTTCTACTCAATTGGAGCAGCGTTCTGGGCCATATTGGCTGGTCTTGCAGTAATTCAACTCTTCAAACTGAAGAAGCCTCAAAGAGCAAAGGTTTAGAGCAATCCTCTGCGCTTTAGTAGTGGCTCAATAGTT
>JACCDN011147186.1_pt1 | contig 12345 bp, 10 predicted proteins | sample 7441691 | NCBI WGS metagenome assembly JACCDN01 (sample SAMN15323439, study PRJNA562643) | freshwater metagenome | isolation source: river surface water | place: USA:Blue River Watershed | collected 2017-08-16 | reverse complement strand
CGCACTCAATGGTCTATGCATTTAATGACCGCAAGGATAAGAAGGGCGACTTCCGTCAGCTCTGGATCCAGCGCATCAATGCAGCAGCTCGTGAGAACGGTCTTACATACAACCGCTTGATCCAGGGGCTTAAGCTCTCGGGTCTCGAAGTTGACCGTCGCGTTCTTTCAGATCTTGCTACTAACGATCCAGCAGCGTTCAAGGTTCTGGTTGAGGTTGCACGTACACACGTAGCAGCAGCTTCTAAGTAATCACAGAGCTCTACTGATTCCAATGATTGAGAGCCTTCACTCGCCACACGTTGCGCGAGTGAAGGCTCTTATTGGTTCTCGTGGCGTTAAAGAACGTCGCAACTCGGGCTTCTTCGTCGCCGAGGGTCTGCAAGCAGCACGAGAGGCGCTCTCATCTAATAGCGCTCCATTTATCAAACACTTATATGTTACAAATGCCGGACTCTTAAAACTTTCTGATTACGACCTCAATACTTTCGATGTCGTCGAAGTAACTGAAGCAGTTATGGAAGAGATGACCTCAACCGTCACTCCGCAAGGGGTTCTTGCTCTCTGCGTGCTTCCTCGTCCAGATGTCAAAGAGATTGCCGCTCTCCACAATAAGCACGCGCTTCGAGTCATCTATCTTCACGAGATTCAAGATCCAGGAAATGCCGGAACCATCCTTCGAACCGCAGATGCAATGGGTGTTGATGCAGTAATTACATCGCCAGGTAGCGTCGATATGTATTCACCTAAGGTTGTTCGCGCAACAGCGGGATCTTTATGGCATGTGCCTCTCTATGAATCCGTTCCCTTTGCAGAGCTCACTGCTCTTCTTCCGGCAGCCACTCCACTTCTACTGTCATCTCATGCGAAGAAATCGATCACTGATCTCTCGCTCGACAATTCCTATATTTCTATCTTTGGTAACGAAGCACGTGGAGTCAATGCTGCAACGCTTTCTTCAGGGAAGATTACTGAGGTCACAATCCCGATGGCTGGACGCGCAGAAAGCCTCAATCTCTCAGCCGCCGCTTCGATAGTTATCTTCACGCTTTCTCCTAAGGTCGCAGGTTAGACTTCACACCATGAATCCAAGTGAAGTAAAGAGCTGGATCGAAGATGCCGCAAAGGCATTTAGTGCGGCGACCAATCTTGATGAGTTAAAGAGCGCCCGTTTGGCCCATGTCGGAGATAAAGCACCTATTTCACTCGCCAGTCGAGCCCTCGGATCGCTCTCCACAGAGGAGAAGGCTTCTGCCGGAAAAATTATAGGCGAGGCAAAAGCAGAGCTTGGGCGACTTCTTGCAGAAGCCACAGCAAAGCTTGAAGCAGAACGTGATGCACGAGTTTTACTTGAAGAAGTAGTTGACATTACCTTGCCAGTTCAGCGCGCACATCGTGGTGGACTGCATCCAATCTCAATCATTAAGAATGAAGTCTCAGATTTCTTTATCGAGCAAGGATTTTCTGTAGAAGAAGGGCCTGAGCTCGAATCCGGTTGGCTTAATTTTGATGCGCTTAACATTCCGGCCGATCACCCTGCTCGGACCATGCAAGATACTTTCTATATCGAACCCGTTGAGTCTGGAATGGTTCTTCGTACCCAAACCTCGCCCGTGCAGATTCGTTCGATGCTCACTAAGCAACCTCCAATTTATGTCATCAGCCCAGGCCGCACCTTCCGCGCGGATGAACTTGATGCAACGCATAGTCCGGTCTTCCATCAGGTCGAAGGTCTGGTCGTAGATAAAGGCATCACGATGGCACACCTCAAAGGCGTGCTTGATAACTTTGCAAGACATATGTTCGGCGACGAAGTGACTACTCGTCTTCGTCCTTCATTTTTCCCATTTACCGAGCCAAGTGCAGAGGTTGATATCTTCTTCAACGGTCGCTGGATCGAATGGGGCGGTTGCGGAATGGTGAACCCTAAGGTGCTTGCGACCTGCGGCATCGATACTGAGGTTTACTCAGGCTTTGCCTTCGGCATGGGACTCGAACGTACTTTGATGGTTCGACATGGGATTACAGATATGCATGACATCGTTGAAGGCGACCTACGCTTCACACGTCAGTTCGGAGTTGGTCTCTAATGCGCGCACCATTGTCATGGATTCAAGAATTCGTAGAAATTCCTTCTACAATCACAGCTGATCAGATTTCTGATGCGCTTATTCGCGTTGGCTTTGAAGTAGAAGAGATTATTACTCAAGGCGGAGATCTCACTGGACCATTGGTCTTTGGAAAAGTACTCACTATTGAGGAAATAACAGAGTTTAAGAAGCCAATCCGTTACGTAGGCCTAGATTGTGGAGAAGGCGAAACGCGCTATGTCATCTGTGGCGCAACAAACTTTGCCGTGGGGGATATCGTCTGCGTTGCGCTGCCGGGTGCCGTTCTTCCGGGCAACTTCGTTATTTCCGCTCGTGAGACCTACGGAAAAACTTCCAATGGAATGATTTGTTCTGCTCGCGAACTTGGAATCAGCGATGATCACGCAGGGATCATGACTTTCTCTGAAGGCTCAGTAGCGATTGGCGCTAATGCGATTGAAGCTCTAGAAATTAACGATGTAATTTTTGATATCGCAGTAAATCCTGACCGCGGCTACGCATTGAGTATTCGCGGTGTTGCTCGAGAAGTTGCTGCGTCACTCGGCCTAAAATATTTGGACCCTGTCGATGCTCTTCGGTCAGTCACCTTTGAAAATACTGGCAAAGGTGTTTCGGCGAAAATTGTTGATGCCGACGCAGCAAGTGTCTTCTATCTACGCACTCTCAATAATTTTGACCAATCGGCACAGACTCCAATCTGGATGCGTCGCCGCATTGAAAAGATGGGGATGCGCTCCATATCTCTCGTTGTAGATATCACCAACTACGTCATGCTCGAACTCGGTCAGCCACTTCACGCATTTGATGCCGACGCGATAACGGGTGGTCTATCGATCAAGCGTGCTGGATCGTCGCAAAAGTTCACAACTCTTGATGGTCAAGAACGCACTCTCGATGCAGATGACCTAATGGTCTGGGATGACTCAAAACCTCTTGCCCTAGCTGGCACCATGGGTGGAATGGATTCCGAGATCACCGCATCGACATCACGAATTGCAGTGGAGGCGGTGCGATTTAATCCTGTTCTCGTCGCCAAGAATTCACGGCGTCACAAACTCTCATCAGAGGCATCGCGTCGTCTTGAGCGAAGCGTCGATCCATCATTGGCAGAATTCGCATCCGCTCGATTCGTTCAGCTGCTCACATCTCTATCATCTGCCGTCCATGTGGAGACCGTGGTAGATGGCGAGCCTCGCTTTGCACCGGTAGTAAAAGTGGATCCTGCGTATGTGGCGCGCACGCTCAACCTTGACCTTACTCCGGCAGAAATTGCAGGGCATCTACGTTCAGTGGGTTGCGATGTCAACGAGTCAACTTTCGAAGTAGATCCACCATCATGGCGCTCTGACTTGCTTCAGCCGGCTGACTTTGTAGAAGAAGTTGCTCGTATGGTCGGTTACGACAAGATTCCATCTATTTTGCCTCCGCGCCCAAACCATGCCTCGTTGACTTCAACTCAGAAGCGTCGACGCGCAATTGCAACCATGCTGGCAAGTCGTGGTTTTGCTGAAGTACAAACTTTCCCATTCACCAATCAAGAGACAATTGATGCGATGGGCTTTGTAGGGGAGCGCGCAGCTACCTACAAGATCGCCAACCCAATGTCTGAAGAATTTCCATTAATGCGCGTCCATCTGGTTCCAGGTTTGATCGAGGTTGCCCAACGCAACATCAGCCGTGGCGCTAAGGACTTTGCAATCTTTGAGATGGGGTCTATCTTCCGAAGCTCCCAGAAGTTAATCCCAGCAATTTCGCCTGAACTCGGAAAGCGCCCTGATCAATCCGTAATCGACGCAATTACAGCGAGCGTTCCACCGCAGGCCTACCATGTGGCAGGACTTCTCGTAGGTAAGAACGAGGCGACCGACTGGCAAGGAGCTGCACGCGCGTATACCTGGCAAGATGCAATTGCCTACGCACAAGATATTTTGCAACTATGCAATCTTAACTGGAGCATCAAGCGCTCTGATTTTGCTCCATGGCATCCAGGTCGATGTGCAGAACTTATAGTGGATGGCAAAGCAGTGGCACATGCCGGAGAACTCCACCCAAGAATTGTCGCCGCCTATGGACTTCCTGAGCGATCAGCGGCATTTGCGGTTGGATTGAGTGCACTTCCTGAGACTTCACTTGTTCGCCCGTTCACGGTAGGAACCATGCCTGCAGCGCTCCAAGATGTTGCACTTATCGTTGACGCAACCGTTGCTGCTGGCGATGTGGAAGCAGCGCTTAGAGCGGGAGCAGGAAATCTTCTCGAGTCGATTACTCTCTTTGACCGCTATGACAAGTTGGGAGATGGAAAGATTTCACTCGCCTTCTCTCTCGTCTTCCGAGCACAAGATCGCACCCTTACTGGGCCAGAAGTTACAGAGGCGCGAGAGGCAGCTGTTGCTGAGGCTGCAAAGCGCACCGGAGCGGTTCTGCGAACAAACTAATCTGCATATTTATGCATTGATGTGCATAAATATGCTAGTCTTGACCCATGAAAATTGGTCTCATTGGTGGCAGCGGATATGCAGGTGGTGAGCTACTGAGGCTCCTTTCCCTTCATCCTCACTTCGAAGTAGCGGCAATTTCTGCGCACTCGAATGCGGGAGAGGCGATTACCTCAATCCATCCGCAGTTGCAGAGCTACGCTGGACAAACCTTCTCTCCCTTTACTGTCGAAGAGTTTTCGTCGTGCGAGTTGGTTTTCCTCGCGCTTCCACATGGAGAATCTGCAAAGATCATTGCGGAACTTCCCCAATCGATGAAAATCGTTGATCTCGGTGCAGATTTCAGGTTAACTTCTGAAGACTCCTGGGAGAAGTATTACGGTGGGGAATACGCAGGTTCTTGGGTCTACGGAATGGCCGACTTACCAGGAAAGTCATCAGAAATTTCAAAGGCTGCAAGAGTGGCCAATCCTGGTTGCTATGCAACATCTATTGCAATCGGTGCCGCTCCTGCATCAGCATTTACAGATATGAGCGACATTGTCGTAGTTGCTGCCTCTGGCACAACCGGGGCGGGTAGAAGCGCAAAGATCAACCTTATTGCTAGTGAAGTTGCTGGATCATTATCTTCATACAAGTTTGGGGGAGTTCATCAGCACACTCCTGAAATCGAAGAGACCCTTTCTAGCGTCAGTGGCAAGAGCGTAAAAGTTTCTTTTACTCCGATTTTGGCACCAATGCCGCGCGGGATTCTTTCAACAATCACAATGAAGTTGACCCAATCAATCTCACTTCAAGAGGTAAGGACCGCTTATCAGGAGTATTTCAAGGAATCTCCCTTCGTTCATCTCTTACCTGAAGGTCAGATGCCAAAGACCGCTTCTGTGTTAGGCAGTAACTTTGCACAGATTCAAGTTGCGATTGATGAACACTCTCAACGTCTCGTCATTTCGGTTGTAATCGATAACTTAGGTAAAGGCGCAGCTGCGCAAGCGATTCACAATGCCAACCTGATTGCTGGTTTTAATCCGACCGATGGTTTAACTGGGAATGGTCTAGGAGCATGAAAAACTCACTTCCGAAAGGATTTCGCGCTGCCGGTATGCATGCAGGGCTTAAGAGTTCAGGAGCTTACGACCTCACTCTGATAGAAAATCGCGGACCGCGCTTTGATGCAGCTGCCGTCTACACAACGAACAAAGTTGTTGCAGCACCCGTTATCTGGTCGCGTGAAGTCACTAAAGGCCACCTCGTTCGCGCCGCAATACTCAATTCAGGAGGCGCAAATGCCTGCACTGGGCCAGAAGGATTCTTAGATACTCACCGCACTGCCGAAAAGGTAGGTGAAGTACTTTCAATTTCTTCCGGTGAAGTTGTTGTCTGCTCCACGGGCCTGATTGGCGAAAGACTGCCGATGGAGAAGATCCTCACCGGTATAGATTCACTCTCAACGCGTCTCGCTGAGGAAACTTTGGAAGATGTGGCACGGTCAATCATGACGACAGATACAGTTCCAAAGATTGCCACGAAGAGCCACGCAGGGACGGAGACAGTTGGAGTTGCAAAAGGCGCTGGAATGCTAGCGCCCGCACTTGCAACAATGCTCTCTGTCGTGATGACCGATGCAATTCTTCCGGACAATGTGCAAGAAATCTTTGCTCGAGTAACCGATCGCACCTTTAATCGAATTGATTCCGATGGATGTATGTCTACCAATGACACTGTTCTGCTGATGGGGTCAGGTGCGAGTGGAGTCGAATTAAGTGATGGAGATCTCGAAGCCATCTTTATGGAGATTTGCGGTTCTTTGGCAGCACAGTTAATTGAAGATGCCGAAGGGTCAACTAAGACCGTTGCTATAAGTGTCATCGGAGCCGCATCGGAAGGTGATGCAGTTGAGGTTGCACGTGCATGTGCCCGAAATAATCTGTTGAAGTGTGCAATCTTCGGCGGAGATCCCAATTGGGGTCGAGTCTTGGCAGCGGTCGGAACAGCTCAAGCCGAGATGGATCCACTCATAATTGATGTGACTCTCAATGGTGTTCGAGTGGCAGAAAATTCTGCGCCTTTTGAGGATAAGAATCTGGTCTCTTTCTCAGAGCGTTTAGTGGAACTTGTCATTGATTTGAAGATGGGGCAGTCACATGCGACTGTACGTACGAATGATCTCTCGCATGATTATGTCCATGAGAACTCGGCATATTCGACATGATGTCTACAAACAGAGTGTTGGTCGTTAAATTCGGTGGCCACGCCATGAGCGATAACGATGGTGAATTTGGAAAGAAGTTGGCCTCAGCGATTGCACAGGGGTTGAAAGTGGTTGTCGTGCATGGTGGTGGACCGCAGATCAACGCTGCCCTGGAAGAAGCAGAAATCACCTCAACCTTTGTCGGTGGTTTTCGCGTGACATCGCCCGAGATTTTCGCAGTAGTTGAGCGAGTTCTTTCAGATGAGGTAGGACCGCAAGTTGCGCAAACCCTGACCCAATCAGGAGTCGCCGCACTTGCAATATCTGGCCGCCATTCCGGAACGCTTTTTGCTCGTAAGCAGACCCAATTGGTCAACGGAGAAAACGCCGACCTTGGACTTGTGGGTGAGGTAAAGAGCGTAGATATCGAGGCAATTGAAGTATTGCTCGAAAAAAATGTGACGCCCGTAATTTCACCAATCGCCAATGAAATTGACGGCGAAGGCGGATTGAACGTTAATGCTGATATCGCAGCGGCAGCAGTTTCAGGGGCCCTCAAGGCAGATGAGCTCATCATCATGACTGATGTCGCGGGCATCTATCGCAATTGGCCAGATAAAGAATCACTCATCGAATCCATTGCTGCTGCTGAACTAGAAAAGATTAAGAGTTCATTTGCGGAAGGTATGGCTCCCAAAGTTCAAGCCTGCCTCGATGCAATTAAGGCAGGAGCAACTGCAGTTCGTATTATTGATGGAAGAGATCCAGCAGCTTTCGCTTCAGCGTTAGCTCATCACGGGGGAACACTGGTGGTCGCATGAAAGCATGGAACAAATCGCTTCAATCAAATTACGGTACGCCCACAATTGAACTTGTCTCGGGTAAAGGTGCAGTAGTTAAGGATGCAAATGGGAATGCCTATCTCGATTATCTTGCAGGTATCGCAACAAACGTTCTTGGCCATGCCCATCCTTCAGTCGTTAAAGCAGTCTCACGTCAGATTGCAACGTTGGGACATGTCAGTAATTTCTATGCCCATCCAAATGTCCTAGAACTCAGCGCCAAGTTAGCCTCATTGACTGGTGATAAAAGCGCCCGTGTTTTCTTCTGCAACTCCGGAGCAGAGGCGAATGAAGCGGCGCTCAAGCTTTCGCGTAAGACGGGTCGCACTCGGATTGTGGCGACGAAAGAGGCATTTCATGGACGTACCTTGGGAGCGCTCTCATTAACGGGACAGCCTGCAAAGCGCGATCCGTTTAAACCGCTCATTAAAGGGATTGCGCATGTTCCATATGGAGATATGGGCGCAATGCTCCGTAAAGTAAATCGAAAAACGGCAATGGTGATTGTTGAACCCATCATGGGTGAAGCCGGCGTTATCGTGCCACCTCATGGGTATCTGCAGGCACTGCGCGAACTCTGTGACGAGACAGGTGCGTTATTGGTCTTTGACTGCGTGCAGACAGGAATGGGCCGAACAGGGGACTGGTTCGGATATGAATATTCTGAGATCAAGCCAGATGTCATTACATTGGCGAAGGGCCTCGGTGGTGGACTCCCGCTCGGCGCAATGATTGCACTTGGCGATGCCGCTGAACTTTTCCAACCAGGCGACCATGGCTCCACCTTTGGCGGCAATCCAGTAGCAACTGCAGCTGGCCTGGCTGTTATCGAGACGATCGAGAAGAAGGATTTACTCAATCGAGTAGCACAGGTAGGCACTGAATTAATGGCAGATATTGCTCTGATCGAAGGCGTTAAGAATGTGCGTGGTGCCGGGTTGTTGATTGGTGTCGAATTCAGTGATCCGATTGCCAAAGAGGTGGCCAAGCGCTGCGAGAAAAACGGTCTGCTTGTTAACGGCAATAGCGAGACAGTAATTCGTCTCGCCCCGCCACTCATCATCACGGATGCCGAGATAAAGAAGTTTCTCAAGATATTTGCAACGTCAATTCAGCAGGTGAAGGGATAACCATGTCATCAGTAACTGCTCGTCGCGCAAAGGTGATATCTCTTATCAAGGCGGGAAAAATTTCATCGCAGAGTGATTTGGTAAAGGAACTGAAGAAGGCTGGTTTTCCAGTCACTCAAGCAACAGCTAGTAGGGATTTAGAGGAACTCGGTGCGGTACGGAGTCGAGCCGTCAATGGTGAGGCGCTCTACACAATAGCCGATAGCGATGATGATTCAATCGCTCGTTCCATGCCGCTGCCTTCAGATTTAATTCTCTCCGTTGAAGCCAGCGCCAATTTGGCCGTGATTCGTACCCCTCCAGGGGGAGCGCAGTTCTTAGCGAGCTCTCTGGATCACTCTGGCATCACATCCATTATCGGCACTATCGCAGGAGATGACACGGTTCTCGTAGTCTCTCGAAAAGCAGCAGGCGGAGCCGAACTCGCGAGAGAATTACTCTCATATCGCGATGGCAAGACCGGCAACAAAGCTGGAAGCAAGCCTGGCAGCAAGAAGAAAGGTCGCAACTAATGGCGCTTTGGGGCGGTCGTTTCTCAGATGGACCGGCTGATGCCGTCTTTGCGCTCTCTCGCAGCGTGCACTTCGACTGGCGACTTGCACCCTATGACCTGCGTTCTTCATTGGCTCACTTAGAGGTACTGGAATCAAGCGGCTTGCTGACCGCTGAGGTGGCGGGAGCTATCCGTGGCGGGCTTCGCGCTCTCATTTCAGAGGTTGCCTCAGGAACATTTACTGCAATCGATAGCGATGAAGATGTCCATAGCGCTTTAGAGCGAGGCCTGACCGAGAAGCTTGGAGATATTGGTGGCTCACTTCGGGCAGGACGTTCACGAAATGATCAAGTCACGACCGATCTTCGCCTCTACGCGATCGATCACATGCTCGAGGTCGCTCGTCAAATAATTGCACTGCAAGAGGCGCTCATCGCAAAGTCAGAAGAATATGCAGATGCTCCAGCACCTGGATTCACTCACTTGCAACATGCGCAGCCCGTTCTCTTTGGACACGAATTAGCAAAGCATGCACATGCTTTTGCACGCGATTTAGATCGCATCAACGATTGGCTGGTGCGTACCTCTGTAAGCCCACTTGGTTCTGGAGCACTGGCTGGATCATCACTTCCGCTTTCTCCTGAAAAAACAGCGGCAGCACTAGGTTTTACCTCCTCAGCTGCAAATAGCATTGATGGCGTTTCAGATAGAGACTTCGTTGCCGAAGCGCTCTTCATTCTCGCCATGGTAGGTAGCCATCTCTCTCGAATAGGGGAGGAGTGGTGCATTTGGGCGACAACCGAGTTTGGTTGGGCGAAAGTTGCAGATGCATACTCGACTGGTTCGTCAATCATGCCGCAGAAGAAGAATCCAGATATGGCAGAACTCGCACGCGGTAAGGCGGGTCGTCTCGTAGGAAATCTCACTGCCCTGTTAACAACTCTCAAAGGTCTTCCTTTTGCTTACAACCGAGACTTGCAAGAAGATAAAGAACCACTCTTTGACTCAATCGACACCGTTCTACTCGTGCTACCGGCTGTAACTGGCATGGTTGCAACCACGGACTTTGATCGCGAGAAGATGGCGATGGCTGCTCCTTTGGGATTTTCTCTGGCAACCGAGATTGCAGATTACCTAGTGCGTGCGCATATTCCATTTGCTCACGCACACGAAGCCGCTGGCAAGTGCGTAGCGCTCTGCGAATCTTCAGGACGTCAGCTTCATCAGCTCACTGACACAGAACTTGTACACATCCATCCATCTCTACTCCCGGATGTCCGCGATGTCCTGACAGTGCATGGAGCGCTAGCGTCTCGGACAACTATCGGCGGAACATCACCAACCTCTTTTGCAGAACAGATTAAGCAGTTGAAAACTACTGTCCAAACCGACGCTAAGAAATTCGGCGACAAGAACCGGGCCTTCTCGGCCATGATGGGTGCATGATGACCGCAATTAACAACAACCTGATTGATGACCTGAAGTGGCGTGGATTGATAGCACAGACAACAGATGAAGCCGCTCTTCGTGAATCCCTCAAGAAGCCAACCACCCTCTATATTGGCTTTGACCCAACCGCGCCATCAATTCACGTTGGAAACCTGGTAGTTCTCCTTGTGCTTCGTCGCTTCCAGTTAGCCGGCCACAATCCGATTCCACTAGTTGGTGGAGCAACCGGCTTGGTGGGTGATCCCAGCGGAAAGAATGAAGAGCGATCACTTAATACGACAGAGATAGTCGAACAATGGGTGGCTCGTATCCGTAAACAACTAGAGAAGTTTCTGGATTTTGATACGACTGCCAACCCAGCAAGAATGGCGAACAATCTTGATTGGACCGCTCCATTATCTGCGATTGATTTCTTACGTGATATTGGAAAACATTTCTCGGTAAATCAAATGCTCGCGAAAGATGCAGTCTCATCACGCCTTAACAAGGATGGAATTTCTTATACAGAATTTTCTTACCAAGTACTTCAGGCTATGGATTTCCTTGAACTTTATAAGCGCTACAACTGCACACTGCAGTTAGGTGGTTCAGATCAATGGGGAAACATCACTGCAGGCCTTGACCTTATTCGTCGTATTGAAGGCGGAAGTGGTCATGCAATGACAATTCCATTGCTGACAAAAGCTGATGGAACTAAGTTTGGAAAGACAGCTGGGGGAGCGGTCTGGCTCGATCCAGAGATGACATCGCCATATGCTTTCTTCCAATATTGGTTGAATTCAGATGATGCTGATGTCATAAACTTTACAAAGGTGTTCTCTTTTAAATCTCGCGAAGAAATCGAAGCGCTTGCTGCACGTCATGCAGAGAACCCTGGTGCTCGTGAAGCGCACCGCGAATTGGCGCGTGAATTGACTTCGCTTGTACATTCACCAGAGATTGCACAACGTGTAGAAGTTGCAGCGCGTGCGCTATTTGGACAAGCAGATTTATCAGAGCTTGACGAAGCAACTCTTGCATCTGCAATTGCAGAACTTCCGAGAGCAACAATCTCTGCAACTGATGAGATGCCAACATGGGTTGATCTCCTAGCAGCAACCGGTGTGGTTGACTCAAAATCGGCCGCGCGTCGTATCGTCAAGGAGAGTGGTGCATATCTCAACAATGAGAAGGTCCCATCTGAGGATTTCCGCCTCGAAAAGAGCCACTTTTTATGCGGAAAATATGCACTTTTACGTAAAGGAAAGCGCGATCTAGCGGCGGTAGAGCTCATCGCCTAATTTCATTTTCATCAAAAACCCCACTTTTTACGCATAAATAGTGGGGTTTTTGCATTTTTCCACCAATATGAGCCATCTCACCCCCAAATCAGAGCATTTGGTCATGAGGCGATTTGACCTGTCAGGGGGAGCCACCTATAGTTACGCTCCTTGCTGTGGAACGTACAGATTTACGCGTAAAAGCGTGAATATGGCCGTACAGCAGAAGTACCTAAGATCTAGCCGATTTGACCTGCGAAGGTTCGATGGACTAGGTTTTGCGGTCTGCCCTGAAAAGTGGAAGAGATTCTGCGAAGCAGTGCGCATCCGTACCTTGAGAACTCAACAGCGTGCCATAAGTCAATGCCATTGAATGGCTCTAGTAGCCATTCAATAAATAAATACTTCAATGAAGTATCGATACTTCGGTATCAAT
>JACCDN010354753.1_pt1 | contig 12345 bp, 15 predicted proteins | sample 7441691 | NCBI WGS metagenome assembly JACCDN01 (sample SAMN15323439, study PRJNA562643) | freshwater metagenome | isolation source: river surface water | place: USA:Blue River Watershed | collected 2017-08-16 | reverse complement strand
CGCGCTTACTTATGCCTGCGGCAACGACGCGCTCATAGCCATTGCCTGCACTTCGTGCAGGCGCCATCGGCCCAGCTTAAAAATAAAAAAGCCTCACATTTCTGTGAGGCTTTGTGACCGCGTTAGCTTTTGTTTTAATGCGTTTTAGTACAAGCTATTGCCCGTATTTGCCTGATAATTAATAGTTAACAATTATTTAATAAAGCAACTATGTGCATACTTGCGCACCATTATGTAGCACATGTTTTAGCATAGTTTGTGCATTTACATTTGCAAAAAAATACCAAAACTCATTAGATTATGATCCCAACCGTATCATTATACGTATTTAAAAACCGAAAAACAAAGCAAGGTCTTGTAAAGCTATACATTCGCTTTACAAGTAACAGAAAGTCCAGCTACAAGTCAACAAACATTGTGGTCCCATTTAATATGTGGGATCCAATTAAGCTAAAGGTCAAAAGCTCTTACAAGCTGAGTAATGCTACAAATATGTTACTGGAGAGAAAGATATCAGAGGCAAGGGAAGAACTTATGCATGCGGCTGTAAGGACTAAGCATATATCCAGTCACCAAGCTAAAAGTATTGTGTTTAATAAGGTGAACTTATCATTTTTTGGCCTAGTAGATGAGTACCTAGATAATTTTAGCAAGCAAGACAAAATTGGATCATACGATAAGTACAAGGCAATCTTTGGAAAATTTCAGACATTTTTGGGGAACAGGTCTGTTTCTTTGCTTGATATTGATTCAAAATGTCTTTTAGACTTTCAGTACTTTTTAAAGACCAATTGTAAAAATAAAGTCAATACTATTCATGGTAATATGCGGGCAATCCAGAGGATATTTAGTATTGCTGTTGAAAGAAACATAATTTCATCGAGTGAGGATCCATTTAAAAACCTCAAGTTCAAACAAGAAAAGTCAGTTCGAGACTTTTTGACTGCTGATGAGATTTCTAAGATTAGGGGACTACAATTAGAAGAGGGTAGTTTTCTTGAAAAATCTCGGGATATGTTTATTTGGACCATACTTTGTGGGGGGCTAAGAGTGGCTGATGTACTAAGCCTAAGGAAATCTAACTTGAATGGGAGGGTGATGACCTTAGTTATTCAAAAATCAAAGACCCCCCACAGGATAAATTTGCCTGACGAAGGTTATCATATCTTAAAAAGGTACGTCGACAAAATAAGTAACAATGACGGCTATATTTTTGGGATGATTGTTGAATCTGGATTCCAGACTAACGCAAAACGATTTGACCAATTGATTGCAGGTGCAACTGCCAAGTATAACCTTGCTTTAAAGGAGATTGTAAAACAAGCGGGTATTAATAAGTCAATAGCATCACATCAGGCCAGAATTTCTTTTGTGACAAATGCTGCTCAAAGTGGCATCCCTTTGACTACCATTCAGGGTATCGTTAAGCATTCTAAAATTGATATGACGGCTCATTATTCAAAATTCATTGATAACCAAGGGGATGAAGCTTTAAAAGTTCTTGAAAGAAAAATAATTCTAAAATAATTTTGCTATAACACATAAAGTGTGTATTTTTGTTTCAAATGTAAAAAATGAATGTTATTGCAGACTATAAAAGAATTTTAAAAGGGGAGTATATTAATAACAACGAAATTGACAGCGTTGGGGACGCAGATCTTAAGCAAAGTATTATAAGCTTGTCATATAGGATCTCCAAGTTGGATCAAGAATACGGTTCGAAGTTTGAAGAGTTATTTGAGTTAATGACAAGATTGTACTGCTATAAATTGGCTGTAAAAATGAAAGTTACCGGATCAATAGTACCTGACGCAAAAGATCCAGAAAATAAATACGTTCAAGCAAGGGGTGCAGTCGTAGGTCTCAACAAAAAAAGAATGTGGGTTAGCCATTACTTAGGGCCTGAAAAAAATTACATCGGAAATAATGGTAATCTGATTCCAGTAAGGGTGATAAAAGATGGCAGGGTGCCGATCGTTAAAAAAACAATTGACAAACTCTTGTCTCAAATAGATGGGCTTTAGCTCATTTTTTTTAACCTATAGCTATACCACAAATAATGTGTAAAAAATAAACAATGATAAAAAAAGAAAAGGAGTTCTATAACAAATTGGAGCTCGCAATGAAAATGGGTATCTGTGTCCGAACATTAGACAAATTAATGTCCGATGGGCAAATCAGTTACCTGAAAGTAAAGAACCGCGTTATTTTCTCTCAAGAGGATCTAGACGCTTTTGTAGAACGATCTCGACGTTGTGCATTTGGTATAAACGAAGAATCATTAAAACAATACTTGAATTAAGCCTTTGGCTTTTGGACCAGCGTAAAGATTTGCTGGTGCCATTATGGACAATTTATAGAAATAATACGTTGTCAATCAAAAATCAAAATCCAACATTAAAATTAAACTAGAAAGACTAAACAAAAATAAAAATGCAAGAAGAAACATACAATGCAAAAGATGTAATTGAGTATTTAGAACTTCCTTACGGAAGAAATACTTTTTATAAAAAACTACGAGAGCTAGGTTTTTTGGATAAAACAAATTATCCAAGCAAAGAAATGCAAGACAAAAAACTAATTACTGTTGCGCACCCAATTGCAATTGGATTTAACCCTGTTAACGTTCCAATTTTCACCAAAAGTTTCATTTTATTTATAAAAAAACATCTTATAAAAAACGAAGCAACTTAAAATAACCCGCACATTGGAGCCATGCTTCGTAGGCTTCAATGTGCACAAATAAACCAAATTATGTTTATTGACTATGATTTAGATGAGTCAGGAGACTCTCAAAAAAAAGGATCAAATTTTGAAAACCAGCGTGATGAAGAATCTAAAATAACTCCCTATGAAGCAAGGTTAGAAAAATACGGCATATCTGATGCTTGTAAAGATTATGGGGTGCAATATGGGTATATATCACATGAATCTGTCCTCAATGCAATTATTGTATTATGTGAGCCAATTGATTTTACTGCTTTGGCGCATTTAGAGGAAGGGCAGAGTACAACTTTAAAACAACAGCAAATCATTGTCGTTGAACAAGTTTTAAAGCTGGCCCAAGAAAATAAGCTATCGCTGTGTAAAAAGAACGGATCGGTTTACGTTTTTAACGGTGCCTTTTGGAAAAAAATTGAAAACGATGAGTTAGAGCATTTTTTAGGCGTGGCAGCTGAAAAATTTGGTATATCTGAATTCACTGCAAAGCATTACACTTTTAAGCGTGAACTAGTTAAACAGTTTTTATCTGGCGCTTATCTGCGAGAGGTTTACAATAAAAACGGAGAAGTGAAAATTAATTTACTAAACGGTACGTTTGTGATAACTCCAGAGGGGAATTACATTAAGCCTTTTGACAGAAATGATTTTCTAACCCATCAATTACCTTTTGCTTATGACAGTAATGCCGATTGCCCAATATTTGATGCTTACTTAGATAGGGTATTGCCAGATATTGATCAGCAAAGTGTTCTTGCTGAATACTTTGGGTATGCTTTTGTGCCGAGTAGCATTCTTAAACTAGAAAAGGCAGTTATTTTAATCGGCTCTGGTGCAAATGGTAAGTCTGTGCTTTTTGATGTTGTTAATTCACTTTTTGGTGAACAGAATATCTCCAATTACAGTTTAGCTTCATTAACAAGTAAAGAAGGCTACTATAGGGCTAGGCTTTCTGACAAGTTACTTAACTATGCTTCTGAAATAAGTCCTTCTATGGATTCAACTTATTTTAAGCAGCTGGTAAGCGGAGAGCCAATCGAGGCAAGATTGCCCCATGGTGCACCCTTTGTACTAAAAGACTACGCAAAATTTATTTTTAATACCAATAATTTGCCTAGAGATGTTGAACATAACGAGGCGTTTTATAGAAGGTTGTTCGTAGTAAATTTTCAAGAAACTATTCCAGTGAATGAAAGAAACCCCCAATTAGCTCAAAAAATAATTTCGTCGGATTTACCTGGAATATTTAACTGGGTTTTGGCAGGACTGGAGAGGCTTTTGTTGAACCAAGGGTTTACTTATTCAGAGCAAATAAATAGCGCAATTACTGAGTATAAGCAGCAGTCTGATACAGTTTTCTTATACATGGATGAAAAAGGGTATGAGGTCGGAGAAGATGAAAAAGTTGATGCGTACCAAATTCACCATGATTACCAGGAGTTTTGCAAGAACGCTGGTTATAAGCCTTGTGCATATAGGACTTTTAATGATCGCCTTAGGAATTTAGGTTACAATATTGTTAGGCGTAATAGGTGTATGGTCTTGAAGTACTCAAAAATAAAAGTTTAATTTGCCTACACAAGCTGCACTAACTACACTCAAAATCAAAAAGTGTAGTTAGTGTAGTAAATGTATACAAAACAAAAAAAAATTATATCTATAGCTTTTGGTCAATCGTCAAGGACTTTAAAAAAGCTGGCTGGCTGACTGGTCTGTGATACGACTTACGTCTCGATAGCAATATCGTAGGGAAGGACCAATTTTATTTGAGTCACTCAATCGGATTCTAAAGCGTTATATTTTTCATATAAAATTATAAGTTCGGTTGGCAATACTCTTAAAGACTTAACGATTAATTCCATTGTGGGGTTAAAACAAAATTCAATTTCTTTTTTGAAATCACACTAAACAATTTTAAACCAATTTTCACTTCCAGCATTCTTCAATTTTTTCAATGAATCTTCCATCTAAATCATATTTTATTACTAAAATTGTCTTAGCGCTTTCCCATGTGACTAGCATTCGATTACCCTTGAATTTTACTTTTTTATTAAAATTAGATAGTTCCACACACATGTCGTCGTATGAATAGGAAGAAAGATCCCCTAGGTTTTCTAATTCAAACTTTTTTTCGGTAAAGAACTTGTATAATTCAATTATAAAATCAAACATAACTAACGGATAAGATTTCTATCTGAAAAATAAAAATTATAGTTATTGTTCACAACCTCTACCAAATAAGTAGAATTAGATTTTTTCCAATACTCAAAGCGAATAATCTCTTTTCTTTTTCCTAAATTAATTTCAAATGCATGCGAATAGGTATAACCCGAATCAATTAATAACTCTTTATGATTAGGTGCTTTTAAATGGCTAGTATTATGACCGTATTTTATCCCTAAGTTCAACAAATCAACTAAAGTCTTTGCGTTTGTTTTTGCTTTCAAATTTTTAATTACAGTAGAAATTGTATTTGATTTTAAATTCAATTTATCTGCAATCGCTTTAGTTCTATTGCCAGATAACAACAACATAAAAATCTCTTTTTCCCTTTTAGAAAGAGAAATTGTAGGATCGGTGTCATTAATATTATGCAAATGATTCAATTTTTAAAGTGATTTCAAAAGATAGAATGACAAAAAAGTATCTGTCAAATTTGTAAGCCTATCAGTTAACTTATTAATTGGATTGACAACGCTCTTGTTGTATATGGATTTAAGAAAACCATCTCCAGTTTCATCAAAAATGTTTGGTATATAAATTGTTGCGCCTTCAGAAATAACAGGATATCTTCTAAAAAAGAAGAAAGATTTTTTGGTTCGGGCACCCTCTCCGTTAGCTCTAATAAGGAAAACTCTATCCCGAGAGGCATTTCTAGTAAATCCGGAAGCTAAATTCAAATAATACTTAAATTTTTTATTAGGATTATACACGAAAATCCCTTTGTTATAAACTTCCCCTTCAATTGTAACAGTTTTTACAGAACTTGGAATAAAAATTGAATCCCCATCTTGCAATATCAAATCATTAATTCCCCCAGGCTTTGCTAATGCATCGCTTAAATCTATAATAACGCGTTTTACTTTTGATACTTCATTAATTATGAAGTTTTTATCTATCTGATTCGTATCAACTCTATAATACTGTTGAAATAATTTAAGCTGTTGTGATACACTATTTTGGATTAATTCTAATTCTGATTTTCTATAGATTCTAGCAGCTTGCAAATTGCCAAATGCTGTTACATTCCCCGAACGCTTTAATAAGGTTGAAATACGCTCTTCACTATTTAGTAAAGTGTAATAACCAGGTACAAGCACCTCGCCGTTTATAATAACTGATTTATTAGCAAACAAGTTAGGGTTTCGTTTTACGTCAATGACATCATCTTTTTGTAAATCAAAATCATTTATTTTAGATATCATAAAATTAGAATCGACTTTTACTTTAAATACGTCATTGAATAGTTGACTTTTATCAAACTTGTTAATTACTTTTTTCTTTCTAACAACTTCAATTTCTGTCTTAAAGCCTATTTCCGTAATTCCACCAGACAAGAATATTAAATCCGAAAGTTTCATGCCAGAATGAAATTCATATTTCCCTGGCTTTCTTACTTCTCCGTTAACGTACACGTTTGCTAGGTCATTTAAATCTGAATAAGCGTACACAACTAGGGAATCATTATTTTTAAGATTGAGATTCATATTGAAATTATCCTCTTTCCCAAAATCAACAGGCATTGATGAAACCGTCAAATTTGAATCTGTTCTCCAAAGTGTACCTTTTAATTGATATGATCCTTGCAATAAGCCGCCAGATACAGATAAAAGAGATTGTATAGTTTTAGCTTTTTCAAGTTGGTATCTGCCAGGGTTAAATACAGATCCGCTTACAACTACCTTGTTGACCAAATAATCACTTACCTCTTGAAAAGTAATTTCATCACCACCTTTTAAACTAAACTTATTTGCATCAGTAATATTTATGTTTAATATTTTTTTCTTCTCTTCTGTAATCCTTAAAATCTGTACGTTATTTTGTGAAACTTTTGATGTATAGCCACCTGCAAAATTTACAATATCTGAAAGAAATTCATCATTATTTTTTAACTCGAAAATTCCTTTTCTTTTAATTTCACCCAATAATTTTACTCTCGAAAAGTAAGGGGGGATAACTATAACGTCTCCGTTTAGTAAATTGACATTGTCTTTTTTATTCCCGGTTTTGAGAAATTCATATAAATCTATCTCCTTAAATAATTTATCTGACCTGTATAATTTAATAATCCTATAACTGCCAACCTCATCTGGTCCACCGCCTAAGTAAAGCAAATGAAACAGAGTAGACAATGATGAGATATTATAATTGCCTGCTCTTTTAGCCCCAATTAATGTTACGTTTACTGTTTTAGCCTTATCAAGCGATAGTACGATGTTTGAACCTCCCCATTTTAAAAATGGATAAATTGAGTTAGCTAAAATATTTTTTAACTTTTTTTCGGCCTGCTCTATTGACAGCCCGCTCACATTAATAGGGCCATGATGAGCAATGTCTATTTTGCCGTAGTTGTCTATTACTGTTTTTAAAAAATATTCTTGAACACCAAAAATATTTATGGTCATCTCGTCGCCTACTCCTAATATATAATTTTCAGGGTTAGGTATATTTCTTTGAGGTAAATAATTGAGATTAGCATTTGCGTATATTTCAGATCCATAAATTTCATTTTTAACTACGTTTTTTACTGAATCAAATTTATCGATGCCAATATTATCGATTTTATCTAACGGTCCCTTATCGACTTCTTTTGCTTTTGGAATAATGCCAGTTTCACTAACTTTTTTTATAATATCGGCTTCGGTTATTTGAGCATTTACAATAAAAGGACAGGAAATAAATATTAATATTTTAGATATAGTATGTTTCATTTCTTTTGATTAGAGTTATTTTCTATAAACTAATTACAATTAGTTTCATCATCAATTAAAAACAAATCCTTTAATTGAATATTTAAAGACTTGCAGATTTTATACAGCTGGAAAATTGTAGTATTTATTTGGCCCAGTTCAATTCTTGAGAGTTGCATGTACTCCATATCACTCTCGTAAGCAAGTGCATTCATACTTTTACCAGCGGCAATTCTAAGCGCTCGTATTCTAGAACCGACCAAAATTGATATTTCTTTTTTTGTATTACACATGATTACGAATAACAAATATGAGCTATATAACATATATGTACTATAACATATATGTTATATTTTATATTTATTATGAGCAGGATAATTGCTGTTAATATTTATATAATTACTATTATCCTTAATCAATCCAATACATCGGGTAGTAGTTTGAAATTTTAGTAAAAAATATAACTATACCCACTAGGTATGCTCAAGAACCATTTGTTATTTTTAAATCAACATTAATTATATAAGATTAAGTGCTAGTTTTTATTGCCAATGCCCCCCAGCATTGAGCAGCAAAACCAACACTTAATCAATGGGTTTAAATATTTCAGATGTACAAATGTTTAAAGTTTTAGTGAGCACATAAACCGTGTATGTTGTTGGATTTCTCTTTCCTAATTCAATCCTTCCAATTTGACTATATGTAAGCCCAGTTTCCAAAGCAAGTTTTTCAATGGACCAATTTCGATTTACTCTAATCTTGCGTATATTGTTTCCAAGCTCTATCTGAAATTCTTCCTTAGTTTTCATATTAAATAAAAATTGAAATTATCAGAATAGAAATGTTTCAACAAGAGCCAAAAAGCTCTATATGATTTTTTTCAAAATTTTGATTTTAAAGAGAAGTCGTCATATTTGTAGAAGAGCTGTCCAATCCTATAAAATAATAGACCATTCACATTTGAACATACCTCTTCTACATACACCATACTATTTTCTTGTATGTTATCAACCTGCCTCTTACATTTAACCATAAATGGACAATAGATCCTTCTTAACTCTCCGTTTGGGTTTATGACAGCTATACTAAATGAGTCATAATAAACGATTCTACTGTTTTTCATTGCGCTGTTTTTTAAAGTCCTTCATCAGAAAAGCTTAAAAATTGACCATCTAAACCAATTATTATATGGTCCAATAACTTTACGTTTAGTAGGTCACCCGCATCTCTAAACTTTAGGGTGGTTTCTTGGTCCCTTGCAGACACTTTTAAATTACCACTAGGGTGATTGTGTGAAATGATGATACCTGAGGCTGCTGCTTTTAGTGCTGCAGCGTATACCAGTCTAATATCTGCAACCGTTCCTGTTATACCACCAGTGGTGTGCTGCATTACACCTAGCACACGGTTATAACGGTTTAGGTAGGCAACCACAAAATGCTCCTGCAATTGAAGTCTGTTCTCTGGATAGAAATTGATTAGTACGTTGTATGCATCTAGTGAACTGTTTATTAATGGCTTATTACTAATGCTTGGTTTGTAAATAAGCTCTATTTCTGCGATGTTGTCTGTTTGTGTCATTGTGTTTAAATTTAAATGCCCTGCTAAAAGCAAGGCATGAGATGAATTAATTTTGAAATAATCATATGGAACATATTAGATAAATTTTTATCTTCAGTTCAAATAACTAAGTATGAAAAAAATCCTAGCTATAGCTTGTTTGTTTTTTGTTCTTTCTTCTAAAGGTCAAGCGCTTACAGAAAATGATTTGATAAGAGTAAGTAATTATCAATCCCCAACACCTGCCAAGTACCGTCTTTACCCAACATTTAATCGATTTAATTTTTTAAGATTAAATACAACAAATGGAGTAATTGATCAAGTACAATATGACACTGATGGCAAAAATCGTGGCGTTTCAGTTTTAAATATTTTTCCCTTAGTTGAAAATGGGTCAATAGACAGATTCACTTTATACCCAACTCTTAATAACTGGACGTTTATTTTACTAGATCAAATCGAGGGCACTACTTATCAAGTGCAATGGGGTTTTGAATCTAAAAATAGAATGATATTACAGATAGATAAATAGGTTCTGTGTAACGCCATAATTTCTTTCTACAAAAAGGCTGAAATCAGTTAAAAGTATTCAGATTGAGAAGGACATAATTCTTAAACTATTTGATTCTGAACTAGTATTTCCCTTTTGCGTTTTTCAAATTCTGGTTTTAGTACTTCTTTATACTCAGGGTGTTGATTGTACAACTCTAGTAAATCATCAATCGTGTTGCACTTCAAAATAATAGCACTAATGTCGGTTGGTGAAATGTCATTACCTGCATTACACCACTGGTGTATTAATCTGCCAGTATCTGCGCCTAGCTTTTGATCTGGTTTTCCAAAAAATAGTCCTGTTCTATCTTTAGAAGCTGTGGCGGTGTTTTTCATTGTGAGATCAAAAACTAGTGTCATTTCGTAATCTAGTCCTTCTCTTTGAACAGCTTTAAGCCCTACCTTTTCAGGGACCATTCTGCCGTTGCGTTCATTTAGAACATAGTCTTGTTTGGTCCTTGTTGTAACAATTATATGCGCTTTAGCATTTAGCGCTGCTTGGATAAACGCTTTATGTCTAAGACCAATCTTTTGCCAGTTAGTAAAGCTATTGCCAGTCATTCCAGCATGGCTCTCGAGGATATATTCCCACTCATGTGAAATACTGTCAATGATAATAACTTGCATACCTGCCTGCCTGCATGCCTCAATCGCTTGAACATATTTCTCTGGTGTAAACGGAGCTGATAACTGGAGGACATTGTAGCTCCCTAGATGAGAATATAGCTCAGAGCTATGGTTTTCAGAGTCTATTACAGCTATTTTGGACCAATCATTACATAACCCGTAGGCTATTAATAAGGATGAATAGGTTTTACCAGATCCACTAGGACCTTGGAGAGACATCTTTATGGACGCCTTTTTGCGTGATGCTTTTTGTAGTTGCATGAGAATTTGTTTTGTGGTTAATTATACAATTGGTAGTAATGCCTCCATAATTAGTAATTAGATTTGCAGTAATTAAATTCAATTTATGAAAATGGTAATTTTCGGCGCAGGAGCTTCTTTCGATTCACACTTCCATTATTATGAAAATGATTTCAATCATATTTGGAGGCCACCATTAGCAAATGAGCTATTTGCACCACGTTCCGATTCATTTTTAAAAATCTACAATAATTACTATGGTGTAAAGAGTTTGTTGCCAGGATTAAATGTAAAAGAAGATTTAGAAGATTATTTTGATCAGCTTTGGAATAAAGCAAAAATCGAAAATAACAGTGAAGTACTTTCATTAATTGTTAATCTCGTTTATGCAATTCAAGAGTTAATGCTAGAAATCAGCGAGAAAAATAAAGAAATAGGATTAAGTAATTATTCTGCAATTGTTAATCAAGCGTATTTATATTCTAACTTAAAAAAACAAGATGTTGCTTTTGTAAGTTTCAATTATGACTTATTATTAGAGAATGCTATTTCAGAAGTTTATGTTGGCAAACAGTCCCCTCTTAAACATTTTGACAATTATACTAATAATAAGATCAAACTTTTTAAGCCTCACGGATCAGCGAATTGGGGAAAAAAGATTAAACGAAAAATTATTAGAGAAAGCGAATCGAATCAAAAGTATTTTTATGAATTCAAATATGATTTTGATAGAATTGAACAAATGCTTGAAAGTGATTTCGAATTAGTTAATTCTGATTCAAAAAAAAAGACATTAACTAATTCATTGTACGATGAGACAGATTTTGACTACTATTTTCCTCAGTTATTATTGCCAATGAAAAATAAAGATGAATTTATAATGCCAGAGTCACAGATTAAATTACTAAAAGAACTTACACCTAAAGTCAGTGAAATACTAATCATTGGGTGGAAAGGGAATGAGGAGAAGTTTAATACATTGTTACAAAATTGTTTGAAAGACCGCGATGTTTCTATCACTATTGTAAGCTCTGAGAATAGCGATGTAAGATATAGGAAAATATTACCACATGCAAGTTTTAGCATCTTTAACGCAAAAGCTGAAGTGCCATACCTAGACAATACAAAACCACAAACAGAAATGAAATTTAGAAAAGGATATTATGAGGCTGATTACGGCACATTTAGCTCGTATATAATAAATACAGAGAAGGGCTTATATGAGTCATTTTTTGCAGTCTAGTAAAGGACCAGGCAGATTTCTCCACCCAGTCCCTCATTTACTAACCACTAACGACATTGTTCTAACTAGATACTTTTGTAGCGATTAGTTGTTGTTTGATCTACTATTGGTTCTGTCAGAACAATATTCTAGTGTCTTCCTGCTTAAGCCATTTGTAAGCTTTCAATTTTGCTTGACCCAATGGGTTCTGTTGATCCCTCTGGAGCATAAGCATAGCTGTGCTGTAGCTGAATAGTATCCCCAGTTCTCTTGTCAACAAAATCATAAGCGTCCACCTGAACTCTTACAACATCACCAGACATGCGGGTACCAATTAGCCCTTCAGCTATTGTTTTATCAAATGTGGAAGGGATTGAGGTACGTCTGGCTGTTGCATAAAACTTACCAGTGTTACTACTTTGAACAAGCTCTACGCCACCAGTTAATTCTAGTGCAATAAATGTTGTTCCGTCTTTTCTTTGCCTTTCAGCAAAACCTGTTACTGTTACCATT
>JACCDN010612772.1_pt1 | contig 12348 bp, 11 predicted proteins | sample 7441691 | NCBI WGS metagenome assembly JACCDN01 (sample SAMN15323439, study PRJNA562643) | freshwater metagenome | isolation source: river surface water | place: USA:Blue River Watershed | collected 2017-08-16 | reverse complement strand
TTTGTTTCGTTTGTATACCCAAGAATAAAAGTTTGACCCGCTGTTAACACCGGAGTCAAAAAATTATCCTCATATTTTGTAGACTCAACAATGTATTTTCCAGGCTGCTCATAATCTATAATATCATCAAGTTCGCTAAAATTGACACCGCTAGGGCAAAGTTGACTAATCAATTCTCCGATTTTACTTCTTAATTTAGACATAATTATTCGTGAGTTTTTGTCAGTTCAAACTCGTCAATTCGATCCTTAAAGTCTAATACACGGTCTATATATAAATTATGATTCCTTACAAAATCATCCCACTTTACAGGATGAATGTAGGAATGGTCATCACCATAATGATGATGATTAAAGCATGAACTACAATAATTGTGATTTTTATCAAATCTATTAAACATGTTCTTGCTAATGATTTGGAAAAATAGGTGGGTCTGCCATTTTGTTGCACCACAAGGTGTATCTACTACAGCGTAATCATAGCTATCTGTCTCGTCCGGCAAGGCAACCGCCAAAACAGCGTTTGTAAAACTTGTTCTATCTTCTCTTGTTTTTTCCCTAAGCGAATAAGCAATTTCTCTCGGGATCCACTGATATTTTTCCTCTACAGGTTTCTTCATGTTTTTCGATATCAAAACTATAGTGACCGTACTATCATATATTCTGTCATATAATTTTTGTTGTATCGTCTCCTCAGTAAGATGACTTAAGTCATCGTCATCTTTTTCTGCTTTATTTATGTGATCAGTTAAAACTTTTCCCATTAAATGATCAACATAATCTCTCGCTGTCAGATAATTACCCCCTTCGAGACCAAGAATCCAATGACCCCGATCGAATTGGTCATTCTGCCTTACAAATTTATCATGATACCTATAGCTTATAAAAATTTTGGCCATATTGTCCTAAATTAAGTCAGCGCAACAATTATGGCCATAGCGATAAGGATGACGCCGTAAAAACCAAGCAAAGCGGGTCGAAACATTGTAACGAGAGGAGAACGGTTCCGCAATTTAATAAATTCACCAATATTCATGGAGAAATCAATATCACTCTCGTTCATCTCCCTAACCTTGTTGTAAAGGTCCCTGAAACACCTCTCCAAGGATAAAAAATATCCATCAAGTATCCAGAATAAAAAAAGTAAAATAACTAAAAGCGCTGCTGGCCAGTTATTTCTTAGAAGGGTATCGGGACTTGATATAGCAAAAAGTCCAGCTAGTAGGGTTATTGCCCACCCTTTTAGATAGAATAAATTCCCGGCCATGCGATCAACCACACCCTGTATCATTTGTAGGTGAGCTATTTTGTTTGGACCATGCTTACATCCTGTGTCAGTTTGATTTTCCATATTATGATTATTTAGTACCCTCAATATCCCCCACAATCTCATCAATCGCCAACCGTAGCTCATTCTGTCTTTTTACAATCTGAGCAATTTCTGTATTGAGTTCGGTTATATTTACTACTTTGCGGGTATCTTCGGCTACTACATAACCGGAGACAGAGATATTGTAGTCATTGGTTGCGATGTCTTTATTGTCTACTAATTTGGTAAAATAGGCTTGGTCCTGGCGATCGCTAAAGGCCTTTAAAATCTTCTTACGATTTATTTCACTTAATTTATTTTTATTACCACCGCGGACAAATTCGGCTGAAGCATCGATGAACTGGATTTTGTTATCCTTTTTACTTTTTTTAAGGACAATGATGCAAGTGGCAATGGTGGTACCAAAAAATAAATCGGGTGGCAGCTGGATTACAGTATCCACGTAGTTATTATCTACTAAGTATTTACGAATTTTTTGTTCAGCCCCACCGCGGTACAACACACCCGGAAACTCAACAATGGCCGCGGTACCACTAGTAGAAAGCCAGGAGAGCATATGCATGGTAAAGGCCAAATCCGCCTTGCTCTTTGGGGCTAATACGCCAGCTGGTGAAAAACGTGGGTCATTGATGAGCAGTGGATTACTATCCCCTTCCCAGTGAATCGAGTATGGTGGGTTGGAAACAATCGCATCAAACGGTTCATCACCCCAGTGTTTGGGTTCAGCCAAAGTATCACCATGGGCAATATCAAAATGATTGTAATTGATATCATGCAAAAACATGTTGATTCGGCACAGGTTATAGGTAGTCAAATTTATTTCTTGACCAAAAAAACCTTGACGGACATTTTCTTTGCCCAACACTTTGGCAAATTTAAGCAAGAGTGATCCTGAACCACAGCAAGGGTCATAGACTTTATTAACCTCTTTTTTACCCACCGTCGCAATTTCAGCCAAAAGTTCGCTTACTTCTTGTGGAGTGAAGAAGTCGCCACCTTTTTTACCAGCATCAGACGCATACATGCCGAGCAAATATTCGTAGGCATCACCGAAAATATCAATGGTCGTATCAGAATAATTTCCTAGTTGGAGTTTGCCAATATCTTCCATGATTTTAACCAGCTTTCTATTTCGTTGTTCCACCGTATTACCAAGTACTTGCGAGTTTACATCTAGCCCACCAAACAAACCTTTGAGATCATCTTCACTTTCTGCACCCTTGGCTGAATTTTCAATATCTCTAAAAATGTTTGCCAGGGTTTCATTGAGATTATTATCGTTGCGGGCATTTTTGAGAACATTTGCAAACAGTTCACTTGGTAAAATGTAAAAACCTTTTTCTTGAACCATGTCGGTCCGACCAAAGGCCGCTTCTTTATCAGAAAGGGCGATGTAGTCAAAAGTTTTATTTCCGGTTCGTCGCTCTACGGAATTAATGTAATTGGTGAGATTTTCACTAATAAACCGATAGAACAACATTCCCAGGACATACTGCTTAAAATCCCAACCATCCACCGCACCCCGGAGATCGTTTGCCAGTCGCCAAATAGCACTGTGGAGTTCAGCGCGCTCTTGTTCTTTGGTTAGGTTTTGTTTTGGAGTGTCAGTACTCATAGAAGGACAATATTAGTTAGCTAAATTGTACTCTTTTGGGGAGCGGTTGTAAAGATAAAAAAATGGCTTTAATTAGCCATTTTATATTTTTTTGAGTTCAATCCCCACCACCCCAAATTCCCGCTCCTCTTCTGGCGTATAAAACGCATAATACACCCGCACCGCTTCATCCACGCTCTTAGCATCCGGAATAACCTTGGCCACGCCTTCATGTTCCAGCATTTCTTTAAAAGTCGCGTACTGTTTTTTTCCAGTAATTACCAATTCCACCGTTTCATTTATTAAAACATGGTCACCAACCTGCGCCGCGACAAATTTGCCTTTATTTAGTCGGCCTTCCACGGTTTTGGTGCCATTCAAAATATATGAGGTGTAGGGTTCTTGAACATTGATTGAAATGATGTTCATATTTTCCTCCCCCACCACGGCACAAACTTACTCGTCTTCCGCGCATACACCTGATACGCCGGGTCGTCTTTATATTTTTTCTCCAGCATTGGCACACCAGACACAAACAAAATCAGCCCGGTAATGGTTAGCGGGCCCACCACACCCCACACCCCGCCCGGCGCGGACAAACTAATCAGCCAAATCCCCCACCACATGGTCACTTCCCCAAAATAATTTGGGTGGCGAGTATAGGCCCAGAGCCCTTGGTCCATTACTTTGCCTTTGTTAGCCGGATTGGCCAAAAATTCCTTGAGCTCCCGATCACCGCGCGCTTCAAAATAAAAACCAAATAACCACACGGCCAATCCCACCGCATCGAGCCAGCCCAGCACCGGCTGCTTGGCCACGCTGGCCACCACCGTTATTGGACTAATGACGAGCAGCAACAAAAAACCCTGCAACAAATACACCTGCGCGTATGACCGCAAGTAAAACCATTTGCCCCACTCTTCGCGCCACTGTTTGTACCGAAAATCTTCGGCCTTATTTTTATTGCGCTGGTAAATATGCCAGGACAATCGCCCACCCCACACCAGCACCAGGGCCGCGAGCAGCAATTCCCGGTTATTGGTACCATCCTGCCCCAGATAATAGGCACAGAGGGCAATATACCCCAGCCCCCAGGCAATATCGGCCAAATCATTGCGCTTTTTGAGCAGTGAAATAATAAACCAAGTTGAACAGTATAATAGAATGAGCACACCGCCCTGTAAAAATAAATTCATACAAAAAATTAAATCTTTAGAGCTTAAATATACCATATCTAGACGGGTTTCCCAATTTTTGCTAAACTAACTAAACCTTATTCACTAAGAAAAATATATGCGTCTTTCTCTTGCTCTAGCCGCTGCCCTCCTGTTGGTAGGTGCTGGCTGTGACGATGTTTCAAAATTAAACAATGAAGGTAGTGAAACTAAACCGGAAATTCAGGAAAATAATCAGGTAGTTACCCCTGAAGTTAAAACTGATGATAGTGTAAAAACCGATGATAATTCAAAAGATGATTCTAAAAAAGTAGAAAACGAAGATCGTGATGATGGTGACAAAGAAGATGGTGAAGAATCCGATGATGACAATAAAAATGTGGTCACTCAACCAGTTGTTAAACCAACTGAAACTAAGCCAGTAACAACGGTTACTCCAGTAACGAATGGTCCAAAAACCTACACCATGGCCGAAGTGCAAGCTCAGGCTGCGGCTGGTAAATGTTGGACCGTGGTTAATGGTGGTGTGTATGACCTCACCAATTTTACCAGTAAACACCCAGGTGGATCTGGTGCCATTAAAAGTTTATGTGGCATCAATGGCACAGCCAAATTCCAAGCCATGCATGGTGGTCAACCAAAACCAGAAAACACCCTTAAGTCCTACTACTTAGGCGCTCTCAAATAACACTTTACCAATAAACAAAAAACCCGCTGACTGGCGGGTTTTTTAATTGAACATAATTTATACTCTCCCCCGCAACCATTCGGCCACGCGCGCATCCATGCGAATGTGGGCCGGAATTAAGCGGCGTTTTAAAGTTAATCCTTCCAAAGTAGTACAACGAGACAGCGCCACATACAATTGACCGGGCGCAAAGGTACCACGCCCAATATCCAAAACCACTTTATCAAAGGTTTTACCTTGGGCTTTGTGAATCGTCACGGCCCACGCTAATTTTAATGGATATTGTTTGAATGAACCCACGGTTTCCGTATCAATCGCGCCACGACCCGCATCAAATTTAAATTCAAACATATCCCAAGTATGGGGAAAGACATCCACGGTTTCACCAGTGGCCAATTCCACCCACACCGGAGGGCTATCATTTGCTTGCGCTGTACCAATATCTACAATACTACCAACCGTACCATTGACCCAACGTCCACCCCGATCATTATTCATGAGCATTACCTGCGCGCCAATTTTTAAGCGCAAATTTTCTTCAGTGGGGCAAGCCTTGGTATCAAATTTACCATCAGTTTCACCTTCAAACACATATTCTTTGCCACGTAAGGCTTGTAAATGAGCATCATTAATTTCCGCGGCCATGGCATTGGTCGTCACCAAGTGAATCGCTTTATCAGCCGGATTACCTAAATAATCTGGGTCATATTTTTTATTCAAATGTAACCAATGCTCCGGCGTGGTTTTATTTTCGCGCACCGCATTTAAGAGCGCAATAAACTCCTGATCATTTTGGCGATAAATTTTTTCTAATTCAATGACCCGAAAACGAAATTCTTCACCCACTTGAATTAATTGTAATGGTGGTGAAATAACATGCGCTGAAAAAAAATACGGAGTAGAATAATGTTCACCAAAAATAGCCAAGTCCGAAGTTTGCACAATCGGTGGTAATTGATACAGGTCACCAATGAACACCATTTGTACTCCGCCAAACGGTTGATATTTATCTGGACCAAAGCGACGTAAAAACGTATCCACACAATCCAGCAAATCAGCGCGCACCATGGAAATTTCATCAATCACCAAGGTTTCTAATTTTTTATATAAATCCAAATCTTCGGGTGGACGAATTTTGCGCACTTTAGTCACCGTAATGTCGGGTTTAAATCCAAAAAACGAATGGATGGTTTGACCACTCACATTTACCGCGGCCACCCCGGTTGGAGCCAAAACCGCTTTGCGCTTTTTGGTAGTTTCGCGCCAATGCGACAAGAGGGTAGATTTACCCGTACCGGCTCGACCCGTAATAAACAGACTCTGGTGTGAATTTTCAATCAGATCAAGGGCCTGAACAAAGCCTTGATTCAGGTCTAAAGCACGTTTTTCTGGCATAGTTTAGACATTATCTCGCGTTTTGGATTAAATAACAAGATGGCAATTTTCTGATATAATACAAATCATATGAAAAAAATCTTTGGTGTACTCGCCGCACTTATTGCCTTAATTGTTTTTCTCTTTTTCACCGGTTTCCCCTGGTGGATAAAACCAAGTAATGACCGAGTTTGGAATGAGGACCAGGCTCTACTTCCTATAATTTTTAAAGATGGTGATGAAATAAGCATTAAAAATATTCGGAATTTTACCTATGAAACTGACACCAAATTTACACCTGGATATTATGATGCAACCTACAATCTAAAAGAATTGGAGACAGTGGATTTTTTGGTAGAGCCTTTTAATGGGGTTCATGGCGCAGCCCACACTTTGGTAAGTTTTAGATTTAAAGATGGTCGATACTTGGCCATTTCTATTGAAATTCGCAAAGAGCCAGGCGAGCATTTTTCCCCATGGAAAGGCATGGCCAAGCAATACGAACTCATGTATGTAATTGCAGATGAAAAAGACGTTATTAAGTTACGCAGTAATTACCGCCACGATCAAGTCTATCTGTACCCAATTAAAACCACACCAGAAAAAGCTAGAGCCTTATTTGAATCCATGCTTGCTCGCAGTGAAAAATTACGCAGATTACCAGAGTTCTACCATACCATCCTAAGTAATTGCACCACTAACCTAGCCAAACATGTAAATGAAATTACCCCTAGTCGTATCCCTTGGACCTTTGCTCAAGTATTACCTGCCTCAGCTGATCAAACACTCTACGACCTAGGCCTCATTAATACCAACCTTTCCTTTGAGGAAGCCAGAACCCAATACCATATTAATGACCGGGCCGAGAAATTTGGGAATGACCCAGACTTTTCGCATAAAATCCGAGAATAAATTTTGTACTCAATTCTCAATCAAAGGTCACCTACCCTTGACTTTTTAGTGTTTTAGCCTTAATCTATCTTTCCAATGACCAGGTTAAGCCTGGAAGGAGCGAGGAAAACAATGGCCATCGAGATGCTTAACGACGGGAGCCTCCACGGCAAAGAGATGTGGGTTCGTGGCCCTCGCCGCATTAAGAAGAGTGAGTGTGGCACGCTCGTGCGCACCAAGTTCGGTAGCGGCGAACAATTCATAACTCTCAACATCGAGCGCAACGGAGGGAAGGGAAGCACCTGGTTCCTGCCCATCCACGCCTGGTCAGTAGGGATGAGCCGCCGCTACGAGCTGGTTCTGCGACGAAAGCACCGGAACCACAACTTGGGCGGGCTGCCCTGCCCGCCCGACAGTGTGACCAGGATCATCATCCCGATCTTCTGAGGGCACACCCCCACCTGCTGTCTACGGACGGCGGGTCGGGGCATTCAAAAACTTTATCCACCTAGACCTTGACAAAAACCGTACTTTAAGCTATACTGGCATTGTCAATCACATCGTAGGTAGAAATTAGTCGAATTTCATCGCCACGTTGTCTTAATTCACTAATTTCAAATCTATGAATGGTGTTATCAAAAAACTCACAGACAAAGGTTTCGGCTTCATCGCCGTTGAAAACCAGAAAGATATCTTCTTTCACTCAAAGTCACTCGTTGGAGTGATGTTTGATGAGCTCCGCGAAGGTGACGCACTTTCTTTCGAAGTTGAAGAAACTGAAAAAGGTCCTAGTGCTGTTAACGTTCAACGCGCTTAATCCTATTGGATTTTAAAAAGCCTTTCCGAGCAATCGGAGAGGCTTTTTTTATTCTTAAAATTTTACTTAAGTTCTGCCAAAGCTGCGTCCACAAATCCATAACCAATTGTATTTGCTGCCACCTCATTAGTTTCAATAATAATAACGTCCTTGGTCCAAAAATCTTTTTTCCAATCAATTTTTTCTCTAATATTTGGTTCAGGCGCAGCCGGATATTGACGACGAGTTTCAAAATAATAATAAATATCATTAACTTTATATAATTTAGCAGCCTCGGTCACACTAGCCAAAGTCCAAATAAAGCTATCCCCAATCGCGGCTACGCGTGGCTGAAAAGCATTCTTTGTTCCAGTGGCAGTTAATAATGGATGCGGAGTAGGACCATCAACCACTTTGTCTGTCCAAATATTTAAAAGTTCAGATAAATCCCGATCAGTGCCAATTGGTTCATTATCTACCACTGGAGGGTCGCACACTAAATGACGAACTTTTTTGCCAAGTTCTTTTTCCATGGTTTGCATGATTTTTTCTTGAACTAAGCATGCCCCATAATAACTCCAATGAGTTCCACCATTAGGAAATAACTGGTATGGAAGTTCTGTTTTTTTGTTTAATAAAAATTCAGTACTATCAATAGTGGTAATTCCAGCGTTTTGGAGTAATGGTTTAATTCTCTGGTAATCTGTTAGTGGAGTATCTGGTTTTTCAGTATCAAAAGATTTGGGCAATGACTCTGGATACACCGAAGCTTTGCTAGGACTAATCACCACAATCATTACAATTTTGCGCTTTTTAAGTTTAGTTTGGAGTTCAATGAGCTTTTGCACCTCTGTCTCTAGCACAGTAAGTGACGCAGTTTCACGTCCATGATAATTAGCAATATACCCTTTTTCATAAAGCATATTATTTTTACCAAGCACAATCTTAACATTTCCTCCACTAGAAATTTCTTTAAATAAAGAAAAATTAATTTGATTAACTGTTTTAATCAGTGCGCCCCGAAAACCAAGACGAGCATTCCACCACTCTTCAACCTGAGTTTGAAATTTTCCAGACAGCCAATCATTCCAAGACCACTGAGGCCTGGAAATAGTAACTACAACACCGCTTAAAGCTTCTTCAGGTAAAAATTTAAATACTCTTTGACTAACTGGTGCAAGACAAAGTACTAGAAAAACTAGTAGGAAAAATATATGAATGATTATAGTAAGAATCCGTTTCATACTAAAATCTAAAATAGATAAACGGATTAAATTCAGCATTTACCAAATACAAAATTGCTAGCCCTGCAATTATAAAAGCAAAAATATAGGCACACACTAACAAAACAGGATGATTCACCTGCTCCTTGACCCATGCATCTATTTTTTCCCAACCAGAAGATAAAGGTAAGAAACTAAATAGGGCTGCTAAAACAAAACTAATCCAGGTTCTAAGCCCAATTACATCAGCATAAAATATGGTCCCAGGTGGAGGTGTTTGTGCCAAGCCTAGCATTGCACCAATAAATTGCATTGCTTGACCAATTGTTTCACTACGGAAAAACACCCAACCAATCATAACTAAAACAAAAGTAATGATTGCATTAAATATTTTAGGAATGCGTTCAGTGAGGCGCGCTAATCCGGCCTTATCAAGCACAATAAAAAGACCATGGTACAAACCCCACACTAAAAAAGTCCAATTGGCACCGTGCCAAATACCTGAAAGCGCGAAAACAATGATTAAATTTAAATACGCGCGCCAAACTACCACCCGATTGCCTCCAAGTGGAATATACACGTATTCGCGCATAAAGCGCGACAAAGAAATATGCCAACGCCGCCAAAAATCCGTTATATTTTGGGCAATGTATGGGTGATTGAAATTTTCCATCCATTTAAAACCAAGCATTCTTCCTAAACCAATGGCCATGTCTGAATATCCGGAAAAATCAAAAAACAATTGAAAGGTGTAGCAAAGAATTCCCAACCAAGCAAAGGACGGCTCAAGTGTAAGTGGTGAAAGCGCGAAAATACTATCCGCCACTGCCCCAAGTGGATTTGCAATCAAAACCTTTTTTCCTAACCCAAAACAAAAACGTCGTAAACCACACCCAATTTCAGTGAGTGACAAAGGCCGTTTAGATAATTGGTCCTCCACATCATGATACCGAATAATTGGCCCAGCAATAAGTTGAGGGAAGATTAAAATATATAATAAAAATTCTATAAGTGACCGCGCTGGTTTGGCTGTACCACGGTACACATCAACCATGTAACTTATTTTATGAAATGTAAAAAAAGAAATACCAATTGGCAGAACTACTTTGGTCCAAGCAATTGAGCTGGCCCCTAAATTTGTCAGCAGATGATTTAATTCTCCTACAAAAAAATTCGCGTATTTACAATAAAACAAAAGCCCTAAATTCAATACTAGGGATAAAATTAATAAAATCTTTTGTCTGCTTTTTAGATGGGCCTTAGCAATAAACTGACTGAGTATATAGTCAGTCACGCAACTGACCAAAAGAACAACCGCAAAAGTTGGCGCGCCCCATACGTAAAAGCCCAAGCTCCCTGCCAAGGCTACGAAATTACGAAAACGTGCTGGTGTGGCGTAATAAGCAGCAAAAAATAATGGAAAAAATCCAAATAAAAATATAAGGGAACTAAATACCATAATGGGTATTTAGTATACCATTTTTAACCCTTGCGACCATTACGGACGCGTTCGTTTTCTTTGAGGAATTGTTTGCGGAGACGGACTGATTGTGGAGTGATTTCCAAATATTCATCTTCAGCCATGATTTCAAGGCCACGTTCCAAAGTAAGTTCAATTGGCGGAATAAGGAGAAGAGCATCATCAGTACCAGAGGCGCGCATGTTAGTGAGCTGTTTACCCTTAATCGGGTTAACCACCATGTCTTGACCCTTAGAAACATTTCCAATAACCATACCTTCGTACACTTCCACATTGGCACCAATATACAATGAGCCGCGATCTTGTAAGTTGAAAAGTGAATAACCAAGTGCTTTACCAGTTTCCATGGAAACCATAGAACCAACATCGCGTTTTTCAATTTCACCAGCGTATGGGCGGAAATCAAGTACGCGAGCACATAAAATACCTTCACCACGTGTATCCATCACAAATTGACCACGATAACCAAGCAAACCACGAGTTGGAATTTCAAAAAGCATGCGAGTTTGACCATCAGCCTGGCGCATATCCACCATGCGGCCTTTGCGTTTACCAAGTTTTTCAATTACTGTACCAGCGTATTCATCTGGCACATCCACAGTCGCTTCTTCGTATGGTTCAGATTTTACGCCATCAATATCTTTGATAATAACTTGTGGCTGTGAAACTTGAATTTCAAAACCTTCGCGGCGCATGTTTTCCAGCAAAATCGCAACGTGTAATTCACCACGACCAAACACTTTATAATGATCTGAAGCAGAAAAATCAATTTTCAAACCCACGTTAACTTCAAGTTCTTTTTCCAAACGTTCACGAATTTGACTGTTGGTTACAAACTTACCTTCTTTACCAGCAAACGGTGAAGAGTTAACCAAGAAGTTCAAGGAAATAGTTGGTTCATCTACTTTAATAGCTGGCAATGGTTCTTGGTCAGCGTTGTTACAAATGGTTTCACCAATATCAATGTCAGCCACACCAGCAATCATGGCAATGTCTCCAGCAGAAGCTTGAGTATCTTCAATCCGTTCCATGCCTTTGAAAGTGAAAATTTTAGTGATGGTACCAGGACGAGTTTCACCGGTTGGCTTTTTAACAATAATGCGGTCACCTACTTTTACTGTTCCTTCATAAATACGACCAATCGCTAAACGACCCACATAATTATCATAACCAAGGTTAAATGGTTGCATGCGGAATGGAGCAGTTACATTACTTGGTGCGGCTGGAACTAATTTCAAAACAGTATCGAGAAGTGGAGTAAGGTCTTTGGCCTCATCTTCCATTTTAAGTTTGGCTACACCTTGGCGACCAATCGCGTACACAGTGGTAAAATCAAGTTGCGCGTCATTAGCACCCAAATCCATGAATAATTCCAACACCTGGTCATGAGCACGCACTACATCAGCGGCTGGCTTATCAATTTTGTTCAAAACTACAATCGGTTTAAGACCGAGTTCCAAAGATTTTTTCAAAACAAATTTAGTTTGTGGCATTGGACCTTCTTGAGCATCCACAATCAAAAGCACACAATCAATGGAACGCAAAACACGCTCAACTTCTGAACCAAAGTCGGCATGGCCTGGTGTATCTACAATGTTAATTTTAGTTTCCTTATAATAAACACTCGCATTTTTAGAATAAATGGTAATACCACGCTCTTGTTCGAGCGCGTTCGAATCCATTGAAGCTTTGGATTCGTCAGACACCATGCCAGTTTGGCGCATGATGGCGTCGGTGAGAGTGGTTTTGCCGTGGTCTACGTGGGCAATAATCGCAATGTTTCGAATTTCCATAAAAC
>JACCDN010715560.1_pt1 | contig 12350 bp, 10 predicted proteins | sample 7441691 | NCBI WGS metagenome assembly JACCDN01 (sample SAMN15323439, study PRJNA562643) | freshwater metagenome | isolation source: river surface water | place: USA:Blue River Watershed | collected 2017-08-16 | reverse complement strand
TGCCTATGAAACACAGCTGGATATTCAGGGAGAAGGGCAAGAAAATGCGATTGTTCTCAATCATCGGTATCTTTTGGATGGTATGTCACATCTCGAAGGAGATGAAATATTGATTCAGATGAATAGTTCTGATGCTCCATGTTTATTGCGATCAAAGGAAGATGCGGATTATCTCTACCTTGTGATGCCGATTCGGCAGTAGTAGGATTTAATTATTTGGCGCCTTGCCCTGCATCCAAATAAGTTAAACCCTAGTCGAATACAAAAGGAAAATGCCGGTCGCCTCAGGCGACCGGCATTTTTTTATATTGTGTATAACTCTGGGTATATATCCACAAACTGTGGAAAATGAAAGTACAAAAAATATTTTTGTATACAATATTGTATACAAACTGTGTGTAAGTAGGGTGGAGTGTGGATATCTTTTATGTGAATAAGGTTGGGATAAATTTATTTGTTTGACAGTGTTTGTTGTAGGAGAGTAACATAGGATAAATTAAAAAAAATCATTATGAAACATGAACTCGATCTCGTCTCAGCCTTCCACGAAAAATTTCACCATCCCATACTCAAGGCACCATCTCTTATTGCCGAAGATAGATCGCACCATAGATACAGACTCATGAAAGAAGAAGTAGAAGAGTATCTCCAAGAAATCGAAAAAAATAGTTTGGCAGACGTTGCCAAAGAGCTAGCAGATATTTTGTACACAGTCTATGGAACTATTCTGGAACATGGACTCCAGGATAAGATGCCAGATGTTTTTGAAGAAGTGCATCGTTCCAATATGAGTAAGGATTATGCTGAATATAAAATGGTGAAAGGAAAAGATTATTTTAAAGCAGATATCAAAAAATTTTTTTCATAACAGAATTTCACTTATACAAAAAAACCTCGGCGGAGATTCGTCGAGGTTTTTTATAGTGTGGATTAATCGGTGATTTGTATTTCTATGCTATCGCTGGTATAGGTATTGCCATTTTTTGCAGTGACAATGCTCTTTAGTGTCCAGCTGCCCACATCAGGTGTTTCATCCCAGACCAATGGGATCTGACCATCAAGCAGGAGTGAAAAATCAGTGAGATCAAGTAAAAGAGTTTCCTTACTCTGTCCATTTTTTTGTGCATAGACTTTTATATGCTCTATTTGACTCAATGAAAATGGAGAGAGAAGAAAAGTTTTTGGAAAAGTATCTCGATCAAAAGCTTGTTCTTTGGTGGCAAAAAATGCACCAGGTTTTTCTTCTTCAGCCTCGAGAGTAAAAGGAATTACTTCTTCGAGCATATTTCCTACATCGTCTTCGACAATGATGGTCAACGTATGTGGACCATTGCTGAGTCCTCGCATGGTATAGTTCAGATTGAACGGAGCGCTCCGAACAACATCAACAAACTTGGAATCAATTTTGTAACTGACTTTTGAAACTCCGCGAGTGGCATTGACGAGTATATTGGTATTGAGTCCTCGGGAGGTGAGGGTGCTACTTGGGGTTGGGTAGATAACTTCGAGTGTTGGAATGAGTTCAAGAGAATATGCATCATCATATTCGGTTGGAGGCTCTTCAAAAGAAATACTCCAGTTTGGATCTTTTTCTTGTTTGCGTTTGATCCAGTCTTGGATTGCTGCTTCCCAAACAACAAATTGTGGGTCCTGGGCTGGATCAGTTGGAACTGGTCCACGAGGATCGTCTTTGTTTACATAGTAGAGAATAGAGTGGGGTTGGATATATGTGCGATCTTCTGTATATTTTTCTGGAGTTGAGGAGCTGGCGAGTTTGCCAGTAATTTTGTTTACTTTGAGAGTTACTCCACCACCCGTAGAGCCACGAAGAATTGGTTTTTCTGCATCATTTACCGGAGCTGCAGGAAAATTTTCTACCGGGGTATCTTTGAGCGCTTCGTTCATGAAGGCATTCCAAAATTGTCCTGCGACACGACTGCCACCATAACCAGCCTTCATTTTGCTGTTGTCACTATTTCCTGCCCAGACACCAGCTACCAAGCTTGGAGTGTATCCAACGGTCCATGCATCTTTATATTCATTGGTCGTACCAGTTTTGGCAGCGACGGGGCGACCCTTGAGTGTGAGTGGTCCACTTGCACCAAATACATAAGCCCGTGCCGCATCATCTGAGAGTATATTGCTCATGGTGGCAGCAACTTTTGGATCAAGAACTTGTTTTTTGTCTTCTTTCCATTCGTAGAGTGTGTTTCCTTTTGAATCAGTTACTTTCAAGATACCCGATGGTGCTTGATAGGTTCCATTATTTGCAAGAACTCCATAAGCATTTACGTGCTCGAGCATGGATACAGATCCTCCACCAAGGACGAGACTCAGACCAAAATCTCCTTCACCAAACGTTGAGTATCCAAGACGTTTGGCAAATTCAATGCCTTTTTTTTCTCCTACGAGATAAAAGGTTTGAACGGCAGGAATGTTGAGAGAACCTTGGAGTGCTTGACGGAGGGTAACAGGACCACGTTCTTCAAGATCATAATTTTGTGGAATATAGGGTTTTTCAGAAAGAGAAAAATTGGTGGTGACATCAAATAAAATAGTATCGGCAGTATAGCCTTTTTCAATCGCTGCTGCGTATATGATTGGTTTGATCGATGAACCTGGTTGTCTTCGAGATTTTACTGTGACATTGTATTCTCCATCTATTGCTTTATCTGTAAAATCGCGAGAACCAATCATAGCAAGGATTTGACTTGTTTTTGGATCGAGCGCAACGAGGCCAAGATTGTTTGCTCCTGCATCAAGCAAGACTTTGCCGTATTCTTCAACTGCTTTTTGTGCTGCCATTTGTTTGTTATAGTCGAGTGTTGTGATGACTTTGAGCCCACCAGTATCCACGGTTTGTTCACCAAATTGATCAACCAAGGATTCTTTGACATATTGGAGGACAAAGTGTGGTGCTGTTTTGACTTCTGTATACTTTCGGCTCAGATTGAGCGGTTCTGCTTGGGCATTTTTTTTCTGTTCTTCTGTAATATATCCTTCTTCGTGCATGCGGCGGAGTACAAAGTCGCGACGGGTTTTGAGTCTATCGAGGTCATTGAGAAAACGAGTTGGTTGTTGTGGAAGACCAGCGAGTGTTGCTGATTCGGCGAGAGTCAGATCAGAGACATGTTTGCCAAAATAACTCTGAGCGGCGGATTCGACTCCATAATTGGTAGAACCATATCCGACCTCATTGAAATAAATTTTGAGAATTTCGTCTTTGGAAAATTTTTGTTCCAAGAGGAGAGAAAGGATAATTTCGCGAGCTTTACGAAAAAGGGTTCGCTCATTGGTGAGGATGCTATTTTTTACGAGTTGTTGGGTAAGGGTCGAAGTGCCACCAACACGTCGTCCTGGAAGTGCACCGTAGACCAAGGCGCGGGCAATACTAAAGGGACGTACACCAAAGTGCGTATAAAAAGATTTGTCTTCTGTGGCAATAACGCCATTGATAAGATCCTTTGGAAGTTCATTAAATTCAACGATGGTTCTTTTTTCATCAGCATAAAATTCATGGAGGAGGTGCTCTCCTGTGCGATCATAGATTTTTGTGCTTTGGTGGATATTGCGATTGCCAAGATCATTGATATCGGGGAGATCCTTGATAGACCAGAGGGTCAAAATGAGAAAAAAGAGAAATCCTATGATTGTTCCGTATTTTGTCAATTTCCAAAAAAAGCGAATCATTTTTTTTCTTTTGTCGCTAGAAAATTTTTGTTGTTTTTGGTCAGAAGGTTGACCATTTCTTGATTTTCGTGTAACGTATCCATACGTTCGTTTTGGACGATCTTCCATAATTTGGCTTAATTTAGCAAATTTTTTTCTAAAAATGGCCTCAAAACATTGACAAAACCCTAAAAATATGGTATCCTATCCGGTTCAAAATTACAAGGCCAGAATTCTGAACTTTCAGGAAACCCTGAAAAAATGGTACTGGCAGAGATTAACCATATTTGTGTCTATGTACTTTTTTATCAAAAAAGGAAACAAAAAACACTCTCAAAAAGCCCTTCTTACCCTCATGGTATTTGCCCTTCTGAGTTTCCAAATTCCCCAGGTATCTGCTGGAAGTGAACCCTATTCTGTGCCAAAAAATTGGCCAAATGAGTGGGTTACCCCCTTTGCTGATGAACAATTGGTCGTTGCAGTGGTTCCAAAGATTGAACGTAAGGTTCGTCTTACAAAAAAAGTAACCGCTACTGCCTATTCAAGTGATGTTCATCAGACTGACTCGACCCCATTTGGACCAGCTATGGCTATGGACTTTCGTGAAGTGGTTGCCAAAGATGGTTTTGTGAACTGTATTGCTCACAATGACCTTCGTCTTGGGACAGAGGTTCGTTTTCCTGACATGTTTGGTGATGCTGTGTATACGGTCTGTGATCGTATGAATGCTCGCTATACGGGTACAGGACGAATTGACTTTTATTTTTATGTGATTGGTGAAGACGGAAAGATTGACTCAAAAGAGTCGCTCAATGCTGCTCGTGCCAATGCCAAAGCCTTTGGTATCAAGCGTGGTGTAAAGATGGAAATTTTGATGCCAGTGTAATAAAATTGATAGATATTAAAAAACTCCCTGAAATATGGGAGTTTTTTGTTTATCTGGAGGTACCAGTCGGATTCGAACCGACGCATAGGGGTTTTGCAGACCCCTGCCTTACCACTTGGCTATGGTACCGTAATTCTGCAAAAGTATATCATGAAGTTATCTTTTTTTCAAGATGAAGATATGGTACTATGGTTCTACTATGAAAACACCAAAAAAGCGATTTGTTGTGATTGATGGTAATGCCATTATTCACCGTGCCTATCATGCTCTGCCACCTCTGACGGCCAAAGATGGAAGTCTTGTTAATGCTGTTTATGGCTTTACTTCGATGCTCCTCAAAATCCTTTCTGACGTGAAGCCAGAGTTTTTGGCTGTGACTTTTGATGTGGCGGGTGGGACATTTCGGGATAAAATTTCAGATACGTACAAGGCAACGCGGGTAAAAGCTGATCAAGAACTCTATGATCAGATTCCTTTGGTCTATGAAGTGGTCAAGGCCTTTGGTCTACCAATTTTTACCAAAGAAGGATATGAAGCCGATGATGTGATTGGGACTCTTGTGAAACGTACGCTTGATGAAAAAAAACTAGGAATTGAGACACTCATTGTGACTGGGGACAGAGATTTGCTCCAGTTGGTGGATGAAGATACGTTTGTGTATTTGCTCAAAAAAGGCATGAGTGAATTTGATTTGTATAATCCAGATAAAGTTCGCGAATATTATGGTTTTGGGCCAGAGCGAGTGGTGGACTACAAGGCACTGCGAGGGGATTCGTCGGATAATATTCCTGGAGTGAAAGGGATTGGTGAAAAAACTGCCAAAGAACTGATTGAAAAAGTTGGTGGTATTGATGAAATTTATAAAAAAATTGAGAACCTCGGCGAGCTTGGAGTAAAAGATTCAGTGATTGTGAAACTTAAAGCAGATGAAAATGGTGCGAGGGTGAGTAAGCAACTGGCATCGATTGAATGCAGTGTGCCAGATCTCAATTTTGATCTTGAAACCGCACGTGTTCGCGATTTTGACCGCGACAAGATGATCGAATTATTTCAAAAGTTTAGTTTTGTGAGTTTGCTCAAGCGGTTGCCTGGTGGAGGAGGTTTAGAAAAAAAAGCCCCGATGGTGGTCGGTGTCCCGACAACCGTCGGGAAAGCCAAAACGAAAAAGAAAAAATTGGTTGTGAGAGTGAGTTCAGAAAACTTGCCTGAATTTTTGGAAGAGATGACAAAACAGAGTGAACTGTCCGTCAAAGAAGTAATCCAGGGGAAAAGTGTCATGGAGGGAGAACTGATTGGATTTATTTTTGTCACAGAGACGAAAGTTTTTCTTGTTGATTTTTCTTTGATCAAAATAAAAGAGCAAGATGGCCTATTTGAACTTTTTCAAGATGCGACAAAGCTGTTTGTTGGTCATGATTTGAAGCAACTTTTGAAAGCTCTAGAAAAAATTGGTAGAAAATTTGCTGGAAAACTTTTTGACATCATGATTGCGTCGTATCTTTTGAATGCAAATACCAAGGCACATGATATGAAAAGTATTATGCTACGTGAACTTGGAGATGAACTGGTTGAGGCGCCAAAAGAAACACTCTTTGGAATAGATATGATCGTGCTGTCTGCTGAATGTGAATTTTTTCCCGAGATCAAAAAGTTGTATTTTGATGAACTGAAAAAATTTGAACAGGCAGAACTCTTTGAAACTATGGAAATGCCTTTGATCCCAGTCCTCGCACATATGGAAGTGGCGGGAGTTGGTGTTGATCTGGAGCATTTGAAAAAACTTTCGCAGGAAGTCGCCGAAGCAATTGAAAAAGTGACCAAGAAAATTTGGAAAGAAGCTGGAGAAGAATTTAATATTGCTTCGAATAATCAGCTTCGAGATATTTTGTTTGAAAAAATGGGTCTCATGAGTGACGGTATTAAAAAAGGAAAGACCGGATATTCTACGGCGGCATCAGAACTCGAAAAACTTCGTGGGATGAGCCCGATCATAGAAATGATTGAAGAACACCGAGAACTTTCCAAACTTCAGAATACATATATAGATGTCTTGCCAGAGTTAATTAATCCGAAGACCGCCCGAATCCATGCGAGCTTCAATCAGGCGGTGGCAGCTACTGGGCGTCTCTCAGGGTCTGATCCGAATATGCAAAATATTCCGATTCGGACAGAGCTGGGCCGTGAAGTGAGGCGGGCTTTTTGGGCAGAAAAGGGAAATATACTCGTGGCGGCAGATTATTCTCAGATAGAGTTGCGTATTGCGGCGGCTGTATCGGGAGACAAAACCATGATTGAAATTTTTAACAAAGGCGAAGATATTCACAAGGCGACGGCTGCTATTATCAATAATGTACCTCTTGAGGACGTGACCAAAGAAATGAGGAGCCGTGCCAAGACGATCAACTTTGGTGTGCTCTATGGACAGGGAGCGTATGGACTTTCAGCTCAGACCGGGATGACGCAGTTTGAGGCCAAAGAATTTATTGCGACCTATTTTGAAAAATTTGAAGGAGTGAAAAAATACATGGATTCAATCCTTCTCGAAGCTCGAAAAACTGGATACGTCGAAACCATTTTTGGACGACGCAGGTATATACCAGAGCTCAAATCAAGCAACTTTCAAGTGCGTGCTGCCGGAGAGCGTATGGCTATCAACATGCCGATTCAGGGAGCTGAGGCAGATATTGTCAAACTCGGTATGATCGAAGTCTATGATCGTTTGCGAGAGCTCAAAGAATGGGAAAAGGGAGAAATAAAAATAATTTTGCAGGTACATGATGAGATTGTGGTAGAGGTCAAAGAGGGTCTCGAGGAAAAGGTAAGCAAAATAATGAAAGAGGCCATGGAAAATGTGTATAAACTCTCTATTCCTATTATTGTGGATGTGTCAGTGGGGAAGCGGTGGGGGGATTTGAAGTAATAGCAACTATGTCTAAGATATTTCAAACTGGTATTAACGATGAAGATTTACTTTCTGTTAGTGGTGTACAAAAAGATGAGCTTATAAAAAAATGGGTCGAAGTTTTTGCAAAAATATCATATAAAGATTTTTTGGATCTCAGATACAATCAGTATATTTGGGAAAGACTGAGGACAGAAAATGAAACAATAGAATCTCCGGAATCTTTGGCCATCTATGCAAAGCAGAAGGTGACTGAAGTTTTTGTAATGCAAAAAACAAAAAAAGGACATACACTTTGTCTCTCTACATCAAATAATCTTCCTGTTTTTCTCTATAAAGAAGTTATAATTTTCCCAAAAAATATGGCCTGGACCATGATTTTCACGCATGAAGACAATAATATGGAGGTTCGTTCACCATTTTTTATTAAAAATCCAGAATACAAAAAATTAAATAAAAAAAATATTGAAAAAGAAACCTGAGGAAATAACCCTGCGTAGAACTAGTCGGTCAAAAATAAAGTATCCTCAATATGATAAAGTTTTTTTTTGGCGAGAACAAAGTACCTTCAGATAGATGGATGATTCGGGTGATGAATTTTGGACACAAAGGGTTTGGCGATGTGCCAAGTACGAGATATGAAATAGTGTTAGAAAAATCTCTTATCGACGAAATCACTCGATCGGCTTTTTGCGACATAAAAGAAGAAGCAAAAGATTTTCGACAGGATTGGGGGACTCTTGGACGTATTCTTTTGCAACAAAGCCAGCATAGTTATATACAGGTCCAAAATGAAGATCAGTCAGTAGCGAAAGAATATTTATTTGATTTTGGATATGATATTTTGATTGAGTTCGAAAAAAATTACCATAAATATCCAGATGATGGCATTGATTATGTCATAAATTCGATTGAAGAAGTTGAGATGGGGCAAGAGAATATTACTTTTCGTGGAGAAGCTTTTGAACACCACATACCACGCTCAATGCTTGGTTCATTTCAATCTCACAGTGAGACTTAATGGTGATTAAAATATATGAGACTTCCAGAATTTGGACCTGAACAATTTATTGAATTTGATCAAAATGAGGAAGAAAACTCAGAGGATCTTTCGGTGTACAATCTTCACGAATATTTTGAAGAGTATCCTTTTTCTTTTCCGGATACTTTGTATGATGATGAAGAAGCAAGAATCAAGTCTTTGAAAGATACAAAAATTTTTTCTTCGCCTGAAAGAGGGCTAAAACGTTTGGGGGAAGTAGACAAAAGAACAGTATATTTTTCTGACGATAAAAAAGACCGTGTATTTTTTGAGCGGCCAGTTCACCCAGATGCGTGTGCAAATATTGCTACGTATTTATCTATTGAACTCACCAATAAACCTAAAATCGATACAGTAGTTTTTCTCGACACAGTACCAACAGAATTGTTTCTAGATTTGGTAAAACAGCTCCAGGAAAATGGGTATAGAGTAATTATTCGGGATCATCATACGCATGGAGGAGACATTGATGCGGATTTAGTTGCGAGGTTTCATCAATATATAGATTCGAAAAGTGTTCTCACTACCAGAAAGGAAGCTCCTGGCTGTGCCCAGCTGGTAGAAGCAGGCGAATTTTCTGCAGACAATTTTATTGTAATTGCAGACAATGACAAAGATGGACTGCTCACTGCTATGAAAGCCAAAGGAATTGAATATGAACGAATGACTCAGGACTGCGATATACTTGATGGTAATCCTGCTGAGCAAGATCCTGAAAAATTGACAGCCTGGGGGAAGAGACTTTTGATGCTGACCGAAACCATGCCTCGCATTCGCAAAGATCTTGATCATGATAAAGAAAAGTTTCGACGATTTTCGATTTTTATTCGAGCGGTGCAGGGGGATGAGGAAGCCTTGAAATTTATTGATGGAGAGATTCAAAATCAGTGGGAAGCTACGAGAGCTCAATCTGAAAGACTTGTCTCACAAGCCACAAAAGTGTGCAATCATGTATTTTTGGTTGATATGACCCTGGCTGAAAATAACGGAGTAACCTATGATCAAGGGACACTTTTTCGGGGATGTATTGCGCGTGGTACTCGTGTGCTCGTGATAAAAAATACAGATAGATCCAATAGTTCAGAATATACGTTTATGATGATTGATGGTGATGAGAGTTTATTTGATATTGTGATGACACCTGCCGCAGCAGAAAAATTCAACGAGAAAGTAGAAAGAGAGATTTCTAAAAGGAGACAGAAAGAGCCTGATCCCAAAAGAAATAAGCATATTATGTTGCTTCAGCCGTTTAAAGGATTTTGTAAAGGGAATCTCTGGGAAAAAAAAGTTTTACCAAAACTTCGAGATCATTACGTTGCTTAGTTTAAACATTTTTAGATATGGGACAATACAGCGACCAAGATTGGTATAAAACAGAACTGAGTAAATATCTCAAAGAGTATGGGGAAGTTCCGCCACCCTGGATTTTTGACCCGAACATTCATCCCTATAGTATAGGATGGCGAATGGGTGGAGGGGAAACTTTTATTATGACGTTTCAGGAATGGTTTCCGACTGCCATAAAATCAGAAAAAGACCGTCTCGACTATTTTAAAAAATATAATCCACCACCCAGGTGGTTTGGTTTTGTTGCTCGCTTTGTGTGGGATATCCCAAATTGGAGATCATTAGGTTTTTCGTATGAGCCGTATTTTGAAAAATTGTCAGAGGCGGGATTTGTTGGAGTAGAGGACTACCAAAAAGATTTGGATGAAGATAAAGTGATGGATATATAAGATCGGTTGATATTATCGCTGGATGTTTGTCAACTTTAAGGAAGTTATATGTTATTGTTTTTTTATATTTGACAAAAGTAGGGGGTTTGATAATATGGAGTTAGGTAACATATTTCTTTTTCCTTAAACCCCAAAGATATGGATATACAATGGCAAAATATAACGGGTCTCATTTCTAGAAAATTCAAATGCGGATACTGTGGACAACCCTTGGCATCTGAAAAAGGTTGGAATGCTATAGACAAATATAATAACCAACCAATATGGTATATATACGTTTGCCATCATTGCTACAAACCAACCTTTTTCGATCATGTAGGCGATCAAACCCCAGGTGTAATTTTTGGGAATGACGTCGCTGATATTGATGACGCCCTAGTTCAATCACTTTATGAAGAAGCACGAAAATGTACCAATAACAATGCATTTACCGCTGCAGTCTTATGTTGCCGAAAATTACTCATGCACATAGCGGTAGCAAAGGGTGCTGAAGAAGGAAAAAAATTCATTGAGTATGTGCAGTTTTTAGCAGATAAAAATTACATTCCACCAGATGCCAAGGATTGGGTAGACCATATTCGAGAAAAAGGAAATGAGGCCAATCATGAAATTACTATTATGAATAAAGAAGATGCCAACGATCTTATTTCCTTTTCAGAAATGCTTCTGAAGTTGATTTATGAGTTTCCTGCAAATATAAGGAAAAAGAAAAACGTCACTTAACAGGGCATATCCATCAGTAAAAAGACTGATCATGCAGAAACGTTATATGAAACATGTTTTATTTTTACGGCTAACGCCAAACACTTTTTTATAATGAACAAATTTTATGTGATATATGGAACAACAGATTAATTGGGCGGATGGTTATTATATTGGTAAAGAATTTGCGGAAGATGGTGAAACGGAAAATATTAAATTGGAAATTTTATTTTATTCACCAGCAATACTTGAGCCATTTGAGTTTTATCTGTATGATACAAAAATTGAAGCTATACACCAAAATGGTTTTTTAGTGGTATCCTACAATAAGACACTTTCTATAAAATTGATAAATGATTTAAGAGCTGGTAAATCTGAACAATTTATAATTGGTTACATATCAAAATATCTTCCACAAATAAATAAAGAAATACTGAAGCAGAGATATTTTTATGGTCATTTTCTTGTTAGAACATATTCAACTTTGGATATTTATAAAATATTCTTGAATATTGAAGAAAAATTTTCTGTCGCAAAGCAAGAAAAGATACTCCTAGCCTGGCCGCAAAGTATAACAAGTTTTCCCCCTGCAAAAGCATTAGCACAATCAGAAGATGAAATTTATATTAGAGACTTTATTGATGCGGGTAATGCCTATTTAACGGGAAGTTATGACGATTGTATAAGGAAAGCTATAACCTCTGTTGAAAACTCTTTTAAATTTTATGGTCTCAAAGGATTTTCACCACGCGGTTTACGAAGATTTTTTCACCCTTTTAGAAAAAGTAAATTTCAAGATATTGTCAAACAGAATATATATAAAAACGACGTAGGACACAAAATTTTGGTAGAGAATATATTGTTTATTTATGATCTTCGAAATAAAATTGTTCATGATAAATTCAGGGTTAATCCAAAAAATGGATGGATCTGTAAAAAAGCTATCGGAACCTTAAACTATATTTACCAATCTTTAGGCAGGGGAAGTAAAAGTACGGAGTATATTTTTTATCTGTCTCAACAATTCTTAATGTTAGATAATTTTACAAAAGGTATTGATCTAGATTATATGAAAAGAAGCGACGATGAAGAATTTAATGATAGCAAAATAATTGACAGTCCACAAAAGATGGATGAATTTATATTTAATGGTCTAAAAATCAGCAAGAAAGAACAGGATGCTATTTTAAAAAAATAAAATTTTTTTATTATAAAAAATGGTTACTAAGACGGAACAAAAAGAAAAGTATATTTCGTATAACATCGCATACGAGCGAACGATATAAGGTTCATTTATTTATCTAATATAATTATATGAATCAAAAACCATCGCTTGCACTCTTTGAGGATTACGAGATTCGTCGGGAGTATGACGAAGAGGCTGAAATTTGGTATTTTTCTGTAGTGGATATT
>JACCDN010753502.1_pt1 | contig 12357 bp, 4 predicted proteins | sample 7441691 | NCBI WGS metagenome assembly JACCDN01 (sample SAMN15323439, study PRJNA562643) | freshwater metagenome | isolation source: river surface water | place: USA:Blue River Watershed | collected 2017-08-16 | reverse complement strand
TACTGAGCGAAATCAAAAATTTACACTTAATTGGCTATTCTGGAACAAATTATGATATTGACAGAAATATAAGTTTGAATATAAAAAAACTAGCAGAAAAAGAATTGTTCGCCAATCAGGCATCCTTGATAAAAATTAAAACCGAAGAACAAAAAAGGCATGGTAGATCATTTCCGCCAAACCATGATTTACATAAATCAATTCTAAAAAAGCTTGGTTTTGAATTAACCGAAGGCCAATTAAAGGCAATTAAGGAGATAGAAGCTGACCAATTTGCTGATATACAAATGATGCGTATGTTGCAAGGGGACGTGGGCTCTGGAAAAACACTAGTCGCCCTTCTGACCATGTTAAATGTTGTGACTTCATGTACACAAACAGCATTAATGGCTCCAACAGACTTGCTAAGTGCTCAGCACTATCAATTTTTCTGTAACGCTCTAGAAAATACCAGTATTAAAGTGGAGTTACTCACTGGTAAAACTTCACCAAAACAACAACTTCAATTAAAAAAAGATTTAGCTGAAGGCAATATTGATATATTAATTGGCACTCATGCTTTATTTCAAAAAGGCGTAGAATTTAAAGATTTAGGATATATTATTATTGATGAGCAACACAGATTTGGGGTCGAGCAAAGGCTTGAATTAATTAAAAAAGCATCTCGACCTGATGTCCTTATCATGACGGCTACCCCTATCCCGCGGAGTTTAACTTTAACGATGTTTGGGGATATGAGTGTCTCACAACTTAAAACCAAACCGCGTAATCGCTTACCTATAATCACTTCAGCAATTTCTAGTGAAAAAAGATCTGAAGTTATTATCTCACTAAATAAAAAATTACAAATAGGAGAGAAAATTTATTGGGTATGCCCTTTAATCGATCAATCAGATGAGATATTAAAAACAGCTTTTTCTGAGGAAGAAAATTCGGACCTTTCTTTATTTTCTGATGTAAGTACTAGATTTACTGAACTAGATAAGGCATATCCAAACCAGGTTGCTATGATTCACGGAAAAATGAAAGCAACACTTAAGGATCAGGTGATGCAAGAGTTTAAAAACGGTAAAGTTAGAATCTTAGTTGCAACAACAGTTATTGAGGTCGGTATTGATGTTCCGGACAGCAATTTGATTATTATCGAAAATGCCGAAAAATTTGGCCTTGCCCAACTTCACCAACTAAGAGGTAGAGTAGGAAGAGGAAGCAAACAATCTTATTGTCTACTTATGTATAACCAAAAAAAATTATCCAAATTTGCTAGAGAAAGACTTAAAATTATGCGGGAAAGTAATGATGGCTTTTATATTGCAGAACAGGACCTAATATTGAGAGGTGGAGGGGAAATTTTAGGTACTAAACAGAGCGGTGAGCCTGTTTTCTTTTTTGCGGATCTTACCAGGGATTTAAAAATTTTACTGCATGCAAACAATCTAGCAAAATCACTGGAAATAAATAAGTTTATTGATTTTCAGATTACCCTATTTGCTAGAAATAATCAGGAACTGATTAAAAGTGGATAAAAATTTGAGCTTAATTTATATAAATTAAATTTTAGATTGTAAAACTTAATGTATTTTATCTTAAGGTTGAATTTTATAATTGACAAAACATTTTATTGCCTTTATTTTCCGGTTTAAAAGTGAGTAAATACTTCATCAATTAGAAAGCTTATGGCTAAAAAAGAAGAAGATTTAAAAAAGAAAGAAAAAATTGCTGTAGAACAATACTTTAAGGAGCAAGTAAAAACAGCAAAAAAAGCAATAGGAAAAGATGTAATAACTGGCACTAAATTTTTTCTTAATTGCATAGAAGCGATTGAACACAAATATATAAGTATAACGACATCAATAGTATTTGCTAATTCCATTGTTAATGTTATTCAAGCTAACAAAAAGCTTTTAAACAACTCCCAAGAAGATTTAACCATAATAAGCGAAATTAATTACAATATAGCGGAGGCACTGGTTGTTTACCTTAAATGGGATAAATCTAAATATGACGAAATAGTTAAAAGTGCCATAAATTATTACTTTCGATCAGGAACTCATGATGCTCTCAAGAAAATTATTTACCTTGATCAAGACAAAACTTTGGTCAGTGCCAAAGCTCATTACCAAATTGGAAATATTCATTTTAACCATATAAAAATACAGGATGAAGCAGATTTTGATTTTGTTCGAGCACTTGAGCATTATAAAAAAGCCTTTGAAATTACCCCAGATTTTATCGATGCTTATATACAAACTTCATTACTTTTTGAAAACCCTAAAGGTTCTGTATACAGATATAAAGCTACAAAATATTTTCCTAAATTAAAAAAGGTTCTTGCTGAAGGCTTGGGTGATCTACCAAAAGTACTAGAAAATGTCATATTTGAATATCTTACCGGTGAAGGTACGACAGCGCTTTTAGAAAAATCCGAAGCATTGGTAGAATTAGTCGGAGAAGAAAGTTCAATTTAACAAATTAATAATAGTAAAAATTATGTCAAAACAAAAAGAAGAAGAAAAAGTCAAAGGAGAAAAAGAAAAAATTATTGCTGATGAAGATCAAATGATCGATATTAGCGATGAAGAAATTGAACCTGCGGATGAGCTTATTAGCCAAACTATGCCTATTTTATATCAGGCTATTCTTACACGTAATACAGAGGAAATTCGCAGTTGTTTAAATTCTTATGAAGCAGAAATGAGAGAACTCTACACTGATGAGGAATGTACTACCTCCGATGTACATAACATCTATAATACACGAATCGGAGATGCTATAAGTAGTGGGGTTAATAGTGATCACCAAGAGCTGATGCCTATTCAAGTAGCAGATAGATTTGGTTATCATGATATTTGCCAACTACTTATTTCTACATTTGATGATGATAAAAGCCAATGTACAGGGGAAACGAGCCAAGAAAATGTTTCCCAAGATTAAAGACGTTAGATAAAAAAGAAATAGTGAAATGAATCCTACACTGTTCATTTGCTTTAGAAGCACTCGTAATTCTTGAAATTTAAGAATTACGAGCATTCTTATAATTATTTGATAATAAAAAACATAAGTAATTGCATAAGAGATATTATATAAATTGAGGACAAAATAAGGTAAAAGAAGTTGGTTCTTGCTTTCTACGGGTCATAAAACCAACAGAAAAATACCCTTAACCAATATTATATATACTTATGCCTGTTTTGTCCTATCTGCATACCTTTAAAAATAAGTCCAACCTGAAATTTAAGAGTTTGTAATTTATTTTTACAATTTAGGTTAGTAGATTAATATACTTTCTCATTATGCTCTAACTCTGATTAAATTTACCTGATTTAAAATAGCAAAAGGTAGTAAATTTAATCAGAGTCAATTTTACTGATTTTCAATAATTTTTTTATCGCGACTTTGGGCTTCTTTTTTAGCACTGTTCATATAAAAGCCTGTTCCAGCAGGTATTAACCGACCAACTATGACATTTTCTTTCAAACCAATCAATTTATCTAGTCTACCAGCAACAGCAGCTTCAGTTAAAACTTTAGTTGTCTCCATGAAAGATGCAGCTGATATAAAGGAATTTGTTTGAAGTGATGCTTTGGTAATTCCTTGTAGTACCGGTTCTGCTCTAGCAGGATCCCCGCCGTTTTTTACAATTTTCTTATTAATATCTTCAAGTTCAGCAGCATCTACCAATTCACCAATTGTAAATGTAGTATCACCGGTATTAGTAATTTCTACTTTCTGGAGCATCTGGCGAATTACAACCTCAATATGCTTATCATCAATTTTCACACCTTGCAATCTATAAACAGCTTGGATTTCTTGAACCATGTATCTTGCTAAGGCTTCAACACCCATGACTTTTAAAATATCCTGCAGAACGGGATTACCATCAATAATCATATCCCCTTTCTTAACGAAATCACCTTCGTTTACTACTACATGCTTTCCTTTAGGAAGCATATACTCAATTGGCTGAGAACCATCAGAAGGATGTAAAATGACCCTTCTTTTTGACTTATAGTCCTTACCGAACTCAATACGCCCTTCTACTTCTGCGATCACTGCATGGTCCTTCGGCCTTCTTGCCTCTACAAGTTCGGCAACTCTAGGAAGCCCCCCGGTAATATCCCTGGTTTTCGTTGATTCCCGAGGAATACGAGCTAAAATATCTCCGGCAGCAACTTCAGCACCGTCAGTAACACTAAGAACTGCATTCACTGGTAAATAATACTTAGCTTCCATTCCATTTGATAACTCAACTTTTTTGCCGCTGGAATCCAGTAACTGTATACGAGGGCGTAAATCCACTCCCCTAGAATATTGTTTTGATTCAATTACTACTTTACTGGATATTCCGGTAGTATCATCCATAACGTCTCTAACCGATAGTCCTTCTATCATATCAGTAAATAAAACCTTACCGGATTTTTCGGTAATAATCGGGATAGTATAAGGATCCCATTCAGCAATTTTCTGACCTTTTTGTACCATGTAACCATCGTCAACCATTAGCCTTGCCCCATACGGCACCTTGTTCCTTGCACGCTCGTTACCCTTCTCATCAATAAATAAGACTTCGCATGCACGACTCATTACTATCTGGCAACCTTCTGAATTAACAACTAGATTGCGACCTATAATTTTTACTTTTGAATCATAAGAAGCTTCTATAGACGATACTTCTGCACCCTTGGTAGCAGCACCACCAATATGGAACGTCCTCATGGTAAGCTGGGTACCAGGTTCGCCAATAGACTGGGCAGCAATAACACCCACAGCCTCACCTATAGAAACAATCGAACCAGTAGCTAAATCCCGTCCGTAACATTTAGCACATATACCTAGCTCGGTTTTACAAGTAAGAACAGATCTTACTTTAAGGAAGTCTAATCCGGAAGCTTCTATTTTTTCTAGCTTTTCTTCATCAATTAAATCACCCGCAGAGATTATGAGCTTGTTTGTTACAGGATGATAAATATCCGCTGTAACTGTTCTTCCTAAAATCTGCTCAGCGAGTGACATTACAACTTCACCGCCTTCAATAATAGTTTTTATCTCTATACCATCGATCGTACCACAGTCGTATTCAGTAATAATACAGTTTTGAGCTACGTCAACCAACCTTCTAGTCAAGTATCCTGAATTTGCAGTTTTTAGAGCCGTATCGGCAAGACCTTTACGAGCACCGTGAGTAGAGTTAAAATATTCTCTTACAGTTAATCCCTCTCTAAAATTTGAAATAATAGGAGTTTCAATAATTTCTCCTGAAGGTTTTGTCATAAGACCACGCATACCGGCAAGCTGCTTAATCTGGGCTGCCGACCCTCTTGCACCGGAAATGGCCATCATATGAATTGAATTCAATTTCTGTACGGTATTTTTGTATATACCACTATCATTAGATGCAGGTTTTGCAATATTCTCCATCATATCCGTAGCAACTTTATCCGTACAAGCAGACCAAGCGTCAACCACTTTATTAAACTTTTCACCAAAAGTAATAAGACCTTCTGAATATTGTTGTTCGAATTCCTTAACCAGAGCTGATGTCTCTTTTATATGTTTTCCTTTTGATGCAGGAATTACCATATCATCCATACCGAAAGAAATGCCAGACTGACAAGCGTATTTAAAACCTAGTTGCATTAAATGGTCAGCAAATATTACCGTTGCTTTCTGTCCACAATAGCGATAAACAGAATCAATAGCATTAGAAATTGTTTTCTTGGTCATTTGCTTATTCACTAACCTGAAATCAATATTTGAATTATTTTTAGGTATTAATTCACCCAGGATTAACCTACCTGGTGTGGTCTCAACAATACTTTCAACTTCTTCCCCATCAGAATTAATAACTTTCATCCGAAAACGAATCTTAGAATGCAAAGTTACTATTTTTTCATAAAGGGCAAATTCTACTTCAGCCATATCGGCAAAAACCATTCCCTCTCCAGGCTCTCCTGAAAGTTCAAGGGTTAAATAATATAAGCCAAGCACAACATCTTTATCCGCAGAAATAATAGGCTTACCATTAGCAGGGCTTAAAATATTATTTGTTGACATCATCAGTACCCTTGCTTCAAGCTGAGCCTCTATGGAAAGTGGTATATGCACTGCCATCTGATCACCGTCAAAGTCTGCGTTAAATGCGGCGCAAACAAGAGGATGTAGCTGAATAGCCTTACCTTCAATAAGCAACGGTTCAAAAGCTTGAATCCCTAACCTATGCAAAGTTGGAGCTCTATTTAAAAGTACAGGATGTTCACGTATTACTTCTTCTAATATATCCCAAACTTCTACTTTTTCAGCTTCTACAATCTTTTTCGCAGCCTTAATAGTAGTAGCTATTCCATAAAGCTCAAGCTTCGAGTATATAAAAGGTTTAAATAATTCTAGAGCCATTTTCTTTGGCAAGCCACACTGATGTAGTTTCAATTCAGGTCCGACTACAATTACCGAACGTCCTGAATAGTCTACTCTTTTACCAAGTAAGTTTTGCCTAAAGCGACCCTGTTTACCCTTTAGCATATCGCTTAAAGATTTTAACGGGCGTTTATTTGGATTTTTAATTACTTTACCGCGACGACCATTATCAAATAAAGCGTCTACAGCTTCCTGTAACATCCTTTTCTCGTTGCGGATAATAATGTCTGGAGCCTTTAGTTCAAGTAACCGGCGTAAACGATTATTTCTATTAATAACTCTTCTATATAATTCATTAAGATCAGAAGTAGCAAACCTTCCGCCATCAAGCATCACAAGAGGCCTGATTTCCGGAGGAATAACCGGTAACACATTAATTATCATCCATTCAGGCTTGTTACCTGAATGAAGGAAGTCTTCCACAAGTTTTAGACGTTTTACAAGTTTTTTCTTTTTAGTTTCAGAATTGGTTTCTCTAAGCTCAGTTTGCAGTTGTTTACTTAGTTCTTCAAGATCAAGTTCAGCAAGCAAGCGTTGCACAACTTCTGCACCTATTAAGGCAACAAAACTATCTTCGCCATACTCATCTTGCGCTTTAATATAGGCATCATCACTCAATAAATCGCCTTTTTGTAAAGGTGAAAAACCAGGATCAATAACTACATAGTTTTCGAAATAGAGGATCTTTTCTAAATCCTTCATAGCAATATCAAGTAAAGTACTTATTCTAGAGGGTAAGGATTTTAAAAACCATATGTGAGCAACAGGCGCCGCCAGCTCAATGTGCCCCATTCTTTCTCTTCTAACTCTAGAAGTAGTAACTTCAACACCACATTTCTCACAAGTGATGCCCTTATACTTCATCCGCTTATACTTACCGCACAAACATTCGTAATCTTTTACAGGCCCAAAAATTCTGGCGCAGAACAAGCCCTCTTTTTCAGGTTTAAAAGTCCGATAGTTAATGGTTTCAGGTTTTGTTATTTCTCCAAAAGACCAAGATCTTATTTGCTCTGGACTGGCAATATTTATCTTTATTTGATCAAATTGTTGAGTGTTGCTTAATTGACCGTAAAAATTAACCTTTGTTGACATAATAGCTTTTCCTCAAACTTAAACTCTTGAAACCTTGCTTTTAAAACCAAGTGATACTCAAAAAAAACGGTGCACAAAATTTAGATTATAATGTGAACCGAGAATTAAACCTACTCTGAACTTTCCTCTAATTGTACATTTAAACAAAGAGATCTAAATTCCTTAATCATAACGTTAAACGATTCCGGTATTCCTGATTCGAAATTACCTTCACCTTTAACAATAGCTTCGTAAATTCTGATTCTACCTGCTACGTCATCAGATTTAACAGTTAACATTTCTTGTAAGGTATAGGCAGCTCCATAAGCTTGCAACGCCCAACACTCCATTTCTCCAAACCTTTGACCGCCAAAATGGGACTTACCACCAAGAGGTTGCTGAGTAACTAAGCTATAAGGTCCGATAGAACGTGCATGGATCTTATCATCAACAAGATGATGTAATTTTAAAAGATATTTATAACCAACTGTTACATTACGATCAAAATATTCTCCGGTTCTACCATCAATTAATTTAACTTGACCTGAAGCATCTTGGTCAGCTAGTTTTAACATTTCTTTAACATGGTCTGCCTTTGCACCATCAAATACAGGAGTTGCAAAATAAACCCCTTCTTTGATTCTTTCACAAAAATCAATGAACTCTTCCTTCGTTAGATCTTTTATCTTAGAAGTAACATCACTTTCACCGTATATCTTACAGACAAAATCCTTAATAGCTTCTACTTCTAAATCTTTTTTATTATAAACGTGAAGCATATTACCAACTTTATTACCTAAAGTCTTTGCCGCCCACCCTAAATGAGTTTCTAAAATTTGACCCACATTCATCCTTGATGGCAGCCCTAGAGGATTTAATACTACGTCTACAACCGTTCCATCTTCAAGGAAAGGCATATCTTCCTCAGGCATAATACGTGATATCACCCCTTTATTTCCATGCCTTCCGGCCATCTTATCTCCAGGTTGCAATTTATGTTTTGTCGCAATAAACACTTTTACAACTTTTAATGCACCTTGAGGCAAATCGTCGCCATTCTGAATTTTTTCAACTTTACTAGTAAAGCGCTTATTAAGCTCATCTTTCTTTTCATCATATTGTGCTTTAATTTGCTCAATTTCAACCATCACAGAGCTATCTTCCACAATTAACTGCCAATACTGCCCTTTAGATAAAGTAGATAATAAAGCATGATCAATTTTAGTGCCAGGTTTTACAGCTTTAGGGCCTGAAAGAACTACCTGGCCATCTAAAATCTTTTGTAAACGCATGAATACGAAATGATCAATAATTTCAATTTCATCATCCCTATCCTTAGCCAGTTTTTCAATCTGTTGCTTTTCAATTGTTATAGCACGTTCGTCTTTTTCAACCCCTCTACGTGACAACACCCTAACTTCAACAACAGTACCGCTAACCCCCGGTGGAACGTATAAAGAAGAATCTCTAACATCAGAGGCTTTTTCACCAAAAATTGCTCTAAGCAACTTCTCTTCCGGTGTCATAGGAGATTCACTTTTAGGAGTAACCTTACCAACTAAAATATCTCCAGACTTTACTTCTGCTCCAATATGGACAATCCCTACCTCATCCAAATTCCGGAGACTCTCTTCACCTACGTTTGGCATATCTCTGGTTATTTCCTCAGGTCCAAGCCTTGTGTCCCTGGCAACAACTTCAAATTCTTCAATGTGAATAGATGTAAAAACATCATCCTTTACAATTCTCTCGGAGATTAAAATTGAGTCTTCAAAATTGTAACCACTCCATGGAATAAAGGCTACTAGCACATTTCTACCGAGAGCAATTTCTCCATTATCAATTGCAGAACCATCAGCGATTACCTCACCACGCCTTACCTGATCACCAACGTTCACTAAAGGTTTCTGATTTATGCATGTGTTATGGTTTGACTTCTGAAATTTCAACAATGAGTATATATCAACTTCCGGAGAACCATTTTTTTTACGCTCCAAAGTTCTAACAACTATCCTAGTAGCATCAACCTGTTCTACTATACCGTCATTTATTGCCACTACTGCCGCACCGGAATCTCTTGCTACCACATCTTCTATTCCTGTTCCAACAAGTGGAGCATCAGTTTTTATAAGAGGCACCGCTTGGCGTTGCATGTTTGATCCCATGAGAGCACGATTCGCATCATCATTTTCTAAAAATGGAATTAACGAGGCTGCAACGGAGACAACCTGCATAGGGGTTACATCTATAAAATCAACCTCTGAAAGTGGGACAGTTACAAAATTTCCTGATTCCACCCGACAATTAACCATTTCAGATTTTATTCTACCATCTGGCTGTATCTCCATATCAGCTTGGGCAATTTTATATTTACCCTCCTCAATAGCAGAAAGATAAACCACTTCATCAGTTACAAATCCGTCTTTTACTCTTCTATAAGGGCTTTCTATAAATCCGTGTTTATTAATTCTAGCATAAGTAGCCATGGAATTAATCAATCCGATGTTCTGGCCTTCCGGCGTTTCAATTGGACAAATACGGCCATAATGAGTAGGGTGAACATCACGTACTTCAAACCCGACACGATCACGACTTACGCCGCCCGGTCCTAAAGCAGATAGCCTCCTTTTATGAGTAATTTCAGATAATGGATTAGTTTGATCCATAAACTGAGAAAGCTGTGAAGTGCTAAAAAACTCTTTTATAACAGAGACTAAAACTTTAGAATTAACTAAATCATGAGGCATAACCGCATCAATATCAACTACTGACATCCTTTCTAAAATAGCTTTTTCCATTCTAACTAGCCCAATCCTGAACTGATTTTCAATCAATTCTCCAACAGATCTTACCCTTCTGTTACCTAAATGGTCTATATCATCAACAGTTCCCTTACCATCTTTCAAATCTACTAACACCTGCACGATAGTTTTTATATCTTCTTTGGTCAGACAAGTATTATCTTCGGCTACATTAAGATTCAGCCTCGCATTCATTTTAATCCTACCGACTTCAGAAAGGTCATATCTATCAGGATCAAAAAATAAATTATTAAATAAAACGCTGCCAGCCTCCACCGTAGCTGGTTCCCCAGGTCTTAATACCCTAAATATATCTATTAAAGAAGCATTTTGATCCTGATTTCTATCTGCAAATAAAGTATTTCTTATGTAGGCATCTCCTTGAGTTGGCACCTTAAGGACAGAGAGAGATTTTATCCCTGCACTATCAATCGCCGCTAACATATCTTCTGTTATTTGCGTGCCGATTTTTGCTAGAACTTCTCCACTAGATTTATCAACTAAATCACTCCCTAAATAAGCACCTAGCAACGTATGATTAGGAACAATAATTTTTCTTAAACCTGCCTCTACAAATCTTTTAGCAAGTCTCGGCGTAATTTTCTGGCCGGCTTCTAAAACTACCTCGTTAGTTTCTGCATTTATCAAATCGTAATTCAATCTATAAATACTTAGAGTTTCTGGTTGAAAATCTACTACCCAACTTTTCTTTTTTAATTCATAAGTTATGGTTGAATAATAAGTAGTTAAGATCTCAGAAGGACCCATCCCAAGAGCCATAAGTAAAGTAGTAACCGGCAATTTCCTTTTGCGATCAATTCTAAAAAATACTGTATCTTTCGCATCAAATTCAAAATCCAGCCAAGAGCCTCTATAAGGAATTATACGAGCAGAATATAGAAATTTTCCCGAAGAATGAGTTTTTCCATCATCGTGGTAGAAGAAAACGCCCGGCGATCTATGCATCTGCGAAACTACTACTCTTTCAGTACCATTAATAATAAAAGTACCAGTATTAGTCATAAGAGGGATTTCCCCCATATAAACTTGCTGTTCTTTTATACCTTTTATTTCTTTAGCCTCAGTAGCTTCATCTATTTCCCAGACAGTGAGCCGCAATGTAACTTTAAGAGGTGCCACAAAACTGAGCCCCCGTTGCAAACATTCCTCGACATCATATTTTGGAGCATCAAAATTATATTTTACAAATTCTAAAGTTGCTGAATTAGAGGGATCCTTAATTGGAAAAATTGAACGTAAAACAGACTGCAATCCCTTATCCTTTCTTTCTGATTCAGGAACTCCAAGCTGTAAAAAATTTTCTTCATAAGAATTTTTTTGTATTTCAATCAAATTAGGCATTGAAGCTACTAATTTGATTTTACCGAAGTTTTTCCTAACACGCCTACTTGTTTGTAAGGATTGCGCCATATAATCTCCAGATATTTTTATATTTTTTGTATATTAAATTAGTTACTAATGCAATAACCATCATCGAAAGAAACAACTGTAAAACTTATTATTTTTGATCAAAAGTAAAATTTATTTAAGCTTAAATTAATACTCCACCTGTATAAAATCCAAATTATTGGTATGTATCGTCAATAAAATAACCTTTTTTAAATTTCACAGTGCAATTTGACAGTCTTTGGTAGTTTTATATCAAGTGTATTTAAGCTTAACAAATAAAATTATTTTTAGCTTAAAAAGACCATTTTCACCCAAATAACCGCAAGAGCTAAGTACTTTCTTATAAACAGTATTAAAATAAGAAAGGATTTACACTTTAACTTATACTTATTGTTCAGAAAAGTAATTTTATAAAATACTATATTCTCTATTATAAAAGTGTGGGAACCTGTGGTTTATAAGCTCTAAAAAAGAGCTTATAAAAAAGTTTTTATAAGCTTACTTAAGCCCCCACTAATAATTTAATAACTTTTAAAACAAAGATAATTAAGTTTTTTCCAAAAATTGTAGTCTATCACAGTTTAGTAAACTAATCCTTATGAATCGACTCTAATTAATTACTTTACTTCTACTTTAGCACCCGCAGCTTCAAGCTTGG
>JACCDN010347761.1_pt1 | contig 12359 bp, 9 predicted proteins | sample 7441691 | NCBI WGS metagenome assembly JACCDN01 (sample SAMN15323439, study PRJNA562643) | freshwater metagenome | isolation source: river surface water | place: USA:Blue River Watershed | collected 2017-08-16 | reverse complement strand
TTCAAGCCGTGCGCGGCGGCCAGAACGTCGATTCGTCCGACGCCGAAAGCCAGCGCGAGGCGCTCAAGAAATACTGCCTGGATCTGACCGAGCGTGCCCGCCTGGGCAAGCTGGATCCGGTGATTGGTCGTGACGATGAAATCCGCCGTTCCATCCAGATTCTGCAACGCCGCAGCAAGAACAACCCCGTGCTCATTGGTGAGCCCGGTGTCGGTAAGACCGCCATTGTGGAAGGTCTGGCCCAGCGCATCATCAACGAAGAAGTGCCGGAAACCCTGAAGGGTAAGAAGGTGCTGTCGCTGGATATGGCGGCGCTGCTGGCCGGTGCCAAGTATCGCGGTGAATTCGAGGAACGACTCAAAGCCGTGCTGAAGGATATCGCTGCGGAAGAGGGCAAGATCATTCTCTTCATCGACGAAATTCATACTATGGTCGGCGCCGGCAAGGCCGAAGGCGCTATGGATGCCGGCAATATGCTGAAGCCCGCGCTCGCCCGCGGCGAACTGCATTGCATCGGCGCCACCACGCTGGACGAATACCGCAAGTACGTCGAGAAAGATGCCGCTCTGGAGCGCCGCTTCCAGAAGGTCATGGTCGAAGAGCCTTCCGTGGAATCGACCATCGCCATTCTGCGCGGTCTGCAGGAGCGCTATGAAGTGCACCACGGTGTTGAGATCACTGACCCGGCCATCGTCGCCGCGGCCGAGCTCTCGCATCGTTACATCACCGACCGCTTCCTGCCGGACAAGGCGATTGATCTGATCGACGAAGCCGCTGCCAAGATCAAGATGGAAATCGACTCCAAGCCGGAGCAGATGGACAAGCTGGATCGTCGTCTCATCCAGCTTAAGATCGAGCGTGAAGCCGTCAAGAAAGAAAAGGACGAAGCCTCGCAGAAACGCCTGGCGCTGATCGAAGAAGAGATCAACACGCTGGGTAAGGAATACGCCGACCTGGATGAAATCTGGCGCGCCGAGAAATCGACGCTGCAGGGCTCGTCGCAAGTGCGTGAAGAGATTGAAAAGCTGCGCCTGCAAATGGCCGAGCTGCAACGCAAGGGTCAGTTCGACAAGCTGGCCGAGCTACAGTACGGCAAGCTGCCGGAGCTGGAAGCACGCCTCAAGGCGGCTGAAAGCAAGGGTGATGCGGCGAATGCCGAAGCCACCAAGCACAAGCTGCTGCGTACCGAAGTCGGCGCCGAAGAAATTGCTGAAGTTGTCTCGCGGGCGACGGGCATCCCTGTGTCCAAGATGATGGAGGGTGAGCGCGCCAAGCTGCTGCAGATGGAAAGCTATCTGCACAACCGCGTGATCGGCCAGAACGAAGCCGTGCGTCTGGTGTCTGAAACCATCCGCCGCTCGCGTGCCGGGCTGTCGGACCCGAACCGCCCGTATGGCTCCTTCCTGTTCCTGGGCCCGACCGGCGTGGGTAAGACCGAGCTCACCAAGGCCTTGGCCGAGTTCCTGTTCGATTCGCAGGATCACCTGATCCGCCTCGACATGAGCGAATTCATGGAGAAGCACTCGGTCGCCCGTCTGATCGGCGCGCCCCCGGGTTATGTCGGTTATGACGAGGGCGGTTACCTCACCGAAGCCGTGCGTCGCAATCCGTACAGCGTGATCCTTCTCGACGAAGTCGAGAAGGCCCACCCGGACGTGTTCAACGTGCTGCTGCAGGTGCTGGACGACGGTCGCCTGACCGACGGCCAGGGCCGTACGGTTGATTTCCGCAACACCGTGGTCATCATGACCTCCAACCTGGGCAGCCAGATGATCCAGCAGATGGCGGGTGACGACTATGGCGTCATCAAGCTGGCCGTCATGGCCGAGGTGAAGACCTTCTTCCGTCCGGAATTCATCAACCGGATCGACGATGTCATCGTCTTCCACTCGCTGGATCAGAAGAACATCCGCGACATCGCCCGTATCCAGCTGCAGTATCTGGAGAAGCGACTGGCCGCTATGGATATGTCGTTGCAAGTGTCGGATGCCGCACTCGACCGCATCTCGGAATCCGGTTTCGACCCGGTCTTCGGGGCACGGCCGCTCAAGCGGGCGATCCAGTCGGAAATCGAGAACCCACTGGCCACGCATATCCTGGAAGGCGACTTTGGTCCGAAAGACACGATCAAGGTCGATTGCAAGAAATCCAAGATGGTCTTCAGCAAGTAAGGAGACCGCAACAGAGAGGGGCGACCGAAAGGTCGCCTTTTTCGTTGGTAGAATCCGGTATGGCTACAGAAATCTACGTCAGTACCGATGTCGAAGCGGACGGCCCGATTCCCGGCCCGCATTCGATGCTTTCCTTTGCGTCCGCCGCCTATACGCCGGACAAGCAACTGATCGGCACCTTCAGCGCCAATCTGGAACTGCTGCCGGATGCCAAGGGGCACCCGCTCACCATGAAGTGGTGGAAGACCGAGCCGGAAGCGTGGGAAGCCTGCCGCCAGGATCTGCAGGATCCTCAAGAAGCAATGAAGGCCTATGTCAAATGGGTGAAGAAGCTGCCGGGCAAGGCGGTGTTTGTGGCGTATCCGGCGGGTTTCGATTTCACCTTCATGTTCTGGTACATGATGAAATTCACCGGTGAATCGCCGTTTTCCTGGTCGGCACTGGATATGAAAACCTTTGCCATGGCGCTCTCCGGTCTGCCGTACCGCACCTGCATCCGCCACAAATTGCCCAAGGACTGGTTCGACGACCTGCCGCACACCCACGTGGCACTGGACGATGCGCTGGAGCAGGGGGCCTTGTTCTGCAATATGCTCAGCATGTGGCAGGCGCATCGCCAGGCGCTGGGGTTGCCCAACGAGGTTATGCCGGCCGCCGGAGGTGAATCGGAATCCGAAGAAGGTGCGGTGCCGGGCATTTCACCCCGGATTTCGTCAGAATAGCGGTCTGCTTTATAATCACGCCAACTACCTAATTTTTGGAGCTCGCGTCATGTCGCGCATTCAATACGATTACGTTTCGGATCACACCAAGTTCATCAACGAAGAGATGAAGAAAAACCCGGAGTGGCGCATTGATCAGATCAAAGGCCGTGCCATTTGGTGGGATAAGCCGCAAGACGTGAAGCAGAACGAAGCCTACGGCAGCGCCAAGGTGCCGCAGAAGTCGTATCCGTACGATGTGCTGTTTGATTCCTGATCGGGGCTGATGGCTGGTTTCCTGAAGATCAGCTTAATTAAAAAACGCCTGGCAGCTTGTCAGGCGTTTTTTTATGCGCTTTCTTTGAAAAAAATGATGGTTTCGCGTTAACTTTATGGTGTCTGCTTCGTTATAAGGCACATCATGCAAAAACTGCTATTACTGCTGGCACTGGTCAGTGGCCTATCGATGGCCCAGGAGGGTAGCTTTGAGCGGGAGTTCTCGAAGTTTGATAAAGATTTCGAACGTCTCAATAGCTGGAAGGCCGAAACACCCGCCAGCAAAAAGTTGAAGCGCGCACCGGCGCCGACACCGACCACGGCGGCCCCTGCAGCAGAGCCGGCAGTTACCCCGCTGGATGACGGCGCTACGGCAAAGCAGCCAGTCGAACCGGCTGCGCTAACCGTTGAAAAACCGACGACAGATGACAGTGCGTCTGCCAAGCCTTTGCAAAGCACGGCGGCACCGAAGAAGCTGCCCAAGGGTGCCAAGGTCGAAAAGCTGGCGCGTAATGACCTGCTTGGTAACCAGATTTCGGACCCGGTAGTCCGCAAGAAAGTTCAGGACCTCTACCAACGACCCGATGTGGTCGTTCAACAGTACGTTCTGCCTACTAATTAAGTTTCCACGAGGAGTAACTAATGAAAAAATCGTTTCTGATTGCTTCCGCTATTTTTCTGGGTCTGACGGCCTGTAGCAGCACCCCGAAAAACCCGGTGGATGCGACACCGGGTCGTACCGCCGACGTCGAATTTCTCGAAGCCAACGGCCCGTTGACGCTCACCTTCGATGACAAAGGCAACTGGGTGTCCATCCAGTCCTCTGCCACGGCACCGCTGGTCAGCAATGCCCCGGAAGGCGTCGAGGTGGCCTTCAAAACGGCCACGATGCGCGCCAAACGTAACCTGACCGAGTTCATGTCGAACGATGTGAAGTCCACCAAATCGGTGCAGACCATTTCCAAGGCTTACCTGAAGAACATTGCCCAGGTGGATAGCGCCAACGAGTCCAACACCTCGGGGGATGATGAAGACGCAGCCAGCAACAGTCAGGCCACTAAAGAGAGCCGTCAGAAAGCCAACACCGTGGCGCAGACCGTGCGAGAGCGTATTGATGACAACTCGCAGGCCATCCTGAAGGGTGTGCAAATCACCGAGCGCAAAGTTTCCAAAGAACAGCAGCATGTTTCGGTGACCATCGTCGTTACCCAGCAGAGCGTTAAAGGTGCCGAGCAAGTTCGTAAGGCCATGGGCGGCTTCTGATCAATGACCCTGCAGCATTGGCGGCGCGGCCTACTACTGGGAAGCGCCGTATTTCTGACGGCTTGCGCATCGACCTCTAAAAACGGCGATGTGCAAACCGTGCTTGCCGAGGGCACGGGCAATACCTGTCAGGAAGCCCTCGGCCAGGCCAAGGTACAGGCCAGTGACAAAGCTGTCGGCTCCTTCGTCAATAGTCAGAAGTCGTTGGTCGCTGACAAGTACTACGCCGAAAGCATTAACGAATACAGCGGCGGCGTCGTGCGTCAGTACACCGTCCTGGAAAGCAAAGGCGATTCGCCCTGCCGGGTGCGCATCAGTGCCGATGTGTCGCTCGATAAAAAGAACATTGCCCTCAACCCCAACAGCCGTTCGCTGAACCTGGGTGAAGTGGGGCGCTTTGTTGAAAAGCAGGATGAGGCCCGTGCGACCCTGGCCGCGTTGATTAAACGGCCGACCCTGTTTAGTGCCCGTATGGATCGGCTCCATGTCAGCACCGACAACAAAAAGAATGCCCAGATCGTGTTACAGGTCTCTGACGTGGCACCCAGTGAAAAGTGGTACTCCGATCTGGAATCCTTCCTTAATCTCCAGGGGCAGCGTGTCGATTTCGAGCGCTCTAAATGGTCCGATATCGGCAAATCACTACTCGCGCTGATCACGGCACCCGTGGCGGTGCCACTGGGTCTGGCGCCATCCCCCTTTAGGAACCAGACGCCACGAGGGACCGAGATCGTTAATGGCGAAGGCTTGCTCTGTTTTCGCAATGACCCACAATACGAGTCACTGCGTTGTTACCAGACCTGGCTGGCCGGTGAGGCACTACGCCAGCTGCGTTCGATTCAGTTGATGCTCGTCGAACGCTCCAACGACAATGTCACCAGCACCCGTCAAATCCAGAAGGGGGCATATCACATGGTCAGTTTCCGGGCGTCTGATTACACCTATCAGAGCAAAACCATGGGTAACAAGCGGGACTTCTATCTGATCGAGCCCATGGGCGTGCCGTTCCGAGAGTACCTAACCGTCAACCGCGGGTCACTCAGCGAAGAGAACGAATTTACCATCAACGTTGTTTTTGGCAACGAGTCGCAGACCAGCCCTTTTGTGCAACCAGCACAACCGGGTACGAACATGATCCGCTCATTGAATCCCGGCGGACCGCAGTTCATCCCGAACCGCAGTCGCCAGAATATGTAATACCCACTTAGTGGGTGAGCGGTTTCACCACACGTTTGATGGTGTTGTCTTCCGGGTTTGGCAGAATCTTGAAGCCCAGTGAGCTCATCAGATTCAGCATCTTGGTGTTGTCCGACAGGACGTCACCGATCACTGCCGAATAACCCTTGCTGCGGGCGCAGTCAATCAGTACCTGCATCAGCTTGCGGCCCAAGCCGCGCTTCTGCCAGCTATCGGCCACGGCCAGCGCAAATTCCACCGTTTCGCCGTCCGGGTTGGTCACATAGCGTGAGGCACCAATCTGTTCCGGCACCCCGGCATCGTTGATCTGCACCGCCACAAAGGCCATTTCCCGGTCGTAGTCGATCTGCGTAAAGCGCACCAGCTGCGGCTTGGAGAGCTCACGCATCGTATCCATAAAGCGGAAGTAACGGCTTTCGTCCGACATGTTCTTGACGAATTCTTTCTCCATTTCCGCATCTTCCGGGCGCACCGGGCGAATTGTGACCGAGGCCCCATCCGGCAGAATCCATTCCTCGACCAGATGGTTCGGGTAGGGGTGAATCGCCATGTGGGCATAGCGATCCACCGTCGCCGGTGCGTAATCAATCACGATGCGGGCGTCCGCTGCAATCACGCCTTCCTCATCGACAATCAGCGGATTGATATCCAACTCGATGATCTGAGGAATTTCACTGACCAGATCGGAAATATGCAGCAGCAGGTCGTAAATGGCATCGATGTTGGCCGCCGGCACCGGGCCATGTGCCTTGAGCAGATTGAATGCGCGGGTCGATTTGACCAGGCTCTCGGCCAGTACCTGGTTCAGCGGTGGCAGCGCCATGCCGCGATCCGGGTAGAGATCAGACTCATTGCCGCCACTGCCGAAGGTGATGACCGGCCCGAAGGTGCGGTCACGGAACACGCCGACACGCACTTCACGGGCGTTGTTGCGGGAGACGAAGGGCTCGATGGATACGCCGGAAATCCGCGCATTCGGGTGCTTACGCTTCACCGTGTCGATAATGTCGTGATACGCGTTACGCAGCGACACGGCATCCTGAATGTTCAGTCGCACACCGCCGGCATCCGTCTTGCGCAGAATATCGGGTGAGTCCACCTTCATCGCAATCGGGAAACCGAGCTGCTCGGCATACATCAGTGCATCGGCCACACTGTGTGCCACCATGGTTTGTGCCACGGGGATCTTGAAGGCGCGCAGTACCGATTTGGATTCCATTTCGGACAACGTCTTGCGTTTTTCGGCCAGCACCGCATCAATCAGCATGCGGGCACCTTCGATACGCAGCTCGTTACCTTCGGTCTTGGCGGCCGGCGTTTGTAGCAACAGGCGCTGGTTTTCATAGAAGGTCGATAGATTGGAGAACAGATCCACCGACGATTCCGGCATACGGAATACCGGAATATTGTGGCTGGACATGAACTCGCGAGCCTCCCGCGTATGTTCTTCGCCCATCCAGCAGGCGATCAGCGGTTTGTTCACCTCTTTCGACAGCTCCACCATCTGTTCGGCTACCGCCATCGGTTTGGTCATGGCCTGTGGGGTCAGCATGACCAGCAGCCCATCCACATTGTCATCGGCTGCGCACAGGGTAATGGCTTCGCGATAGCGCTCGGGTGTGGCGTCGCCGCCAATATCCACCGGGTTGGCGTGTGACCACGTGGTCGGCAGCACCTTGTTCAGTGCCTGAACGGTCGGTTCCTGCAGTTCGGCCAGCGGAATGCCAGCCTCGCTGGCACGGTCGGCGGCAATGGCACCCGGGCCGCCGCCGTTGGTAATGATGAGCAGACGTTTGCCCTTGGGCTGCAGGCGGTCATTCAGTGCCTTGGCACCTTCAATCAGCTGGATAATACTGTTGACGCGCACCACACCGGCACGGCGTACCGCCATATCGAACACGGTGTCCGAGCCACTGCGGATACCGCTGTGGGTAAGGGCAGCGGCCGTGCCTGAAGCAAAGCGGCCGGTCTTGTAGAGCAAAATAGGCTTGATGCGGGCGGCCGAACGCAGCGCCGACAGGAACAGACGGGCGTTCTGGATGCCCTCGATGTACAACAGAATGTAATGGGTGCGCGGGTCATGCACCAGGTAATCGAGAATCTCGCCGAAATCGATATCACTGGAACGGCCCAGTGATACCACCGACGAGAAGCCCACCTTATTCGGCAGCGCCCAGTCGAGAATGGCTGAACAGATAGCGCCCGATTGCGACACCAGCGCCATCTTGCCCTCGTGGGCACGTTCCTGTGTAAAGGTGGCGTTCAGACGGGTGGGCGGCCGCATGATACCCAGGCTGTTTGGGCCTAGAATCCGCACGCTATAGCTGCGCGCAATTTCCAGTACTTTGCGCTCCAGCGCAGCGCCGGCATGGCCTCGCTCGGCAAAACCACTGGAAACGATCAGCGCAAAGCGCACACCGCGCTCACCGCACTGTTCGATAATGCCCGGCACCGACATGGCCGGCGTACAGATAATTGCGAGATCGACCCGACCCGGTACGTCATGCAGGGATTTAAACGTCTGCTGACCCTGTACTACCTCATGCTTCGGATTAATCGGGAACAGCCGCCCCCCGAAGCCGGTTTGCAACAGATTGGCAAACAGTACCTGACCGACCGAGTCTTCACGGTCGCTGGCCCCAAAAACGGCCACACTTTCAGGTTCAAAAAGGGGTTTCAGATAATGTTCTTCAAGCATGATGATCGCTTTCTGCCGGGGACGGTGTCGCCCATGACATTTGAATGATGCAGTGCATTAAATGGATTCTACGCCGAATTTTTGTGGGAGTTCATGGCCAAACTTTGACCTACGTCAACTCTTGGTGTCAGCCGTTTACTTCAGCGGCAGCTGGTACAAGTCACCTGCATGATTTCCCGCTCGGGCAGACTCACCGCGGTGAGGTGGCCGCCCCAGAGGCAACCAGAATCCAGGGCAATGAGGTTCGGTGTCATTTTCAGACCGAGCGCCGACCAATGGCCCACCACCAGCGTATCTGTCACCGTCTTCCGACCGGGTACCTCGAACCACGGCACGTGGCCGGCGGGAGCGTTTTCCGGTTTACCCTTGATCTTCAGATCCATCACGCCCTGCTTGGAGCAGAAGCGCATACGGGTCATGGCATTGACCACCACCCGGGCACGATCCATCGCACCCAGCTTCGGCTGCCAGTTCAGCGGGCTGTCTCCCCAGAGGTTTTGCAGGAAATCAGCAAAGGCTGAACCGCGCAAATGCGAGGAAACCTCATCGCTGAGTGCCAGCGCATCGTCGACCGACCACTCGGGCAGTAAACCGGCATGCACCATCACATGACGTTGCCCATTCAGGGTTTCGGCGTAGGCCAGCGGCTGAGCCTTCAGCCAATCCAACAGCTCGGCTGCATCTGGTGCATCAAAAATTGGTCCGAGCGTGTCGTCTTTGCCGCGGCGGGGCACCGCATCGGCTGCCACCATCAGCAGATAGAGATCGTGGTTGCCCAGCACCGTGACGGCCGATTTGCCCAATCCCCGCAGAAAACGCAGGGTTTCCAGAGACTGAGGGCCCCGATTAACGAGGTCACCCACCAGCCACAGCTTATCCTGCGCCGGATCAAACCGGCACTTGTCCAAGAGTCGTTGTAGTGGGTCGTAACACCCCTGAATATCGCCGATGGCCCAGATCGTCATAATGACAAGATTCTAACTAAAAACCCTCGGCGTGGTTCAGGCGGTGGGTACGATGATTTTGTCTGCCGCGGCAAAACCGGAGGCAACGGCTGCTTCCAGCGTGGCCGGGTAATCAGGGTGCGTCCAATCGCCCGCCAGAAAGCACCCTGGTAAGGGATTCAGTGCGGCCGGGGGTAACCGCGCGGTGGGCGTTGCCGCATAGGTAGCGCGCTTCACCGTTACCACCTTATGCCAGAGGCAGCGGTTGTTATCCGGTTTGCCGCCCAGTAACGGTAACAGCTTCTGTAGACAGCGGGCGGCTAGCCGGTCGTGATCCAGCTGCTGCCAGGGGCCGTCTGCTGACAGCGACACGGCCATCACCCCGGGCTCGCCGCAGTGCGCGCGATCCATGGCCCAGGCGCGGGCATCCTCGGCGGTGGGGCCATCAATCTGAACCAGCGGTGCCGGTAATCGGGTGGTCACCTCAAAACCCAGATATACCGTGGCAATCGGCTGACTACCAAAACGGCTGGCCAGATCGCTGGTGTCGAACGGTAACAACAGCCGGGTTAGTGCCCATGGGGGCAGGGTCAGCACTACCTGATCGGCGTGCGTTGCTGTGCCATCTGCCAGCATTAGGCTAAAGCCCCCTAGCCGGTTGGAGGTCACCGCCTCAACCCGTTGCCCGCAACGAAGCTCACCGCCCGCCGACGTGATCGCTGAAACGAGGGGGGTAACCACGCTGGCGCTCAAGTCTGCTTCGGGTTGCAGCATGGCCAGAGCCTCGCAGCCGCCACCCAGCGTATCGCGCAGGACCGGCGCTAGCCGTGCCATAGCAGCCTGCTCAATGGGCGTATTCAAAATCGCCAGCGCGAGCGGTGACCAGAAATTGCGAACCAGGATTGACGGTTGTTTGTGTTGCGTCAGCCACTGCTGTACGGTCTGTTCCGGGGCAACATACCAACCCCGCCATTGCAATGCCAGCAGGGCTTGTAACAGGCGTAGCCGTTCATGCCAGCGAAAACCGCGGGCGCTCAGCAGTGCAACAAGCAAACCCGCTCGTCCGCGTCGACCGATCAGCGATAAGCTGCGTCGGCCATCCGTGTAAACAAAAGGGGTATGGGGCAGTCGGATGCCCAGTGTGTTGTACAGCGTGATCAGCGTCTGGCAACCGACCAGCATCAGGTGCTGGCCGTTATCACGTGCGGCACCAGCAATCATCGCCCGGCGTGCCCGACCGCCGGGTGCCGGTGCTGACTCATACACCACCGGTCGTAATCCGGCTTCTGCCAGGCGCAACGCACAGGACAAGCCCGCCCAGCCGCCGCCGACAATCGCCACCGAAGGCCGTGCGTCTGGCACGACGGGCGCCACGTCAGCCATGACGCAGCCCGCGCATCAGTATTTGAACCAGGTCTTGAGTGCCAGCCACAGTTTCCGTAGTGGCGGCAGGGCCGTTTTTTGCTTCAGCACCTGATAGCCGTCTTTGCTGATCTCATCGAGCAGCGTGCGATAGACCGCCGCCATAATGAGACCCGGGCGCTGTGCCGAACGGTCGGCGACGGGCAGGGTGGCCAGCGCCTTATCGTAGTAAGACTGCGCACGCTCGCCCTGAAACTGCATCAATGCCACAAACTCCGGCGTTTCTCGCGCATTCATAATATCGGCCGCAGGCACATTAAAGCGCTGCAACTCATCGACCGGCAGATAGATCCGGCCGCGGCGGGCATCTTCGCCCACATCACGGATGATATTGGTCAGTTGCAGGGCTGTGCCCAGCTCGGTGGCATAGCGTAAGGTCTTGCGATCCGTGACCCCAAAAATCTCTGCCGACAAAAGCCCAACGACACCGGCGACCCGGTAGCAATACAGTGACAACGATTTGAAATCCGGATACCGGCTGTATTCCAGATCCATCGCCATGCCATCGATGATCTCGTTAAAGTACTCTAGCGGCAGATCAAAACGTTGGCGTACATCCTGCAAGGCCCGCATCACCGGGTGCGTCGGTTGCGGTTGACCGGCCGGCGACGCCAGTAATGCGACCTCCTGCCGCCACCAGCTCAACTTGGCCACGGCAATGGCCGGGTCTTCACATTCATCGACCACGTCATCGACTTCACGGCAGAAGGCATAGAGTGCGTGAATCGCCTGTCGCTTCTCCGGCGGCAGAAACAGAAACGCGTAATAGAACGAGGTGCCGCTCTCGGCAACCTTCTGCTGGCAGTAGTCGTGGTTGTTCATCGAGTGAGATTGTAGAGCACCCAGCGCCTATGTGGCTGCTGATGCGTTAAAGCATGGCCAGCCAGTCACGCCAGCCGAGCGTGGGGCGTTGGCCATAAACATCGCCCTGCACGGCATCAATCCGCGCCAGAATCCGCCGGCCACCGGCCACCGTGAGCCGCAGCTCCTGGCCAATGCGCCAGGATTGCCGGCCGAGCAGAGCCGGCAAGGCTGCGCCCAGATCAAACAGGCCACGCACCCGATCTGTCTGGAAGCGCATGAATTCTGCCCAGCGCAGTGGGTCCCGACGCATCCCGGCACCAGAAAGCAGGTCGTCATCGCTATAGCCCCATCGCTTCAGTTCGTCCTGTGGCAGATAAATACGGCCATCGGCCCCTTTGGCCGCATCGACAGCCATATCTTGCCAGTGGTTCGTTAATTGCAATGCCGTGCAAATGGCATCCGACATGGCGACATGCGATGGTGTGGTCGCATCAAACAGAAACAGCATCAGCCGTCCGACTGGGTTGGCAGAACGGCAACAGTAATCCAGCAGATCGGCGTATGTGGCGTAGCGCGTCTGGTGCACATCCTGCATAAAAGCCGAGAGTAGGGCATGGCAGGGCGCCAGTGGCAGACCGATGCGTTCGTGTTCACGTCGCAGTGGGTCGAACACCGGCATCAGGACCGCCGCCAGCGGTCGGCCGGCTGCAATGTCGACCAGTGCGGCATCGTAAGCCTGCAACTGTGCCAGTCGTTGTGCAGCCGGTGCCGTACCCTCATCGGCAATATCGTCAGCACTGCGGGCAAAGCGGTAAATCGCCGCTACCGGCTGTCGCAAATGCCGCGGGAGCAGCAGCGACGCCACGGGAAAGTTTTCGTAATG
>JACCDN010664976.1_pt1 | contig 12361 bp, 9 predicted proteins | sample 7441691 | NCBI WGS metagenome assembly JACCDN01 (sample SAMN15323439, study PRJNA562643) | freshwater metagenome | isolation source: river surface water | place: USA:Blue River Watershed | collected 2017-08-16 | reverse complement strand
GGCCTGACGACGAACGAGTACTACCCCAACGGCATTTCGACCAGCTTGCCGTTCGACATCCAGTACGAGCTGGTGCGTTCGATGAAGGGGCTGGAAAACTGCCACATCCTGCGTCCGGGCTACGCCATCGAATACGACTATTTCGACCCGCGCTCGCTCAAGAGCAGCTTCGAGACGAAACAGATCAACGGCCTGTTGTTTGCCGGCCAGATCAACGGCACGACGGGCTACGAAGAGGCGGCGGCGCAGGGCCTGTTTGCCGGCATCAACGCTGCGTTGCAGTGCCGGGGCGAAGCCGCCTGGATGCCCAGCCGCGACCAGGCTTATCTGGGCGTGCTGGTCGACGACCTGATCACCAAGGGCGTGACCGAGCCCTACCGCATGTTCACCAGCCGGGCCGAGTTCCGCCTGCAATTGCGCGAAGACAACGCCGACATGCGCCTGACCGAGATTGGCCGCCAAATGGGCTTGGTAGACGACGGCCGCTGGGACGCTTTCTGCCGCAAGCGCGATGCAGTTTCACGTGAAACAGAACGCCTGAAATCCACCTGGGTGAACCCGCGCAATCTGCCGACCGAAGAGTCGACCCGGGTGCTGGGCAAGGCGATCGACCACGAATACAACCTCTTCGACCTGCTGCGCCGACCGGGTGTGGCCTATGGCGAACTGACCGGCATGAACGGTGGTAGCTACACCAGCCCCGATGTTTCACGTGAAACGCTGGGGGATCTGCAGGAGGCGGTGATCGAGCAGGTGGAGATCGCCGCCAAGTATTCCGGCTACATCGACCGCCAGAAGGAAGAGGTCGAACGCGCCGCCTACTATGAAGGCCTGAAACTGCCAGCCGACCTGGACTACATGCAGGTCACGGCCCTGTCGATCGAGGCCCGCCAGAAGCTGGCCAAGCACCGGCCTGAAACGCTGGGCCAGGCCTCGCGCATCTCGGGCATCACCCCGGCCACGATTTCCCTGTTGCTGATCCACCTGAAAAAGGGCGGTTTCAAGGGCTTCCGTTCCCCGGCCGAAGAGAGCCAGGCGGCATGAGCGATGCGCTCACGGTCCTCAAGTCGGGGGCGGCCGAACTTGGCCTGAGCCTGAGCGATGCCCAGTTTGAACAACTGTTGGGCTACCTGGCGCTGATCCAGAAATGGAACAAGGTCTACAACCTGACGGCGGTGCGCGACCCGCAGGAGATGCTCACGCACCACCTGCTCGACAGCCTGACGGCGGTGGCGCCACTGGTGCGCCACACCCACGGCCAGCCCGCCAAAGTGCTGGATGTGGGTTCGGGTGGCGGTCTGCCGGGCATCGTCCTGGCCATTTGCCGTCCCGAGCTGGATGTGAGCTGCGTGGATACGGTGGGCAAGAAAGCGGCTTTCATCCAGCAGGTGGCCGCCACCCTGAAGTTGCCGAACCTGCGCGGCATCCATGCCCGGGTCGAAACGCTGACCGGACCGTTCGATGTGATCTGCTGCCGGGCCTTTGCCTCCCTGCCAGACTTTGTGAGCTGGTCACGCGGTTCGCTGGCGGAGCAGGGCGTCTGGATGGCCATGAAGGGCAAACACCCGCAGGCCGAGATCGAAGGTCTGCCTGCCGATGTGCAGGTGTTTCACGTGGAACCACTCACGGTGCCGGGGCTGGATGTGGAACGCTGCATGGTCTGGATGCGGCCCGGGCTGCAGAGTCATCCCCGGGCTTGACCTGGGCATCCCGTCCGCGAAAGATGGATGCCCGATCAAGTCGGGCATGACAGGATGGACTCCCGGCGCTGGCTCCTGGGGCCTTGGCGTACACTCGCACCTGCCTGGGCTGTCTTCCGGGTCATTTTTTCAGGGTGTCCATGTTTTTCGGTATTTCGGACTACGGTGCTTTCGTCGCAGCCATTGTGCTGTTCCTGGCCATTCCCGGTCCGGGCAACCTGGCGCTGATCACCTCGACCGGAAAGGGAGGCATCCGTGGCGGACTGGCGGCCACCTTGGGCGTGATCGCCGGAGACCAGGTGCTGATGTGGGCGGCGGTGGCCGGTGTGGCGGCGGTGTTGGCCACTTATCCGGCGGCGTTCACGGCAGTGCAGTGGCTGGGCGCGGTGTACCTGGCCTGGTTGGGTTGGAAGATGCTGAGTGCCCAACCCGGCGACGCGCCAGTTCTGAACATCCGCCCGCGGCAGTATTTTCAGCAGGCTCTGGCCATCACTTTGCTCAATCCCAAGGCCATCGTGTTCTACATGGCGTTCTTTCCGCTCTTCGTCGACCCACAGCACCACCAGGGGCTGGTCAGTTTTGCGGTCATGGCCGCGACGATCGCTGTGCTCACCTTCCTGTATGGCCTGGGCATGACCTTGCTGACGCACCACCTGGCCGAGCGCATGCGGGCCAATCCCGTCATTGGCCGTGTGCTGGAAAAACTGGCCGGTGTTTTCCTGATCGGTTTCGGCCTCAAGCTGGCCGTTTCCAAATAATTCCGAGAGACCATCATGGCCAAGATCTTCTGCATCGCGAACCAAAAAGGGGGCGTGGGCAAGACCACCTCTACGGTGAACCTTGCTGCCGGTTTGGCCAAAGTCGGCCAGCGTGTGCTGCTGGTCGATCTGGATCCGCAAGGCAATGCCACCATGGGCTCGGGTATCGACAAACGTCAGCTGGAGTTGAGCGTCTACGATGTCCTGCTCGAATCGGCCAGCATCCCGGAAGCGGCTGTGAAGGCGGAGAAATGTGGCTACACCGTGCTGGGCGCCAACCGCGAATTGGCCGGGGCCGAGGTGGAGCTGGTGGAACTCGAGCACCGGGATCAGCGCCTGAAAAATGCACTGGCGACAGTGGATGCCGATTACGACTTTGTGCTGATCGATTGCCCGCCGTCCCTGTCCATGCTCACGCTCAATGGCTTGTGCGCGGCCCATGGCGTGATCGTGCCCATGCAGTGCGAATACTTTGCACTGGAAGGACTGACCGATCTGGTCAACACCATCAAGCAGGTGCACGCCAACCTCAACCGCGACCTCAAGATCATCGGCCTGCTGCGCGTCATGTTCGATCCGCGCATCACGCTGCAAATGCAGGTCAGTGACCAGCTCAAGGCCCACTTTGGCGACAAGGTGTTCGACACGGTGATTCCGCGCAATGTGCGTCTGGCCGAGGCGCCCAGCTATGGTTTGCCCGGCGTGGTGTTCGATCCATCGGCCAAGGGCAGCCAGGCCTATGTGGAATTCGCCCGCGAGCTGGTGCGTCGCGCGCCCACGCTCTGAACATGCCGCACGCCTGTGTACTCATCTTGCCGGGCTGGCAGGGCAGCGGTCCTGACCACTGGCAAATGCGCTGGGTCGCGCGGCATGGCTACACCGTGGTCGAGCAGGACGACTGGGTGCGCCCCCGCCGCGGTGACTGGCTGGCACGGCTTGACGAAGTGGTGGTCGACACCCCAGAGGCCGACATTGTGCTGGTGGCCCACAGCCTGGGTTGCATTCAGGTGGCGGCCTGGGCGGCCGTCTCCCGCCACACGGCGCGTGTGCGAGGGGCTTTGCTGGTGGCACCTGGCGACGTCGAGCGTCCTGAGCTGCGTGAACAGATGCCGGGCTGGACGCCCATTCACCGCCAGCGTCTGCCGTTCGCGGCCACGCTGGTCGGCAGCCAGAACGACCCCTGTTGCAGCCACGAACGGGCCCAAGGCCTGGCCTCGGACTGGGGGGCGCGCTGGGTAGACCTGGGCGCGGCCGGTCAGATCCATGCCGACAGTGGACTGGGTGACTGGCCCGAAGGACACGCGCTTTTGCAGGAACTCATGAACCCCATGGCGGGGTAAAGGAAAACAAGCACATGGTCACCAAGAAACCCAAAGGTCTCGGACGCGGACTCGAAGCCCTGCTGGGCCCCAAAGTCGAAACCCCCGACAACGTCGCATCGGCTGCCGAGAGTGGAACGCCCATGATGATGTCGCTCGACAGCATGGTGGCCGGCATGTACCAGCCGCGCACCCGCATGGACGAAGGCGCGCTGTACGAATTGGCTGAATCCATCAAGGCGCAAGGCATCATGCAGCCGATCCTTGTTCGTCGTCTTGATGACGGTCCGAACGCCGGGAAATATGAAATCATTGCCGGCGAGCGTCGCTTCCGCGCCAGCAAGCTGGCGGGTCTGGACAAGGTGCCGGTGCTGGTGCGCGACGTGCCCAACGAGGCCGCAGCGGCGATGGCGCTGATCGAGAACATCCAGCGCGAAGACCTCAACCCGCTGGAAGAAGCCCAGGGCCTGCAACGCCTGATCAGAGAGTTTGGGCTCACTCACGAAGCAGCGGCCCAGGCCGTTGGCCGCTCGCGCAGCGCCGCCAGCAACCTGCTGCGCCTGCTCAATCTGGCCGAGCCGGTGCAGACCATGCTGATGGCCGGCGATCTGGACATGGGGCATGCGCGTGCACTGCTGGTGCTCGACAAAGCCACCCAGATCACCGCGGCCAACCAGATCGCCGCGAAGAAGATGTCGGTGCGCGAGGCCGAAAGCCTGGCCAAGAAACTCGGTGCCGAGTTCAACCTGGTCACGCAAAAGCCCAAGAAAGAAAAATCGCGTGACGTGCGACGCGTGGAAGAAGAGCTGTCGGATCTGCTGATGGCACAGGTCGAAGTCAAGGTCAAAAAACGCGTCAAGCGCCTGGGCAAGATCGAGGAAATGGGCGAGATGACCATCCAGTTTGGCTCGCTCGACGAGCTCAACGGACTGATCGACAAGCTGCGCGGCTGATCAGGCTCGACGCAGGGCGGACCAAGGGCATGGGCAAGACCTGGTCAGAGGTGTTCTCCCTCTGGCATGAACGCGAGGGTGCGCGCGAGGTGTCGCGGCGCCCCTTGCTGGCCGTTTATTTGCTGGTGATTCTGGTCACTGGCGGCCTGGTGTCGCTGATGCCCTCTGGCGACTACGACAGCCGGGTGATCTGGGCCGCCTGTGGCCTGATCGTGCTGATGCTCCCGCTGGCCTGGCTGCGGGTGCATGGCCTGTTTCGCATGCTGTTCCATGCGGCCACGCTCGTGGCCGGTTTCATGGCGGTCTACATCGCGGCCCACACGGGCGGCATCAACTCCAACGCCATGGTCTGGCTCAATGTGCTGGCGGTGCCGGTGCTCTTGCTGCGCGGCCCACGGCAGACCTTGATCTGGCTTGGGTTGATCGAACTGACGATTCTGGGCATGCTGCTGGCCTCGCACCAGGGGCTGGTCAGCAGCCACACCCACAGTGCTGTGCTGGGGGTGCCGTGGGCGCTGGTCAATCAGGTGCTGGCCCTGCTGAACCTGATGTTCGCTGTGCGTCTGTATGACCACATGCATGCGCTGCAGCTGCGTGAACTGGAACGGCGCAGCAAAGAGATGGAGTCCACCCACCAGGCACTGATGCAGGCGCAGGCACACAAGGACGAATTCGTGGCGGCGGTGGGCCATGAGCTGCGCACGCCGATGAATGCCATCCTGGGCTTCAACGGTGTGCTGCGCCGTGAACTGGCGGACCGTCCGCAGGAAGTCGAGGTGGTGGACCACATTCGCCGTTCAACCGATCACCTGCTGCAGGTGGTCAATGACATCCTCGACTTTTCGCAGCTGCAGGCCGGCAAGGTGCAGCTTTACCCGCAGGACTTTGATTTGCCAGCCAGCCTGCACGAGCTCATGGCCCGGCACGAACCGCAGGCACAGCAAAAAGGCCTGGGCTGGCGGCTCGAAGGGGTGGACCGTGTGCCGCGGCGCGTGCACATGGACCGCCAGCGTCTGCTGCAGGTGCTGGACCTCTTGCTCGACAACGCCATCAAGTTCACGGCCAAGGGTCAGGTTTGTCTGCGGGTGTGGCAGACCGGGGATCGTCTGCACCTGGAGGTGCACGACACGGGTCGTGGCATTGCACCCGAGCGTCAGGTCCATATCTTCAACCGGTTCGAACATGCCGATGTGCAGACGAACCGTGCTTATGGCGGAACCGGCCTGGGCCTGACCATCTGCGACAAGCTGGTGCATCTGTTCGGGGGACAGATCGGGGTGCGCAGCACCCCTGGGCAGGGTTCGGTGTTCTGGCTGCTGGTGCCCTTTGCGCCCGCGCACGATGACGCTTCGGCCCAGCAAGACGCAGGGGCAGACTTGCGTACGGACCAGCCGCTGGACATCCTGGTGGTGGACGACAACGCGGTCAACCTCATGGTGGCCCGGCTGCAACTGCAAAAGACCTGGGCCCATGCCCGCATCACCACGGCCGGCAGTGGTGCCGAAGCCCTGCAGCTGCTGGATGCGCAGGGTTTTGATGTGGCGCTGGTGGACATGGTCATGCCGGAAATGGACGGCACACAGCTGACGCAGCAGATCCGCCAGCGTTTTCCGGCCATCACGGCGCGCATGCCCATCATTGCGCTCACGGCCAACACCAACCCGGTCGAGCGTGAGCGTTGCCTGGCCGCCGGCATGGACGACGTGCTGCACAAGCCCATGGACACCGACAGCCTGGTGCGCAGCGTGAACCGGCAAATCCGGCGTGTGCGGAGCCTGGCATGAACCCGTCCAGACCACATTGGCTGCAATGGTTGATGGCCCGTTTCCCGAGCCGTTTCCGCGAAGGCAAGCTGGCATATGCCTTCATGTTCGCCTGGCTCGTGATCGCCATCCTGCTGGTGTTTGTTGCCATCAGCCCTTACCAGAACGGGCCTTGGCTGTTCCTGCCCATGGTGGGCTTGCTGCTGGGCCTGATGGTGGCGGTGCAGCGCGGACTGGGACTGGTGCCGGCGGTGCACATCGGCACCAGCGCCGGGCTGGTGCTGATCCTGTTTGCCACATGGCATGCGGGCGGTGTGTTTTCGCCACGGCTGGGCTGGCTGCTGATGCTGCCCTTGCTGCCCTTTTACGTCCATGGCCGGCGCGCCGGCATGGTGTGGGCAGGGGTGGTGCTGGTGGCGCAACTGGCCATGGCCTGGTTCACCGCCACCGGTCGCATAGCCCCGTTCGAGGCGGGCGATCAGCATGTGTTTTCATCGTGGTTCACCTTCAGCATGATCACGGGCGTGCTCATCATCGTGCCGTTCATTTACGAGCGGCAATACCGGCAAGCCCTGCAGGACAGCCGCGACCACCAGCGAGAGCTCGAAAGTCAGCGTCAGGCGCTCGAACACACCCTGCAGATGCGCGAATATTTCATTGGCACCGTGAGCCATGAGCTGCGCACGCCGATGAATGCGATTCTGGGCTTCAATGCCTTGCTGCTGTCCCGCGTGCAGGACCGGCCCGAAGCGCTCAAGGTGCTCAACCACACGCGCCAGTCGGCCGATCATTTGATGACGGTGATCAACGACATCCTGGATTACTCGCAATTGCAAGCCGGCAAGCTGGTGGTCCATCCGGAAACCTTCGAGCTGCGCAGCGTGGTGCAGCATGCCTTTGAGCTGTTTCGCCCGCGTGTGCAGAGCATGGCGCTCGACTACCACCTGGAACTGGATGAGCAACTGCCACAGTGGGTGCACAGCGATCGTCACCGCCTCATGCAGGTGCTGGTCAATCTGCTGGGCAATGCCCTCAAGTTCACCCACCACGGTCAGGTGGTGTTGCGGGTGCGGTGGCAGAACCCGGGCGTGTTGTTCGAGGTGCAGGACACGGGCATCGGCATTGCCCAAGCCCAGCAGGCGAAAATTTTCAGCCGCTTCAGCCAGGCCGACAGCGACATCCATGCACGCTATGGCGGCAATGGTCTGGGTCTGGCGATCTCACGCCAGCTGGTGGCCTTGCTTGGCGGCGAGATCGGCTTTGAAAGCGAATGGGGTCAAGGCTCGCGCTTCTGGTTCCGCTTGCCCTTGATCGCCGCTGAAGCGCCGGCGCGTTCAGCCGACGCAGGCCCGACCCCGATGCAGACCCAGACCGTCGCCTGGCGCTTGCTGGTGGTGGATGACCACCCGGTCAACCGCCTGCTGGTCAAACGGGTGCTGCAAAACGCCTGGCCCCAGGCCGAGGTGCTGGAAGCGGTGGACGGGCAGCAGTGCCTGGATCTGCTGGCGCAGGGCCCCGTGGACCTGGTGCTGATGGACATGGTGATGCCGGTGATGGACGGCATCGAGGCCACGCGCCTTTTGCGTCAGAACCCGGCGTGGCAGCACCTGCCGGTGCTGGGTCTGACGGCCAATGTGAACCCGGCGGATCTGGAGGCCTTTCGGGCCGCAGGCCTGAGCGCGGTCATGCTCAAGCCCTTTGAGCCCGCCGAGCTTTGCGCCCGCGTCGAGCACATGTTGCTGCGGCCTGCCACCCCGCCCATGTAAGACCCGCCCCTGCGGCCGAAGGCCTGTTCGCGCGCAGGGGCGCGCTCCCGCAGGGACGATCGGGGCTTACCAGCGGAAGATCTTGCCCGGGTTCATGATGTTGTGCGGGTCGAGCGCGTGCTTGATCGTGCGCATCATGTCCACCGCACCTTCGCCGGCTTCGTCGATCAGGAAACCCATCTTGTGCAGGCCGATGCCGTGTTCGCCGGTGCAGGTGCCACCCAGGCGTTGGGCGCGGGCCACCAGCTGGTGGTTGAGCTGTTCTGCGGCCTCGAACTCGGCGGGGTTGTTGGGGTCGATCAGGTAGCCGAAGTGGAAGTTCCCATCGCCCACGTGGCCGACCAGGAAATACGGGATGCCCGAAGCATCGGCTTCGGCAATCGAGTCCAGCAGGCAGTCGGCCAGCTTGCTGATGGGCACGCAGGTGTCGGTGGAAATCGCGCGGCAGCCGGGTTTGCTCTGGATGGCCGCAAAGTAGGCGTTGTGGCGTGCGGTCCACAGCCGCGTGCGTTCTTCGGGGGTGGTCGCCCACTCGAACGACTGGCCGCCGTGCTCGCTGGCCAGGGCCTGCACGGTCTCGGCCTGTTCCTTCACGCCATCCGGTGAGCCGTGGAACTCCATCAGCAGCATCGGTTCTTCGCGCAGGCCCAGTTTGGCGTAAGCGTTGACCATGCGCACCGAGTTGTGGTCGATCAGTTCCACGCGGGCGATCGGCACGCCCAGCTGGATGGTTTCGATCACGGTATGCACCGCGTCGGCGATGCTGGGGAAAGAGCAGATGGCGGCCGAAATCGCTTCGGGCAGCGGATACAGGCGCACCGTGATTTCGGTCATCACGCCCAGCGTGCCTTCACTGCCCACAAACAGGCGCGTGAGGTCGTAGCCGGCGCTCGATTTTTTGGCTCGCGTGCCGGTGCGGATGATTTCGCCGCTGGCGGTCACCACTTCGAGCGCCAGCACGTTCTCGCGCATGGTGCCGTAGCGCACGGCGTTGGTGCCGCTGGCGCGCGTTGCGCTCATGCCGCCAATGGTGGCATCGGCACCCGGGTCGATCGGGAAGAACAGGCCTGTGGACTTGATCTCTTCGTTGAGCTGCTTGCGCGTGACGCCTGGCTGCACCGTCACCGTCAGGTCTTCGGGGTTGATGGACAGCACCTTGTTCATGCGGGTCAGATCGATGCTGATGCCGCCTTGCACCGCCAGCAGGTGCCCTTCGAGCGAGGAGCCCACGCCAAACGGAATCACCGGCACCTGGTGTTGCGCGCACAACTTGACCGCGTCGGCCACGTCCTGGGTGCATTCGGCAAACACCACGGCGGCCGGCGGCGGCACGGTGGTGAAAGCCGACTCGTCACGCCCGTGCTGCTCGCGGATCACCTGGGCGGTGGAGCAGTTGTCGCCAAAGCGGGCCTTGAGGGCTTCCAGAAAGGCTGCGGGCACATCGCGCTGGGCAACGGCCAGGTGGGCGGCAGGGGTGGGGGCGTTCATGGGCAGTCTCCAGTGGGCCGTCGCCAAGGTGGACGGCCAATCGTCATATGTTTGTCAGTTTACTCTGGACTGGCGAGCGGGGTTGTCCTGTGTCAGACAAGACAAGGGGACATGCCCGACAATGCAGCGCAGCAAAAAAACAGGATTGAGACGCACCATGGGCAACCGACTCTCCCAAATCGCCACCCGCACCGGGGACAACGGCACCACCGGCCTGGGCAACAACCAGCGCGTGTCCAAAAACAGCCTGCGCGTGCACGCCATGGGCGATGTGGATGAACTCAATTCCCACATTGGCCTGCTGCTTTGCGAAGAGATGCCGCCCGATGTGCGCGAGCTGCTGGTCGAGATCCAGCACCAGCTTTTCAATCTGGGTGGCGAGCTGTCGATCCCGGGTTTTGAACTGCTCAAGCCCGAGGCCGTGATCGCGCTGGATGAGGCCCTCGAACGCTACAACGGGCAATTGCCCAAGCTGCAGGAGTTCATCCTGCCGGCGGGCACACGCGCCGCCGCCCAGGCCCATGTGTGCCGCACCGTGGCGCGCCGCGCCGAACGTGAGGTCGTGGCCCTGGGCAATGAAGAGGCCCTCAACGACACGCCGCGCCAGTACCTCAACCGTCTGTCGGACCTGATGTTCGTGCTCGCGCGCGTGCTCAACCGCATGCACGGTGGCGACGATGTGTACTGGAAAAGCGAACGCATCAAGCAGGGCGGCTGACCTAGCCCCTCACTGTCTTGTAGGAGCGCGCCCCTGCGCGCGAAAACTGTTGCATGGACGCACCAATTCGCGCGCATGGGGTGCCCTCCTACAGACATTGTTCATCTGTCACCAAAGTGCTGCACGGCGCTCAAGGGCGCCGCTACCCTGCGCCCCATGAGTCACACCATGCACACACGTCCACCGTATGTCCCCCAGATCCGCCTGTACCAGGACTGGTTGCGCGATCAGCGAGGCCTGAGTTTCCCGACCTACCACGAGCTCTGGCGCTGGTCCATCACCGATCTCGATGCTTTCTGGCAAAGCATCTGGGACTATTTCGAGATGGAGTCGCCCACGCCGCACACCGCGGTGCTGGCCAAAAACGTCATGCCCGGGGCGGTCTGGTTTCCGGGGGCCAAGACCAACTACGCCCACCAGGTGCTGCGCCATGTACAGCCCGCACATGCGGCCGGCTTTCCGGCCGTCATCAGCCGAAACGAGAAGGGGGAACACCGCGAAATCAGCTGGCCCGAGCTGCGCCGCCAGGTGGCCTCGATGGCCTTGCATTTGCAGGCGCAGGGCGTGCAGCCCGGTGACCGCGTGGCGGCGTACCTGCCCAACATTCCCGAGGCCATGGTTGCCTTCCTGGCCACGGCGAGCGTGGGGGGTGTCTGGAGCATCTGCGCCCCCGACATGGGCACCAACGCCGTGCTCGATCGCTTCAAACAGATCGAGCCCAAGGTGCTGATCGCTGTCGATGGGGTGAGCTACGGTGGCCGCGACTTTGACCGCATGACGGTGGTGCAGGAACTCAAGGACGCACTGCCCAGCGTGCAGCATGTGGTGCTGCACGACAACCTGGGCACGGCCGATCTGGCCAGCTGCGATGTGGCCGCCAGCGTGCGCATGAGCGCCACGGTGGCGCGTCACGACGAGGCGGTGGCCACCTTCGAACCCATGTGGCTGCCGTTTGACCACCCGCTGTGGATCGTCTATTCGAGTGGCACCACCGGCCTGCCCAAGCCCATCGTGCATGGGCATGGCGGCACCGTCATCGTCGCGCTGGCCAACAAGATCATGCACAACGATGTGGGCTGCAGCTACCAGCCCAACAGCTGGGGCGAGCGCTTTCACTGGTACAGCTCCACCGGCTGGGTCATGTGGAATGCCCAGGTGGCGGGCCTGCTCAACGGCGTGACCTGCGTGATTTACGACGGCAACCCCGCCGGCAGCAAGGACAACCCGGACTGGGGCCTGCTCTGGCGCTTTGCTTCCGAGCAGCAAGTGACCTTCTTCGGGGCAGGCGCAGCGTTTTATGCCAACTGCCAGAAGGCCGGCATCGAGCTGGCGCACTGCGGCGACCTCTCGCGCATCCGCGCGCTGGGCACCACCGGCTCGCCGCTTTCCCCCGAGACGCAGACCTGGGGCACCGAGCAGTTCCGGCAGGTCCGCGCCCAGCACGGTGATCTGTTCAATGGAGACGATATCTGGTGGTGCAACATCTCCGGCGGTACCGACTTCGCAGGGGCGTTTGTCGGCGGCCACCGCGAACTGCCGCAGGAACCCGGCGTGATGCAGTGCCGCGAACTGGGCTGTGCGGTCGAGGCCTGGAACGAAGCGGGCGAGCCGGTCGTGGGCGAAGTGGGCGAACTCGTCTGCACCCAGCCCATTCCCTCCATGCCGCTGTACTTCTGGAACGACAAGGACAACGCCCGCTACCTGGCCAGCTACTTCGAGATGTACCCCGCCGGCCACGGCCGAAAGCCTGGCGGTGGCGACGGCCCGCCCGAGATGGGAGGCGTCTGGCGCCACGGCGACTGGCTGCGCATTGGCGATGCGAGCGGCCAGGGCGAGGGCTGCGTGATCTTTGGCCGCAGCGACGCCACCATCAACCGCCACGGCCTGCGCATGGGC
>JACCDN010029533.1_pt1 | contig 12362 bp, 11 predicted proteins | sample 7441691 | NCBI WGS metagenome assembly JACCDN01 (sample SAMN15323439, study PRJNA562643) | freshwater metagenome | isolation source: river surface water | place: USA:Blue River Watershed | collected 2017-08-16 | reverse complement strand
GGACTGGCTACGGATCTACAACGAAGAACGCCCACATCGGGCTCTTGGGAAGCTGCCGCCCAAATCCTTCAGGCAGCAAGCAGAAAATTCTCTTTTACCGGTGTCTCATTGACAGGGAACACTACACTACAAACCGCACAAACTTCTAATCGAGGATGCCGGCTCGGGTATTGGGCTCATCCAGGAGCTTAAAAATGCCGGCATTTATGTCGTTGAGGGGGTTCGGCCAGACAAAGACAAGCAGTCACGGCTACTGGGCGTTACCCCGATGCTGGAGTCGGGGAAGGTTAAGCTGCCTGAACAGGCGATTTGGTTACCGGAGTTTCGTAGGGAGCTGCTGTCCTTTCCTTCGGCCAAACACGATGATCAGGTCGATGCCCTGACTCAAGGGTTAGCCCATATGCGTGAACGGCTAGAGGAGCCGGGGATTTTTGCGTATTACAGAGATGCACTGGCTAAAACGAAAGAGATTAGATAATCTCTCACATTCAAGAACCCCCAGAGGATAAGGGGTTGCGTGAAATGATCGCAAAAACAAGCAAGCAACACCAATATCCGCCATTCTTGGGTAATTGACTGCGCTTTATAGCGAATACATTACGAAATACGTTATTAATATAGCAGAAAAATTATGGTTTCGAATTCTTAACCAAGTCATAGAAGTTCATTTTTTCCCCTAGGTATTTGCTGCCTTCATAAGACAGGTGTCCTCCATCACGATATAAGAATGCATTACCCATTTGTGCATGGCACGTGCCATCCTCGCAAATTCCATCCTTAAGCCAAACCACTCTATATTTCGTTTCAAGTCGATTTAGCATTTCGTAAACAGATTTTCGTGCTGTATTAGAAGTTAACAGAGGAAAATCACATCGACTACTCTTGATGTTGTGTAACTCGTTATGCAACAGACACTGGCCAATATTTTCACCGCTCATTGGCGGAGGGGAGAAAATGATCGGTGTCGCTCCAAGCGAGATAATTGTTTCCAATGTTGCTACGAATTTTTTTTCAATTTCAATGTCAGAAAAACTGCTTGTCCCTTCTCGTGACACGACATTTGGGATCCCAAGTAAGAATGAAGGAGAACTTAATACCACATACTTGATAGACGGATACTTCAAAATCAACTGAATTGCACGATCGTTACCTTGGATGCAGTTGTTGGCCCCATGTATTGCAATAGCAGGCGCCAAATCAATAACTGGGGGGCATGTTGATTCAGTTGCCTGTATCATTCTTACGTCTTTATTTGACGCAACAAAACCTTGTGCCAAATGCATTGCAAATGAATCCCCCCACAATAATATTTCAGGTGATTCGCTTGTTCTACAATTCGGAGAGTCATTGGAACCGTGGCGAGCACAATCCCTATGCAATCCGTGATTGCCACGCATGCGATCAGTTAGTTGCTGGTAACGCTCATTGTTTACCATGGCGCCGAACTTGCCGTCGCGTAGGTATCCAAATGCGCCGAGACTTAAAAAGAGTGTGGTCGCAATAAATACAAAAACCCATAATTTTGTTCTATTAATAGCAGTCTTATCGCGAAATGGGGTCTCGATAAATTTGTAGGTTAGCATTGCAAGAATAAACGTAAGGAAAATTGTTCCAATTCTGAATGGCACGCGATATTGGTCCACCCCTATATATCTACTAAAAGCAATTATCGGTTGATGCCATAAATAAGCGCTATAGCTAATCAAACCAATGCTAACAAATATTTTCATACTTAGAATGCGTCCAGCAATCGTATTTGGTGTCGCACATATAACGATTAAGGCCGCACCAAGAACCGGAGCTAACGTATATGAACTTGGATAAGGTATCTCCTTGCTGTATGAAAATACCGCATAAATAATCAACAGCAGTCCGAGTAAACCACCTGTCTCCAGAATCGATCTTTGGGGCTGTTGCTTAGGGAACGTTGTAAAGTAATAGGCCAGCAATGCACCTATCACAATCTCCCACCCCCGTGTTGGGAGCAAAAAGAAATTTGCAGCCGGCTTGGTGTATGCCCCCCAATGCGCTAGCCCAAAACTAAATCCTGCAACCACGACCAATGTCGAAAATACCCATCGTTTTGCGAAGCGCCACATCATCAACATAAAAATCGGTAACAGAACGTAATACTGCTCCTCAACTGCTAAGCTCCATGTGTGAAGTAGTGGCTTCAGTTCTGCTGCTGTAGTGAAATAGCCACTCTCTCGCCAAAAAAAAATATTGGATGCAAATAGCGAAACGGCAGCAAGACTTTCGGTGAGGCTTTTCATGTCGCTCGGCATTAGCCATAGCCATCCAAAAGGTATACAACTTGCCATAACGACAAAGAGTGCAGGCAATATTCGTCTTGCACGTCGTTCGTAAAAATCCATTAACGAAAAAGTACCAGCCACTTTCTGCGTAAGTATGATGGACATGATCAGATAGCCGCTAATCACAAAAAAAATGTCCACACCAACAAATCCACCGCTAAATTCTTCAAAGCCTGCGTGGAAAAGTATTACTGGAACAACTGCTAATGATCGCAGCCCATCAATCTCTCGTCTGTATTTCAAATCCATTTGAGAATTATACGTAGTTACTATCTAACTTCACCTGCATATGACCCCTGGAATCGATAGTAATGCAAGTGGATTGGTAGAGTTGCTTAGTTTCACTGCCAATTCTACCAATTGTGCATGCGGCGGAAGGTTGGCCGCAAACAATTTAGAAGCCGAGTTTTTTCAAGCAAAGCGGGTGAAGTCAAGTCTAAAGTGTTTTCCAGTGTTTCCGGTTAGACTAATTAGTGGCCATGCACTGTGACTCGTGTAGTAATTTTGCTTAAAATTTATAATCGAACAAATTTATAATCCGCATACTGTTCGATTACTTTTCCTAGCAATGTGGCACAGAATAATGGTCTATCAGACCAATCATGAAGCAATATTATGCTTCCGCTAATATCCGTTGAGTTTTCATTATAAGGCTGCATGCAACTTTTAACTTGTAAATTCACGTCATTGCTTGAACGAATATTGTTGTGTAAAAAATTCCATCCTAATGGTGCCCAAGACCATTGAATAAGCCGGAATTTTGGGTTGACTTGATTCATAATATCTAAAATTCTAGAATTAGTAACGCCAGCCCCGTAGGGTAGCCTTATCGGTCTTCCTGGCATCAATGAACTTTGAATACTAGTGAATATCTCCTCCGACATTTGCAATTCATGAAATATTTCGCTGTTACTGAGAGTCAAATAATTTACATGCCTATACCCATGTGAACAAATTGAATGTCCCGCTGCCCTTATTGAATTAATAAGGGAGAGGTTTTTCTCGCATCGGTCACCGGATAAGAAAAACGTGGCTAGCTTGCCATGTTTTTCCAAGCAATCCAAAAGCAGTGGGGTGGTTTCAGGGTTAGGACCGTCATCTATTGTGAGGGCAACCTTCTTGGCGCCAGAAAATTTGTAATATATAGGTATCATTTAAAGGGTAAATTCCAAATTAGTTCCAGCGAAAAGCAATATTTAAAGTGGGTCTTGGGAAGTTAAGTACAACATGAGCTACGATAACTTCCTTAAATTGTTAGTAAAAACAGGTGCCGCTGATCGAGAATCAGCGGGGCTAATTTCCGCTGGCTGGTGCGGTGCTTTGCGATAGAACTGACAGCGCGGTAATTGCAGACATAACTGGTATCTCGCTTCGTTTTATCAGTGCGATCTACCTGAAGATTCGTGAAGGGTTGGCGGAATGCTGATAACTGGCTTCGCCCCAAGGGGCAAACACTTATCATTACGGCCTGTAAAGCCGGATGATTCGGTTTTGCAGATTCTGGCCTTTGGTCATGAGAATGTGAGTTATTGAACATATACTATAACCTTAATGATTGGGATCCTTCGCCCAGTCTTTTAGGATTCGAATGGGTAAAGTACGTGTGACAACAAAAACCATCCACAACCCAATTCGTGACATTCCTCACTACCTAAAAGTCTTTCAGACTTACCTAGGTTCGAGATTGTATTTGGTATTTGTTCTTGTGTTGTTTTCAGTTTTGGCTGAAGGCGTCGGTTTGCTCATGCTTTTGCCCCTGCTGGTAGGGTTCGATTCAGGGGTGCCTCAAGGCGCAATTTCAGGCGCAGCGACAGTGAGCGGCGCGGAGTCTTTCATACAAGGCTTGCTTAGTAGTGTCGGCCTTGCAGGGTCAATCACGGCGCTGCTGCTCATGATTACAGCTGCATTCGTTATAAAAGGTGCATTGCTGTTTGGCGCTAAGGGCTATACAGCTTATTTGTGCGGCAAGCTGGTGCGGGAGCTTAAAGCTAAACTTTTTGATCATTACAGCTGCATGAGCTATCAGCATTATGTGGCCCACAGCACAGGTCATTTTGTAAACGTGATCAATGCTCAGATCAATCAAATGCTACTAGCCTTCAATCACCTTACCCAGTTGGTAGGTCAAACGGTGAACGCTTTGATCTATATTGGATTGACATTTGTGGTGGCATGGCGTTTTGGCCTGATGGCGTTTGGCCTAGGAGTTGTGTTTCTTTTGTTGTTTCGAGCAATGAGCGTCCATGTGCGGTTGCTCTCAAGGCAAACTGCTGCTGAAAATGGACAACTTTCAAAATTGTTTATCCAGTTTTTGCACGGCTTTAAGTATTTAGCAGCTACTGGACAGGCCCAGCTTTTAAGAAGCGCAGTGCTGAACTCAGTAGACAACCTTACTAGCTATCAGATTCGTAGCGGCTTGGCGGAGGCGTTTACTAACTCTGTTAGGGAGCCGATTATTGTGTTGCTAATAATGGGCATTGTGCTGGTGCAGCTTGTAGTGCTTGGCGAAGATCTGCCCCCCATTTTGGTAGCGGTAATTTTACTTTACCGGGCTGTGAATACGACTTTTGGTCTTCAGAATAATTGGCAATCGACCTTGTATAACATTGGCGCGGTGGAGTTGGTGCACCAAGAGTTCCAAGAGCAAGCTGTAAATGCTGAAACTACAGGCACACTAAACGCCTATCCCTTTAGTAAAAGTATATTTTTTGATAATGTCTCCTTCGCCTATAACACGCGAATTGGAAGCGTAATTCAGAATGTGTCGCTTACCATCCCCGCAAGAACAAGTGTTGCCTTTATAGGTGAATCTGGTGCCGGAAAATCCACCCTAGTCGATCTTCTCAGTCTGCTTTTAAAGCCCCAGCACGGGGAAGTTCGAATTGATGGCATTTTGGCCACACAGCTCAATCTAGCCTCATGGAGAAGGCAGATTGGTTTTGTGAGCCAAGACGCTGTAGTGTTCGATGATTCGATTGCAAACAACATATGCATGTGGGCGGGTGACCCTATCAAAGATCCTGCGCTCATGAGCAAAATTCAGCATGCTGCCAAGCAAGCCCACATTGCCCACTTTGTTGAGGGCCTGCCAAAGGGTTACCAGACAGATGTGGGGGATCGTGGTATTCGCCTCTCCGGCGGACAGCGCCAACGCTTGTTTATTGCAAGAGAATTATTTCGCAATCCTAGACTGCTAATTCTAGATGAAGCAACGAGTGCGCTCGATACGGAATCAGAGCGATGTATTCAGCAAAGTATCGACCAGCTTAAGGGTCAAATTACTGTAGTGATGATCGCACATCGGTTATCAACAATCCGTAATGTGAGTTACGTGTATGTGTTTGACAAAGGCAGGTTGATTGAGCAAGGCACGTATCAGGAGCTCAGAAAATCTGAAAACTCCAAGTTTGCCCGTTTGGTTTCAGCTCAGGCTCTTTGATTTATGGCTAATATATCTTTTCTTTCGCGACCAATGCGGATCCTGCGTTGATAATCGAAGATGGGTATATAGAAAATACTAATTGATAGAGCATCCACCAAATTCCATGCGGTTGATATTGGCCATGGATGATGCATAGAGGATAGATTGAAAATCTTGAAGTTGTGCCGCAAATTTGCCGGATCGAACTACACTATGCATGATCGTAATTGTTTATGGCAGTCAGTTTGAGAATTATCTCTCTGAGCGTGCCACAGAGAGGGTATAACTTTGACCGGTGCGTTCACACACAAAGAACTCGAATGGTTGCATAGATCTGCAATTGCAGCTTTCCATGATGCTGTTTCAAAACAAGGGGTTTCAATACTTACGGCTGATATCGCAGGTATTCCGATCGACATAGAGACTGCTGGTGAAGATTTAATGCTCGCAATTCGTCCCGCCCTATCTGGCATCGCTGTTCGACGACCTAGGACGAATGCAGCCCGCATTCTTGTTTACGATCTTGAAGCGAGTGGTATGCAGGCCCCGCAATTCGATAGGCCTATTCAAAATCTTATTCGTTGGCGTGGTGATTGTTGGACAGACCCAAATACAAATTTACGTGTGGTATTCCACATGTATGACCACACGCTTCAGGTTTTTGATCCTAAAACAGGGGTTTGTGTTGTCATTATCACCAGCGTCAATAAACTTCCTCCATGGTCACTTGCGGCACCGCTCCGCACCCCTTTAAGTATGATTTTAGAATCGCAAGGTGTATATCTCGTTCACGGAGCAGCGATGGGGAACGCAAAGGGCGCGGTCTTGATTACAGGCTATGGAGGTAGTGGCAAGTCTACTGCAACACTATCTTGCTACAGAGCTGGAATGCCCATTCTGGGGGATGATTACGTCGCTATCCGTCCGCCGTTGAAGAAAGGAGATAGACCTACTGTCCATAATATATTTTCATCATTAAAAGTTATGCCTCAAGAGCTTGATGAAGATGCGATGGGTCATTCAATAAAGGATAAGCAGACAATTTTCCCATTCAATTCAGGCGGGGATGGGCCCATGCGAGAGGCGCCCCTGGTGGCTATGATATCAGCCAGCATAGGTAGGTCGAAGGATACAACGAATCATGAGGCGGCGCCTGAGGAGGTTGCACGAGTCGCATATGCTTCTACATCTATTCAGATTCCAATGGCAAATGAACAAGTTTACTCTAACTCAATTTTGGTCTGTTCGCTTCAATCGGGCGCTTATGTGATGGAGTTTGGTAGCGAACGTTCCCTCGCGCCGATAGCTATAAAAGAATTACTTGCCAAACATGAAGGTCCACCAGTGTTTTTTCTTCCGCCTCGCTGGGCTCTCCAAGGAGCACTAAAGCCAATCTCGGTCATTATTCCGATTCATAATGGATCGCACTATATCGAGGAGACCGTTGCGAGCGTTGCTCAACAGGATTACCCCGACATTGAAATAATCCTAGTTGATGACGGGTCTACTGATGACTTGAGCAGTGCGCTTGAAAGAATTCAGACACCATTCAAGCTGATTCGCCAAAAGCAGCAGGGTCCAGCATCGGCTCGTAACGCAGGTATACGAGAAAGTCAGGGTGAGTGGATTGCCTTTCTGGATGCAGACGATATGTGGACTCCTATGGCTCTTAAAGTAATGGCGCATGATTTGGTGTTACATCCAAATGCAGGAGTGGTCCATGGAACCTCGGTTACTTTTCGCAAAGATCCTGATTCTGGTAGTTATGTGAATGCATACCACCCCAGAGAGAAATATCCATTTTCCATAGCTGGTGGCCTTTACCGGCGGAGCGCCTTTGAAAGGATTGGATATTTTGACGATACATTGCTTCATGGCGAGGATACTGATTGGTATTGGCGTGCTTCTGAAGCAGGTCTTCCGATTGTAAATATTGCGGAAAATGTCCTCAAAGTCCGTATGCACGATGCGAATATGACCGCTGACGAGAAGGCGGCAGAGCGAGGGATGCTGCAAGTATTTCAGCGCCGAATTCATAGGAAACAGAAAGCAAGATCAGAATAATATAAAACTTATGATTTTATTTAAATAACAAATTGGAAATAGTAATGTTAATTGCTAACCGTAGAAATTTAAGTGCGCTTAAGATGGACAATTTTGACAAAGCGGCTTGGATTCCAATCAAAATCAGGCTTTACAGCTGCTGCACTTTTTGTTCTGTTAAAGATACTTGGACATCAAGCTAAATGGATTGCTATGCGTTTGATAATTCGGCAACTAACTAAAATTACTGGAATAATATTTTGAGTGCAAATGAACGTATTTTTTCTTTTATGAAAAAAGCGTACTATCCGTCGATAGAGATTCGTTTACTTCAAAAGGCAGCAGTTGCGCCAATACCTATGGCACGTGAAGCTTGGTGTAAATGGCGAGATCTCAATAGGCTAGATGTCACGAGCTGGCAAGAGCGAAAAATTCTTGCGCGAATGCATAATAGAATTCCCCTTCTAGATCCTGACTATGATCATTTTCAACGGGTAATTGGTCTTACAAAATCTGAGTGGGCGGGGTCTGCATTTATTCTTAAAGAGTCCATGGTGGCTGTAGACCTGCTTTTAGAAAATGGATTCGAAATTATGTTCTTTAAGGGTGTCGCCTTGGATAAGCGCTATGACGCTAAGGGTGTTCGCTTATCTGGAGATCTAGATATTTTGGTGCCGGAAACTGACTTCGTTCGCGCGCTGATTTTGTTACGGCAAAATAACTGGGTAACCGTAGCGGATACTGATTGGCTAGAGCGCTATGAGCCTCCAAGAGAAATTCATGGCCTCAATTACACAAATGCAAGAGGTGGCAACATCGACATACATAGGCGTCCATCTCACTCAATACCAGATTCTAAGTATCTTGAGAGACTTTGGAAGCAAAGCGAGATTGGGATCTTCATGGGAAGAAGGGTCCGTTTTTGTAGTCAAGCCGACTACTTGGCTTTGCTTGTCGATCACGGCCTAGGAAACTCCTTTGGTGAGCACATCAGCAGCATTTGGCCTGTTGATTTTCATCAATCGGTTTCAAAACACAGTAATCAATTATTGGCCGAGTTTACGTTAAGCATTAACCAACTAAAGATACCAATGCAATGTAATTTTGCATTGAGTTACTGTAGGGATATTTTGCATTCCGATCACATCACTGCATTTGTTCGAAATTTCGAACCTTTGAACATATCTGCTGCAGATGTCATTCGCTCCGTGCTTAACTCTCCGACTGCGTTCACAAGAGGGACTCTATTGTGGTTGCTTGCAGGATCAATTCGTCGAACATCTCGTAATGTGAGAAGGTTTGTCGCTATAACGCGTTACTGGTTTCCCATTCGGTGGGTCAAAAGTCTTTATCATGTTACGTTGAAACTCACATCGAGGTGAAGCTTGTCACAGCTCTTATTGGAAGTACGACATGCGTGCCCTAAAGTGGAGCAAAGGGTTCGAAAATGGTTTACTGAAAGTCCAAGAATTGTCCTGCTCGATGGCAGCCGTTCAGTTCGACTTCCTCATCCTGAAAAGTGTGGAAAAATTCTTAAGATTAAAGGCGCCGGCTTTATGGGGGGGAAGATTAAACTTGGTACTCATCACGGAGCAGGACCGGCCTCACCATTGTTTGACTTTGATGGTAGGCGAATGGAGGACGTTGCGTCAGGCCACAACAATGCCTATCTTGGAGCTGCTTCTTTCCAGCAGGCTGCAGTCGAGTACGAAACGAGCCAAAGACTTGCAAGTCTTGGGTATTCAGTTGTTCCCTGCATTGGGTACGGAAGAGTCCAGCAGGGAGACTGTGTTGCATGGTTCTCGCTATTCGAGTACGAGAAGGACTGGATTAACGTCGATGAATACTTGGATGCCAATATCGAAAACGGACGATTGCTTCTTGAATTTGCTGTCAAGCATAATTTGGTTGGTTATTTTTGGTTTGTGCAAGCGCCAAAAGGGCGATGGTTTCTTAAAGATCTTCATCCCTTCCGAGAGGTTAGTCCGTTGAATATGTCCCAGATATCATGGACCCTTCAAGTGATTACGGCTATGTATATAAGATGCGAGGCGTGTAAGTTCTTCGGCACTGGATATGGATTGTTGATGGGCTCTGATGAGCTGGCATCAACTCCATTAAGGAGTATTCTTCCGGATGCGTCTGCCCAAGACTATCGTGACTTAAAGTCAAATATTTTTAAGCCATACATTGAGGCCAAACCCAAAAACTTTTCATCAGAACGGCTTTTTGAATCGCTTTATAACACCCGAATCACTCGAGCTCTTCTAGAGATATGTCCTGTCGCATATGCGCGTTGGAAGAATGCTTAAATGCTAAAAATATTATTTTGTGTTCGGGGGTTTGCTTAATGCATCATGAAAGCTTCACTATTTCGGTGATCATGCCAGCATTTAATGCTGAAAAATATATTTCCGAAGCAATCTACAGTGTTTTGCATCAAAGCTGGCCGCCCACAGAGATCATTATTGTTGACGATGGGTCAACAGACGGTACGCGAAAGATTGTAGAAAAATTCAGCGATATACGTTACGTCTATCAGGATAATGCCGGGGTTTCTGCTGCGTTGAATCGTGGTGTTCAACTAGCAGCTAGTGAGCACATTGCGTTCATCAGTGCAGATGACGTATGGGAATTGAACAAACTTCGACTGCAAAAACAACAAATCAATAAAAGCAAGAATGCGCTTGTATTTGGGCACATGAGAAATTTTACGTCACCCGATCTCACGCCTAACGAAGTTGCCAGCATTTTTTGCCCCAAGGATCCCATGCCTGCTTACTCGGCAGGAACACTTTTGACCCGATTAGAAACTTTTAACATGATTGGGCCATTTAATGAGGATTTCAAAGTTGGCGAATTTATGGAATGGTATGGTCGCGCAAACGATCTTCAAATTGAAGCAGTGATGCTTGATGAAGTGGTCTCGCAGAGGCGATTACACAATAGTAATCACAGCAAGGCTGCGATTAGAAATCGTAAGAGCTACGCCCCCGCCTTAAAAGCAATTCTTGATCGACGTCGTGCTAAGGAAGACACTAAATGAAGGTAATCGCCCTTCTACAAGCCCGTAATGAGGAGCGATTTATTAGAGGTTGGCTAGAAAATATTGCGCCAGCAGTTGACGGTATTGTCGCCTTGGATGATGGGTCGACTGACGACACATACAACATATTAGCTAGCCATGCTAAAACGCTTGAAGTCATCCGAAATCCGGTCGGCAGGGATTGGAATGAGTATCTTAATCATATCTCTTTGATTAAGGCGGGAAGGCGTCATGGAGCAACATGGTTTCTATGTATTGATGCGGATGAGCGTATTGAAGAGCGTCTCTGCACGGATATTTCCATGCTTGTAAGAGATGCAAATGACAAAAAAATTGATGCGTATGCATTTCATTTACGTGATCTTTGGAATGATCGTTTTCATTATCGAAGCGATGGATTGTGGGCTAACAAAGCTGTGTATAGGTTGTTCCGCAATGTTAATAGCCACTCGAAGTTTGATCCGAGGCGACTTCATCGCTACTGGCTCCCCTTTGAAATACTAGCTGATATAGGAAATGTTGGAAAATCCATTCCATACGCCATATACCACTTGAAAATGATTAGTTCAAAGGATCGATTGGCGCGATATGAGCGCTACACTAGAATCGATTCAGCTAACAGACTTCAGCAACAGGGTTATGAATACCTTATCGATGAAAAGGGCATAGAACTTCTGCCCGTTTCTCCCGACCGTGACTTTTTGCCAAAGAACGACCCCTCTGTTTGTTAGACTACCCCATTACAACCACCAATGGAGCAAGAAAGTGCAGACTTGTTATGAATTAGCCGTGCCCCAATGTTCGGCAGAAGAATTCGATGGTGAGATAGTTGCTATCAATCTAGACTCAGGAATTTACTTCAGCATGAAGGCACCTGCTTCCTGGATTTTTTCAGACTTATGTCGAGGTCATTCTTCAGAAACAATTATTAATATTTTTTCTAGTAACAAGGATCTTCAACTCACTGTTGATGAGTTTATTCGTGAGCTTGTATCAGTGGGGCTTCTTCGGGCAAAGGAAGTGAATGCTGAGCTTAAAGATGCACCTTCCATTGCCTCGGTTTCCATTGATAACCTGACTCGACCTGTTCTAGAGTCATTTGGAGATATGCAGAGTCTTTTGCTTCTAGATCCAGTGCATGATGTGGATGAAGAATTGGGTTGGCCAATATCCTCCTCCTCTGACGTTTCACGAAATGAAAATCGGTAGGAAAGGCGCTACGGCCGTGTCATCGATGATTTGTCTAGATTTGCCAGCAAATTTAGCAGTTTCACTGCTATTCCCTGTTTTAGAGTAGCTATTTTTTCTCTAATCCTTGCTTGTTAACGATTGTGAACGGGAAACGTGCGGGTTTTTGGTTAAGATCCCTGTAAATCTCCCTGAAAACTGGTGAGACAAGTTAGCCCAGACGGTAATCCTCCCCTTTTTAAGGGGACTCAGAAGTAGCGTTAAGCGGCCATGGCCAACCGCTGTTTCGGGGTGAAACCGCCCAATGCCATGTTCGGACGGTAGTTATTGTAGTCGTACATCCAGTTTG
>JACCDN010740630.1_pt1 | contig 12367 bp, 13 predicted proteins | sample 7441691 | NCBI WGS metagenome assembly JACCDN01 (sample SAMN15323439, study PRJNA562643) | freshwater metagenome | isolation source: river surface water | place: USA:Blue River Watershed | collected 2017-08-16 | reverse complement strand
TTGCGTTTTTCGAGGTTGCGTTTTTCGAGGTTGCGTTTTTCGAGGTTGCGTTTTTTTTGTCTGAGTTTTTTTTGTTTTTAAATTTACGCCAGATAATTCTTTAGATTTAACAATACGCTTTATTTGCGCCATGAAATAGCCTCCGCCAGTAATAATCATTTAATTATTGGACTAACGCTAGCGCGCTCTCAAGCAAGTTTCAAGCAACATACACAGCGTTTTTGAAATGGACTGACGTCCCAAAAGGCCACAACTGAAAACCTTGTCAGCTTAAACTGATTATCACATCATGGCAAAGCCGGTGAAATAAAAAAAAGATCCACTTATTACAGTTGGATCTCTTTCTTATCTGCAGCTTTTTAGAAAGCAGAATAAAATTACCAAATTATTTTAATCCCGACACATCATAGAATCCTCATTGGCTTAGGGCTTCCGTGTCTTCAATGGCTTTAAACCATTGTTCTATTATTTATTCCCGGTGTTGGAAAAATAATTGGTGATCACCATACTGAGAAGCGATCATTTCAGAAGTCGTATACAAACGACCGATTTCAAAAGCTTTGTCACCAGCAAAACGACGAGCCATGACAACATACAATAAACTGCCCGCAGGAATCTTCGCAAGATCAGCTCTAAAATCATTTACTGAATGATTGCTGATTTGCAAAGCCCTAGTTGGCACAAAATACAACTGATAAGGAACAACTGGAGTCGCTACCAAACTGCCATCGACATTAAGCGATGCAAAGTGGTCCACATTCAACACCAAAGGATTTGATACAAAAACTTGAAACCACAATTTCAAAGTTTTAAGCATCAAACTTTGCGGCTCAGGAATACGATTGGAAAAACTATGAGAGAAAAAGTTAGTATCTTCGCCCTGTCCATCAAGACTGTACATCACAGCCACATTCACCGAAGGTTGACCATCTAACAGAAATTTTAGAGCCATCCCAGGAGTGTAGCTGCCTAAAGCTTGTGGATTCCCCGCTAACGAAAGTCTTGCTAGACCAATAGCACCGCTGCGAAAAGTTCCCGTAAAAGGAGTGTCTGTACTTGGCACAAATTGAACCTGCGCTACTGAGCCAGACGAATGAAGTAATTTATTTTGCCCACGAGCCGCTGGCATTTCATCAGAGGTATGATCAAAAGTTTCGTTCAAAGTTAAAACAGTTTTGAGCTTAGCAAATATAGAGCCCCAACCACCCAATGGAATTGGCGGCAAGGTATTGTACTTTTGCGCCTCAAGTTTTTGCCAAAGAACAGATTGTTTGTCTTCAGCGTTTAGTTTTTTATATCCTACTGGCAAACTAGCGGAAGCAAATGGCGCCACCAACAACATCAACAACAAGACCTTTTTCATTTTTTCTCCTTTAAAGATTTCGCAATCTTCGTTTGACCACACTTCTCTTTATTATGACGTCATCGTCATTACATTTCTAAGTAGCGTGTAACAAATACTCCAATAGATTGTACACAACTTAATTTATAAAAATTAATGTTGCTGAAATTCTAGTCCTTTTTGCCCTTGCCTGTCGCAACAAGACAATGAAAAATAGATAGGTCGCGACAGCGCAAACCAAAAAAAGGAGTTTATATGTCACCAATCATGACCCGAAAATTGAAATCATTGAGCAAACAATCCCTCATATTGCCACTCATCTTGGCTTTGCCAGCCTGCTCTTATTTTCAACACAAAGACAATCCAGCCGCGACAACGCAAATAGAAGCCCCCGTCGCAACCAGCGACAAGTCCACTGAAAACAAAACAGAAAAGCCAACTGAAAATCAAATTAAAGCTGTTGAACACTCCGCACCGGCGGCTCCAAAAACAGCGGCAGTAGAGGAAAAAAAATCCGAAACTCATGCTGCCGTGGCTACAGCAAACAAAGCTGAAGCGACAAAACCAACACAAGAAACTCACCATCATGCAGTGGCTGCCGGAGTTCCTGCCGACAAGGCACTGGTCTGGCTTAAAAACGGCAACAATCGATATCTAACAGGCAAGCTGAGAACAGATGGCCAAAATGCCAAAGACCGTGAACGATTATCGAAAGGTCAACAACCCCACACAATTATTTTATCGTGCAGTGATTCTCGTGTTCCACCAGAAATTCTTTTTGACCAAAAACTTGGCGAGGTTTTCATTGTGCGCGCTGCTGGCGAAGCTCTTGATAACGCAACCATTGCCAGCATCGAATACGCAGTGGCACACCTAGGCTCTAATTTATTAGTCGTTATGGGACATGATTCTTGCGGAGCAGTTAAGGCTGCCTTTGAAACCCTTGGCGGAGCAGACGCTGGAAGCCCGTACCTAAATAATTTAGTCAAAGACATCCACCCACGCATCCAGAGTTTTGCCGGAAAAAAAATATCTGAACGCGGCAATGATGAATCTTGGGCAAACGTACAAGGCATTGCCAAAGATCTGGTCGAAAGATCAGCGATCATTCGCGAAGCTGTGACGAACAAAGGTTTCAAAATTGCTAAATCAGTCTACCACCTCTCCTCTGGCCAAGTTGAATGGAAAGAGTAAGAATTAAACTCAATGCCATACTTTGAACACTCGTTTAAAAATTTTCACTGGATTGATCTTGATACTCCTCAACAAGATCAATTCATAAAACTTTCAAACGAGTGGGACATTCCTCTGCACTCTCTGTCTGACTGCTTGAATCCAGAACACCTGCCCAAATTTGAACACTTCCAGGGTGGACATTTTATTATTTTTCGTTTTCCAGATGTCAGTGCAAAAAAAATTGATCATTCCATTCAAGAAGTCACAAAAAAACTCATCGTGTTTATCAAAGAAGATGTTGTCGTTACCATTCATCGTGGTTCCATTACTTTTTTAGATGACAAATCCAATCGCTGCCGTTTTGAAGACTATCCAAATACACAAGAGCTCTTAGGTTATTTTTGTGAAGAAATGCTTAAAACTTTCGACCAACCCATTGTCGATATCGAACATCAAGCCGAAGCTTTAGAACAACGGGTTTATGCACTGAAAAAAAATAAAATTCTTCGCGATGGTTATTTAATTCGTCGAAAATCCTCGGCCTACAAAAAAGTTCTCAAACTGACAGTCGATATTTTTTCACGAATGACTCAATATCAACAACTGGTCTGGATTGAATTTCAAGACACAAGGTCCTATTTGGATCGATTGTTATTCTATGCAGAAGACGTCAACGAAGACATCAATGGTCTGATGAATCTACATATTTCTTTAATTTCACAAAAAACAAATGAAGCTTCATTTCGTACCAACGAAGTCATGCGCGTACTGACTATATTTTCTATCTTCTTCTTGCCACTAAATTTTATTGCCGGCGTTTATGGCATGAATTTCGAAAACATGCCAGAGCTCCATCATCCCCATGGTTATTACTGGATTTTAACCGCCATGTGCGTGGTCAGCTTCACTATTCTATTTTGGATTATGAGAAAAGGCTGGATCGGCAGTCCAAAAGAGCCCTCAGCATTGGACGATTAACGCTCACTGTTTCCAATAAACAACAAATGGACTCGGGCCTCTAGCCCCGCTGCCGCGCCTTCGAGCAAATTCAAAAAGATTTGCAATAAGTCCCTTACACAGCTCAATAACAACTGGATTTTTCCTAGTAAATCTTAACAAAATCATGATAGACAACAACGCACTTAAATTTAATCCCTAATTAAAGGGACAAAAAAAGGAGAATCCTATGAAATTCGTAACTACTGCTATCGTTGCTCTATTCGCAACTGCTGCTTTCGCTGCTCCAGCTGCTCCAGCTGCTCCAGCTGCTACAGCTCCTGCTGCTGCAACTACAGCTCCTGCTGCTCACGCGGCTCCTGTTGCTGCACCTGCTGCTGCTAAAGCTGCTCCAGCTGTTAAAGCTGAAAAAGCTACTGCAACTGCTAAAGTAGCTCCTGCTGCTGCTGCTGATTGCACTAAACTTGCTGGCGAAGCTAAAGCTAAATGCGAAGCTGATGCTAAAAAAGCTACTAAATAATTTTTAACAAAATTATTTAAATAGAAGCCTCATAGTTTAAACTGTGAGGCTTTTTTTTGTCCAAAACAACATAAGCATTTATATTTTAGAGATTATTTGTATAAAACTTTTTCGATGAAAAAAGTCTCTTCCCCGACTGGCTTGTGAATCAAAACTTCGTCGCCTTCACTCTTACCTAATAAAGCTTTTGCGACTGGCGAACGCCATGAGATTTTTCCCAACTGAATATCAAATTCGTCTTCACCGACAATTTGATAAGTTTTGCTCTGCTCATCTTCATCTCGCAAAGTCACTGTCGCACCGAAAAGAATTTTTTTACCAGACAATGTCGCAGGATCTACGATCATTACCTTTTCCAAACGACCGGTGAGAAAAAATAAACGTTTATCTATTTCTCGCAAACGTCTTTTTCCATAAATATAATCTGCGTTTTCCGAACGATCGCCGTTACTAGCCGCCCAAGATATAATTTCAACAAGCTTTGGTCGTTCATTGTGAAACAACTCGGCGTACTCGGCCTTTAATTTTTCAACACCCGCGGGAGTGATATAATTTCTACTGTTATCCATTAGCGATAAGGCTCTATGCGCAGGCCATGCATGGTGAATGAGGACTCGCCATACATATGTTTTTTAGAGTGCAGAGACAATTGCCCGTAAATCCAAATCGGACCAAATTCAACCTTGGCATTGCTGTCTTTATCCATTTCAACAAGCACCATTTGATTTGGCGGAGGTGGCGGCACATGAATACAAGCTTGCGGAGAAGGCACTAATAAAAATTGACTGACAGCTTTAATATTATCTTCAAGCGGGACCATAAATCCAGGGATGCGCACATTTTTACCATCCAAAGCCTGAAGCTCTTTGGAGGCCTTACCAGTGATATAATCCAGTTCACCTAACAAGCGCCAATCCACCTCAACATAATCCCCAGAGCTTAGACTTGAGCGATTTTGAAATAAAAAAATGCCAGAGAAAACAGCCAACACAAAAAGCGATAAAAAAACAATGATTTTGGTCTTAGACATCCCCGAATATTTATACTATTTTTCTCAGAATACAAGCAGGAGACCTTTATGAAATTGCAACCAGCACGTGGCACTCAAGACTTGCTTCCTGAAACATGCAAAGCCTTTCGCTTTATCAGCCAACAAGCACTGTCGACCGCAGAGCGTTACGGCTACGAAGAGATCTCCACTCCGATTTTTGAATTTTCCGAAGTTTTCCACCGCACCTTGGGTGAAAGCTCCGACATGGTATCTAAAGAAACCTATACCTTCAGTGACCGCGGAGGGGATTCATTAACTCTGCGCCCTGAAGGAACTGCTGGTATTGCACGCGCTTTTATATCCAACGGCATGGCGCAAAATCTTCCTCTTAAATTATTTTATACAGGACCAATGTTTCGTTACGAACGTCCTCAAAAAGGTCGCTATCGCCAGTTTCACCAACTGGGTGTTGAATGCCTTGGTTTAGATTCTCCCTTGGCAGATATCGAGTGCTTGGCATTGGCTTGGGATTTTTTAGGAAAATTAGATTTACAAGCTCGTGTTCAATTGCAAATCAACAGTTTGGGTGATCACGAATCCAGAAACAATCACCGACAAAAACTTGTCGAGTATTTGCAGGATTTCAAATCACAATTATCTGCCGATTCACAAATTCGCTTGGAAAAAAATCCTCTGCGCATTTTAGATTCCAAAGACGAAGGCGATAAGAAAATTATTGCCACGGCACCCTTATTAGAAAATCACCTCAATGAAACATCGAAAGATTTTTTCGCCAAGGTCTTAGAAGGCTTAACAAGCTTACAAATTCCATTTCACATCAACAAACAATTGGTTCGCGGTATTGATTATTACACGCACACCGTTTTTGAATTCACCACCACAGAGCTTGGCGCACAAAGCGCTGTGCTTGCTGGTGGACGCTATGATGGTTTGATTGACTTAATGGGCGGACCAAAAACTCCAGGGGTCGGCTGGGCCAGCGGTATTGAACGCATAGCAATGATGGTTAAACCCGAACAATACACCACCAACAACAAAATAATTTCCGTGATTTCTGCCGATGATTTATCTGACAGTATTTGTTTGAAATTGGCTTACCAATTTCGCCAAAAAGGCTACCACGTAGACTTTCCATTGAGTGGCAATATTGGGAAAAAATTAAAACGCGCTAATAAAATTGGCGCTCAACACGCACTGATTGTTGGCGAAAGCGAAAGACAGAATCAAACAGTGACCGTTAAAAACTTAGCTCTTGGTGAGCAGAAAACAGTTTCAATGCAAGATCTAGCGACGATGCAATTTAACTGATTGCCCACGACCCCAACCCGACAAGGACAAACCACCTTGTCGACTCCACAAGAACATCAGCACCACACCAATAACTAACATGACAATGGACAGCCATTGTCCACGAGTTAAATCCAAAAGCTGATAACCAATATGCGCATCAGGCAAACGAAAATTTTCTCCGACAATTCTGAAAATTGAATACAACACGACAAATAATGCGCCAGCAGTTCCAGGCTTTCGTGGTTTTCGCAAATAGAAAAATATAATAAGAAATAACAAAGCGCCTTCAAGCAATGCTTCTAACAATTGCGAAGGATATCTCGGCGTCAATACTGTCGCCAGCGTATCACGTATCTCTAAACGACCATCTTGTATTGCATGAATGATCGCATACAAAGTATCTACGACAGATTTATACGCAGCTGAATCCGTTGTCATTTGCGACAACCAGATATTCCAATCACTGACCGTATGACCTTGCATCAAATCACTGGGCATTTTTTCAATCACTGCTGACAAGCCTGACAAACGCGAAGGATCATGCGACGGCCACTGCAAAATATCCTGAGGAAATTTAACTGCAAATGGAAAATCAACAGGACAAGGACGACCCACCAACTCACCATTAATAAAATTAGCAATACGCCCCATCAATAAACCCAAAGGCCCAGTGATCGCGATCAGGTCATAAAGATACAAACGATGCACGCCTGTTTTCATCGCGTACAATGACGCCGCCAAAATCAAACCAATGATTCCGCCATGAGCCGACATGCCCCCTTCATTCAAAGCCAACACTCCCCAAACTGGAAAACTGTCTTTAAACTTTAAAAACAAATCTGGAGCATAAAAAACACAATAACCAAGACGGCCCCCCAGCAAAACACCAGCGACACAGTAGCTGACAAAATCTCCAACCATATTAACAGTCAAACCAGCTCGCTGACGAGAAACCAACCACAGGATCATCACATAAGCGATAAAAAATCCCATCAAATAAGAAAGGCCGTACCACTGCACACCAAAATTACCAGCAATGCGAAACACATACGGACTGAGATCATGTACGTACATTATAAAACTCCTGTAACAATAAAATAATCCACAACAACATCCTTCATGGATTCTCTCGACGAGTCAAATATTGATAAATATTTTTGAAGAATTCAGCAAATACAAATAAGCTACATAAAACTAACAAGGAAGCTGTATGAACAACAATTCCAATTCGACAACCAAAGCCAACTATTCATTTGAAAATATCGACTGGCCAGTCACTTTATTTTTAATTCTCACTCCACTTGCTGCACTGATCCTAACGCCAATATATTACTCATCTGAATCGATTCATTGGCCGCTGATTATTTTTGCAATCGTTTTTGCTGGTCTTACCAATCTCAGCATCACCGCAGGCTACCACCGCTTATTTTCTCATCGTAGTTATGAAGCTCACGCGCTAGTTCGCGCCTTTTATTTATTGATTGGCGCCTCAGCATGGCAAGCTTCCGCACTCAAATGGTCAGCGGATCATCGCATTCACCACAGTAAGGTCGACACCGACAAAGATCCTTACAGCATTAACAAAGGCTTTTGGTATGCTCATATTGGTTGGTTATTTATTAAAGATTCCACCAACCAAAATCCTCGCGCTGCAGATTTAGAAAAAGATTGGCTGATTCGTTTTCAACACAAATATTACATCCCATTGGCAATTCTTATGGGTTTTGGCTTTCCAACTCTTGTCGGTTATTTTATGGGTTGTCCATTTGGAGGATTTATTATCGCAGGAGCTTTGCGCATCACGGTGACTCAGCAAAGCACTTTTTTTGTAAATAGTTTGTGTCACACCCTTGGCAAACAAACATATTCTACAGATGTTTCTGCCCGCGACAGTTTGCTGGTTGCATTCTTGACTCATGGCGAGGGTTATCACAACTTTCATCACCATTTCCAAATCGATTATCGCAACGGCATTCGCTGGTATCAGTGGGACCCAACTAAATGGACCATTCAATTTTTAGCCATCATTGGCCTAGCTTCAAAACTGCGTCGAATTTCACAACAAGAAATATTAAAGGCACGCTTGCAAGCTGAATCTATGCGCATACGTTCTAAAGGCTACTCTGATGACATGGTTTTTCAGTTGAAAGAAAAAATCATGAACGCGCAAATTTCTATGCGTAAATTAAAAGAAGATTATTATCGCTTAAGATCTGAAATGCAGAATTCATCAAATGAAAAAGTGAGCTTACTAAAAATTGAAATGGAAATTCGTAAAATTGAATTTCAAGCTGCGATGAAACAGTGGCAGGTCTATCTCAAAGGACCTGCTCACATTTGAATGAATCTGTATCGAACCAACTGCAAAGACTAAAACCGCTTTAATTTAATTTCAGAAAACAGGACGATTCAAAGAGGAATCGTCCAAAAATAAACTCTAATTTACAATTTTATAACTGGCGAATCGTTCCATAGCCAGTCAGATAATACGATTGAGTTTCACGTTGATGCTTCAAAAGCGTCGTCACCGTCCAATCAACCAAAATATTCATTGCAGCCACAGGGTGTTCTTTGCTGCCAATATTATAAACCGCAGGCACGGATGCTGTGGCATTGAATGTGTATCCCCACGCAACGCTGAGTTCAACTGGCTGCATCGCTGCATAGCCAATATATTTGCCGATACCATTATACGACCCACCAGATAACAAAACCACGCGATAAACAAAACGAACAACTTCCATTCCATAGAGATTCTCCAAAGAAATTTCCCAAGTCGTGGTCACTGGCGCTTTCCAACCCTGCAAATCCAACCAACAACCACCAATTGCAGTCGGCAATGCCGTAGCGATATCAGACTGTAAATCTACCTTTGGCTTCCCGGCATCTACGATACTCCAAACTTTTTTTCCCATGTTGATAATGACATCTAAACCTTTCTCAATAGACTCAAGTTCAGCGACACCAGTCGCCGCATCAACAGGATTCACGGCCTCAAGAGAGCCCATTTCTGGAGACATAAATTGAATTCTATTTTCCGCGCGACACAAAGAACTACCAATAGCTGTCGATCCTTGAAAAAACTGAGGACGCATTCCCTGAGCCATAGCCGACGGTGCTGACAACTGCCGCACATGCACTTTGGCAATTTGAAAATATTTAGAATCATGAACCGCAGAAGTCGCAAAACATGTTGAAGCCAACAAAAAACTGATCAAAAAAGCTTTTAACATCAGAACCCCTTTGTATTTTTTTAATGATCCAGAACAGACCATTTCATTGCTGTCTATCTCAATTCATGAAAAAAATGCAACTGCAGAAATTCCCTAAAGCTATATACTTCTGAATAAAACAAAAAAATTGTAAGAGTTTGCAAGTGACAAAACGCCACCGGCAAACATAAATAATTTTGAAAAAGTCTCATTTATATTCATAAGAGACTCATCTTTTTTTCAGACTCTTTCTACACTATTTTTTTACTTCGATATTCTTTGGCAAAATCATTTGCACCCCTTGCTTTAAATTTGCCATTGGATTCTGCCGATTCTGATTACCTTTAGGTGTACCCACTCCAACCAAAACACCCGCGACAGCTCCAAATAGACTACAGACAACTGGGGCAAACCCGAAAGAAAGAAAAGACCCTGCGCGCGCCATATACGCTATCCCAGGAATACTCACAAAGCGCATCATGATTAAAATGCTCAAGATCAATCCAAGAGCAACCCCGATCAAGGATCCGGTGACGGCTCCTTCAAAAGCCCAAGTTGAATTTCTCAATCGAGAAAAAATCGGATGAGGCTTGATCAATTTGTATCCACTATCCTTTTTTGTATTCAAATCGAAACCAAGATATTTTTTTGACATAAAAGATCCTCCATATATTAATTAAAATAATTGCAAGCGTCGCGCCGCCGTTATTCATCAGTCATCAGGTCTTTAACGACCTATCCAAGCACAGACTCAATATCTGGCAATCAGTAACAAATAACCTTGAGGTAAATTTCCTCGTCAATTTGGGAATTACGTCTCAATTAATTTTTTCATTTTTAAATTTTAATTTTTTATTTTCTTATGATTTCTAATGATCTAATGAACTGACTATTGAATGACCCTTGCTAGATTTGCTTGGTTTATTTTTTTGACTGTTACTCATCGAGCGAGCTTAGGCCAAATCGTCCAGGTCCGTTCTTAAATAAAAAAATCACTTCAGATCAATTTGAATAACTGTTCATCGCCTGTAAAAAAAATAATCCAGTAAAAGTCATGAAGACCAAAAAATCTTTGCGGACCACAGATTGCAGTTACAAAAGAAAATTGTAAAATTCAGGAGGAAAAAATTATGAATCATGTAAATAGCCCCTCAATCATCAATGTGGAAGAAGTTAGAAAGCAAGCAATGCAATCACTGGCACAGGGATCGGTCACTAGCGATTACAAATTGGATATCAATCAAGCCTGTTTACTTTTAAACGAAGCTTTGGCGAGCGAGATTGTATGCATGCTTCGCTATCGCCATCATCAAGTGATCGTAAAAGGCATCCACTCACCACAGATTGCAGCTGAATTTCAAGAACATGCGCTGAGTGAAGAAGCACACGCCATGCTCATCGCTGAGCGAATCAATCAACTTGGTGGCAATCCCGATTTTAATCCAACTTCACTATTGCAAAGATCCACGACTGAGTACGGAGAAGCTAATGATATTTTAGCGATGCTCAAAGAAGATTTAGTGGCAGAGCGCATTGCAATCAACGTCTATCGTAAGCTGATCAGCTGGTTTGGCGACGAAGACCCAACGACCAGACGAATGTTGGAACATATTCTACAAGACGAAGAAGAGCATGCGAATGATCTCGCAGATTTATTAGCGTGGAGTGATTTAAATTCAGAAAAACATTGATTGCTAAAATTCAGACACGTGTTTCATGGCTAGTGACGCCAAGAGATACTGAAGGTTGGGAAAATAAAAGCTCGTGTGTAACTGACATCAGTACTGGTTGTCAGCACCACGGATTTTGAATAAGCCATTGAATAATAATACAAACGAAAACCAACATACCAATTATCAGATATCTCGGGCATCACTCCCAAGGATGCATAATAACTCATACCAGTTAACGCTTCGGTCGTTGAGCCATGTACGTACTGACCACTGGCCGTAACATTCGCACCAAGCTCCAGCGACAGAGTGTTTTTCGGGCTCAACACCCAAACTAACATCGGCCCCATATCCAAACTACTCATCGTTGTCGTCGTTGTCGTCGTGTCTGTGAACGACATTTGGCTGACATGAAAACCACCATAAAAACGTTCTTTAGAATCTAAATTCGCAATAATATTTAGACCATAATACGTTCTTGAACTGGCCGTCGATGATGACGTAGTAAAAGTATCGGATAAATATGTTCCATCAAATTCACCATACAAACCAGCCTGCGCTGAAAACTCAACGAAACTAATTAACAGAAAAACAAATGAAAGAATCCACCTTAAGGCCATGCCAAGGTATCGGAATTAGACACTAACGACACAAGTCGTGAAATTTAAAAGTCTCTAAAAAGTAAAGATAGCCCCAGCCGAAAGAGCCGTTCCATTAAACTGACCATCCGACAAAAGTAAGAGGTGATTTTTAAGACCGAACTCGACAAAAATCCCAGTGTGCTCAAGCAAATCCGTAAAACGAACACCGGTGACCAATTGATAATCAAAAGAAATATTAGACTCTTCCGAAATTTGCGTGAAAAACACCCCAGCTCCTGCGCCAATACCAAAGTAAAGTGGGAAACCTGTGCTGATCGAAGGAAATGTAATCAGCGGCAAAATACTCAGCTTGGTTGCTCGATCACTGTCCAGTTTGTACTCGGCAAAATCAAAACGCACATTCAAATCCGAACCGCCCCAATGATCAAAAAGATAGGTGATTCCATAAGTCGCCTGACCAATACCAACTCGCTTATCAGATCCCTTCCAAGAATAGGAAGTACTAGAAGAAAAACCACCGACATGTAACATCAACATATTTTCATCAGAAGAATGGTTAGAATTCTCTTTCGGTGCCGCCGGGCCT
>JACCDN010519632.1_pt1 | contig 12367 bp, 8 predicted proteins | sample 7441691 | NCBI WGS metagenome assembly JACCDN01 (sample SAMN15323439, study PRJNA562643) | freshwater metagenome | isolation source: river surface water | place: USA:Blue River Watershed | collected 2017-08-16 | reverse complement strand
GCTCCCCTTTATTCGCGATAAAGATGTATTTGTCGCCATGCAGCTTGAATTACAGCGTGCCTTTGGCTTGCGTATGAAAGAAGCCGCTTTATTGCGCCCTCCCCAAGCCGATAAAGGCATTTGTCTGTTGGTCAATTGGGGGACAAAAGGCGGACGCGATCGTATCGTGCCTATCGAAACTGATTATCAACGAGATGTCCCGGAACGCGCTAAATCTTTGTTGCCGCTTATGCATAGTTCTATGATCCCTACCCCTTATAATTTTAGGCAATGGCGCGATCATTATTACTATATTTGTCAAGAACACGGAATTAGCCGAAAGGACGGCATTACCAGTCATGGCTTGCGGCATGAACGGCTAAATGAAATTTACCAGCAAATAACCGGACAGGCCAGTCCTGTAAAACAGCCTACTATTAACGCCGCTAAGGTTCATCCTGATTTGGATAAACTCGCCTGACAGGAAATTGCCGAGGTAGCCAGGCATGGGCGTGCTGCAATTTCTAGCGCCTATTGTGGTTCGTCAGTCATTATGCGCAGAGACTGTCCTTCAAAGTGTGTGGCGCTAGGATTGTTTTAGCGTTAGCATTGCAAAGTATCCCTCTCATTTTGAAAAATTTTTATGGCCATTCTATTTTTTAGCGAACATGTGGCGATAAAAAAACGAACCGTTTTTTTGCAAAAAAAAAGTATCTTTTTTTGTTCATTTACCCATAAAAAGTTCATTTTGCGCCTTTGGACAACATTTTTATCACGCCATTTGTGCTTTACTATCTGGCCTTTGGTAGTGCAGGATCTTTGCACGACACTTCTCCAGGGAATGGGAGCCAATCCATCTTTTAAAGCAATCAAACACTGCGCATTCGCCTGGAACTATTAAATTATTGCCCTTTATGAAAACGAATCCCTATTCCCACCTAGTGAGAAAGCATCAGAAAAATCAAACCGACTATGTATCGCTTACCCAAGCTCGCCAACTTATTCATCATGCGCAATCTCGTTATAATTTAGCGACAAAAGCATTTACCCATGCGCTGGAACCCCAGTCAAAGCGCTATTGGCGGGGTTATCAAGATGCGTTGCAAGATATTTTACAACCCGTCAACTTAGAAGATCATTGACCAGTAGAACAACTTTATTTAGTGGTCTAATTTCTTGAGTCAATTATAATCTGCTTTTAGCGCGTCAATGGGATTTTTCTTCAACATTCTCTTTTAAACGATACGCTAGTTTTGTAAGACGATTAAGTTCCCGATTATTGCGCACAGCCATAGCTATGGCCTTTTTCTGACCAACCAAAACCACTAATTTTTTCCCTCGTGTGACGCCGGTGTACAATAAATTGCGCGCTAGCAGCGTATAATGTTGCATGGCCAAGGGAATAACCACGATGGGAAACTCAGAGCCTTGGCTTTTGTGAATGCTAATGGCGTAAGCAAGATTGATTTCATCTAATTCATGCTGTGCATAGGGCTTGATTTGCTGATCGAATCGAATATAGACCATGCTTTCTTCCAGATCTATGCGTTCAATGAACCCAATATCGCCATTGAAAACCTCTTTATCGTAATTATTGGTCAGTTGAATCACTTTATCACCGGGTGCATAAACCGAGCCAAATCTGGAGAGGGTGGGTTCTGAGCGACCATTGAGCTGTTTTTGCAAGGCTACATTTAAGGTGCGACTACCTAACCCGCCTCTATTCATGGGCGTCATCACTTGAATAGCGCGGATGGGATCGCACTGATAATGCTGTGGCAGACGATGCGCAACCAGATCAATCAGCGTATCATGGATAGCTTCGGGCGTGTCGGTATAGAGGGTAAAGAAATCACTGGACGCATCGCCGTTGGGCAAAGGTAATTTGCCTTCATTGATGCGGTGTGCATTGGTGATAATCTGTGAATGAGCCGCTTGCCGGAACACTTCGGTCAGTCTGACAGTGGTGAGGGTTTCAGAACGAATCAAATCGGCCAACACAGCGCCCGAACCCACTGAGGGGAGTTGATCGATATCGCCCACAAAAATGACAGCGGCATGGGAGGGAATCGCTTTGAGCAGATGATGCAACAGGGTTATATCGATCATCGAGCTTTCATCGACAATGAGTACATCCAGGGGTAAGGGGTTATTACTATGGTATTTAAAGTGATAGGTTTGCGGTTGAAACTCCAATAAACGATGAATGGTTTTAGCCGTTAACCCGGTCGTTTCTGTCAGACGTTTTGCCGCACGCCCTGTGGGCGCGCACAGCCCAATGGACAAGCGCTTGGCGCGGATAATCTTCAACAGACTACTGACTAAGGTAGTTTTACCCACGCCTGGTCCGCCTGTGATAATGCTAAGCTTGGAGTGCAATACGCGCGCCAGTGCTGTGCGTTGTGAAGCAGATAGCGTATGGCTTGATTGCGTCTCAACCCAGGTAATGGCTTTTTCAATCGATAGAGTGCCCCAAGGCGAACTACCTGCCATCAGGCGCTGTATGTGTCTTGCTGAATGAACTTCTGCCAAATATAAGGAGATGGGATACACACACGTTTGTGCGGCGATGGTATCTTGAGCCAGGTTCTTTTCTTGTATTTCTAACGCAATCGCCTGCTCAATCGTAGACAAGGGAATGGTGAGCAACGTATGACTCGTATGCACCAGGGCTGCATAAACAGCGGCACAATGTCCTTGATTACAGAGTTCTTGTAAGACATGCCGGACTCCCGCGCGTGCGCGGATCAATGCATCTTTGGCGATACCGAGTTGCTCTGCCAAAAGATCCGCGGTTTTAAATCCGATGCCACGAATGTCTAATGCAAGGCAGTAAGGGTTCTTGCGGACTTTTGCAATAGCGTCATCCCCGTAGGTTTTATAAATGCGCACAGCACGGGCTGTTCCAACCCCATGGGACTGCAAAAAGAGCATGATGTTTCGGATGGATTTTTGTTCTGACCAGGCGCGGATAATGTATTCTTTTCGCTTATGACCCATGCCTTCCAACTCAGTCAAACGCTCTGGTTGGTTTTCGATCACTTCTAAGACGGATTCACCAAACGCGTGTACTAATTTTTTAGCAAAATGCCGACCGATGCCCTTGATCATGCCAGACGCCAAATATTTTTCAATACCGGCTAGGTTAGTAGGTCGAATGGTTTTAAGTTGCTGTGCTTTGAATTGAAGACCATGTTTTTTATCATGGATCCAAAGACCAACGCATTCGACCTGTTCACCCACCCCAATACTGACCGCATTGCCTAGAACTGTCACCAAATCGCGATGTCCTTTAGCCTGAATACGCAGCACACAAAATCCTGTGTCCTCACTATGGAAAGTGATGCGTTCTATACTGCCTTGCAGATGTTCTTTAGGTGAGTCCATACCCTTTTACATACGTGTGTTCGAACGGCTGATTTTACTCTGCAAAATTCTGCCGGTTTGCTTTATTAAGCGCTTGATCCAAAACACGCTCACCCAAGTTATAAAAATCTAAAAAATCTCCGCTTTGATTTACCTGGATGCCATCAAATACCCCGGTTGAATCGCGATAAATGATTTTTCGAGAGGCAAAGGAGGAAATTTTTGATTTCAGGCATTTTAAAATTTGATCTATCGTATTAGAACCGGGTTTACTGCCTTTGTTCAAATCATAGATAACCAAGGTATTTCCACACAATTCATAATCATAATCCTGATAGTGACTCATAGTCGTATTCCTCGGGTTAATTTTCATCCTCTGTGATTGGATTGAGTTCAAATAAGGCGCGATCTGTATCTCTTTTTAAGAAGTCACCCAATAGCTTTTTTAATTGTTCCATTTTTTCGGGTGTATTTGCCAAGCTTAGGTAGTAAGACCCGACTAGAATTTTTCGGCGTGTATCTTTTTTACGTTCTAACTTTTCGGCACGTGCTTGTACCTGTTGAATTCTTCTGGCTAAATTTCTTTGCTGCTCTTTGAGTTTCTCTAAGGTTGTTTTTTTTATTTCTGTCATATTTAAAAACCATCCTCATAAGTTTTTTAATGATATATTATAACCTTATCTATTTAATTTTTCAACAATTTTTTTAAAAATTAAACCGCGAAGCACATTGGCAAGCTTGCTTGCCGCCTTGGCCTCTATGGCCGTGAATAGCGCACTTATACGTTGCGTTGCAACGTGTGCTTTTTATGGTATGATTTATGTATGGCTATCTATCACTTAACGGTTAAATCTATCTCACGAGCAAAAGGACAAAGTGCTGTTGCAAGTGCAGCCTATCGGCGCGCGCAGACCATGCACGATCGTTATTATGAAAAGACACATGATTATACAAGAAAGGGTCATGTGATTCATAGTGAGCTGACCGTACCTGCCCGATCACCTAGCTGGGTCCAAGATTATGTAACATTACATGAAACTGATCCCAGACTAGCCAGTGAGAAATTTTGGAATGATGTCGAAATCTTTGAGAAGAGAAAGGATGCACAATTGGCGCGTGAGATTGAATTTTCCTTACCTATTGAGTTAACAAAGGCACAAAGTATTCAGCTTGCGCGTGAGTTCATTCAAGATCAATTTTCCCTACGCGGCATGGTTGCAGATTGGAGTGTTCATTGGGAGAAAGGTAATCCGCATGTGCATGTGATGTTAAGTTTACGGGAACTCTTGGAGAAGGGTTTTGGTCAAAAAGCCAGAGCATGGAACAGTACGGATTTACTGCAGACCTGGCGCACTAAGTGGGCAGAGTATGCTAATTTTCATTTGCAGTTAAATCATCATGATGTGCGTATTGATCATCGCTCTTATGAAGAGCAAGGCATTGAGCTTGTTCCAACCAAGCATCAGGGTCGTGCTTTGATAGAGATGCAGCGAAAAGGCATTTCTACGCAATGGATGGAGGAGGCAAATTCCGTTCGTCGAGAGAACCTGGCACGCATTGCTCATGATCCTAACGTATTATTGAAAAAGATGATGTGTGAGTCCTCTACGTTTAAGTTGGAAAAGCTAGGGCAAGAATTAGGGCGTTATATCAATGATCAGGGTAAGTTCTCACTCCATGAAAAAAGCATGCTTGCGCAATCTATTGTATCGCCTGGCAATGAAGATAAACCCCGTGTACTTACCCCTGAAACTATTGCCCGTATTTTAAAGCATATTGAAAACCATGATGCCGTTTTTTCTGAACGTGAACTGGCCAAAGCCGTATCAGCCCATACAGAGCATGCGGATTTATTCGCACAGGCCGTGCTTCAAATCAAAGCATCGGATGAGATTATTGCGTTAGGCCCAGGCGATGATGGGCGGGATCGTTTTACGACCCGGCGTATGTTTGCGTCAGAGAATAGATTACAGGCCAAGGTAGATAGATTACGAAAACAGGTTACAAGGCCGATAAGCCAACACCGTATCCATGCCCTGTTAGCGCAGTATGAACAAAAAACAGGGAAAACGCTTACACAGGAGCAAAAAGAAGCTGTTTTACACGTGACGGGTCCAACAGCTATCCGTTGTCTGGTAGGACGAGCGGGTACCGGCAAAAGCTTTTCATTGGGAGCCGCACGCGAAGTATGGGAAGCACAAGGTTTTAATGTGCAGGGTGTGGCTTTATCAGGGATTGCCGCCGATGGCCTAACCAAGGATGCAGGGATTGCTAGTCGAACGATTGATTCGTTTCGTTATGCATTAACGAATAAAAAAATAAGCCTCAATGCGCACAGTGTGGTGGTCATGGATGAAGCGGGTATGACCGATACCTCCAACATGTTAGCCGTATTGGATGCGGTTGAAAAAACGGGTGCAAAACTGGTGGCGGTGGGAGATCCTGCGCAATTACAACCCGTTGGGGCAGGTGCCAGTTTTCGCAGTATGATCGAACGCATAGGTTTTATAGAAATTCAGACCATTTATCGCCAGCAGGAAAGCTGGCAACGACAGGCAACCGTGGATTTTGCTGCAGGTCGAACGATTGAGGGTATAGCAGCGTATGAGGCTCACGGCTGTGTGCATATAGAAAAAACTAAACGGGATGCCATGCAAACCTTGGCCGCGCATTGGATGGAGCGTCGCAATCACTATCAAACGGATCTGAGCCAGTATTTAGTCATTGCGTATGAAAATAAAGATGTCTTTGCACTCAATCAACTGTTACGTGAGATGCGCGTATCACAAGGGGAAATTGCGCCAGGCTACAGGGTAGAGGCCAAAGCAGGTCCACTATCCATTGCTAAAGGGGATCGATTAGTCTGTTTGAAAAATGATAACCTGCTGGGGGTTAAAAATGGTCGTTTTGCAACGATTGTATCCGTTAATTTTACCGAATCCGGACAGGTCATTGATTTTACGGTCAGATTAGATGGTTCAGATAAGCTCGTCTGTATTGATCCTCTACACTACAAGGATTTTGCGCACGGCTATTGTGCGACCGTGCATAAGGTACAAGGGGTAACCGTTGATCATACTTTTAATTATGTGGGTGGTGCAGGCTGGAATAAAAATGCCACGTATGTGGCTAACACCCGACATCGTAAAACGTGTCACGTGTACGCAAGCCAAGAAACTTACCGGGATGTTGCTAAACTTAAAAAAGGATTGAGTCGTTATGGCATGAAAGACAGTGTGATGGACTTTCCGCTGGCTTTTGCACAGCGCAGAGGGATTGATACGGACCGACTGTTGGGCTTGTTGCCTGGGCATTTATCAGAACGCTTATCCGACCTAAAAACCCAGTTGGCAGAGCGCTATCGACAATGGATAGACCCAAAACGTGACCAGCAAACCCAAGCCGTGCACGCTCAAGAAGAACAGCGTGTTAAAACACTGACAGCCACACGCGAAGATGCCCGCCTAGTTGCCGCTTACGTGGATAAGTCGCGCAAGGTCGGTATCGCGTGGGAAGCATTGCAAAAACGTTTAAGTGAAATGGGCTTAACACACCTGTCTTATCAGCCTCCTCAGTTTGCGCTCATCGCCTCTACATCTGACTATCAGGCTTACCAGGCCGCCATACAGCAACGCAATGCGGCCGCCCTACCCCTTGTTTTGTCACCCGAACGATTTACCAAGGCATTGGACATTTACGGCTTGGATTTGACCCAATTACAGGCCCAAGCGTCCAGCCACCGTCGGCATGAACACGTCCTAACCTACCAGCGTCTGTCCGATCGTGGGCAAACCGTGCAACGGGACAGGTTGGCCGCTCAGATGATGGAAGACATAAAAGCTTATTATGGATCGCTTAAATCAGCGGGTATTGATACAAAACAACTTAGGGTGCATGCCGTTCAACACGCAAGACGCGCCTTATTAGCGCGCTTATCCACGCCAGAGCGTCAAGCCTTCTATGCGGTGGAACATTATCAGGCTTTATCCAAGAAACTAGGACAATTGTTTTCTGATCCGCAAAAAAACGCTCATTCTACCCAGAAAAACTATGCCTTGTTGAATGAACGTGATGCGTTAGCAGCTAACGTATTTGAGAAAGCACAACACGCTACGGTGTGTGATGCTGCATTGGATTTTTTCCAGATTGGACGAGATGGTGTGGTGGTTGGGCAAGACCATCGAGACAACCAACAAAAAGTCGCTCAGCAAACCCAGGCTCAGGCTCGCTGGTACAAACTACAGCAAGGCGCAGCACGCCATGCGATACGCGAGCGTGTACAGCGTTATGTCCATGCGCGACACATCGGTGATTCGTTAAGCTGCCGCAACCTAGCTAACCACATTGTTGAAGATCCCAAAGCACACCATGGGGCTGTGGTAAATACAGCCGATGTGCCTTCTAGTTTGTGGAAAGCTATCCGTGATGATGCCAAACAGTTTTTACGCGACCAACTGTTTGACCAATTAACACGGCAAGACAGACGCTATTTCTTACTCGTAGAATCTTACCTGGCAGAAAGACATGCCAGCGCTGCTGCCTGGTCAGCCGTATTTAAGGCTAAAGAAAATGGGATGCCGGTTGACGTTCAACAGCAGCTTGCCCAACTGGCTAAGATTCCCACCACGGCCAAAGATCACTTAGCGTATGCGATTTATCAGAACAAAGCGGCGTGTCAAGCCGGATTAGCTTTTTATCACATTCCCCCCGACGCCTTAGAAAAATCGGCCTATGCGGCCCAATGCCGTGAAGATGTCCGCTTGTACCAAAAAGAAAGGCACGTATTAAACCGCTCTAATCTGGCCAACATCATCTTGGTAGACCCCAAAGCGCACCACTCGGCTATGTTGGAAGCCAATCTATCTTGGCCATTATTATACCAAGATAAAAAGCCTGCCGAATTACAAGGGTTATTCAGTCTGTTGTCCCAGGATGAAAAAAGACTGTGGCGGCTGGCAAAACGGTATGGTCAGGTCAATCGCTTAGTTGGACGTCGTTATGCGAAGATAGTTGCAGCCAAGCGCGCTCATCAAACGATTGACCCCAAGCAAGAGCGTGTTGCTCAACAACTGCTGGCAAAACGTGATTATTTGGCCCACCAGTTACTGTCACAAACAGATCAAATGGCTTTAAACACAGCGTCTGACTCAACGGATTTAGACACACTGCATGCCTACTACCCCGTACACTGGAAAAAATTGGATCGGCAAGCCCAAGCCCATAAAGATCGCATAACCCACGTACACACTTGGCAATCTATGTATGAATCCACCGTCAGAACAATGCCCAATTTATTGCAGGATAAAGAAAGTAGCCAATCCACTGCCCTGCACTTAAACCGTTATTATGACTGGTTATCGCTGCATGAAGACTTACACGTCGCCTCAAGACCCCTTATGCGTCAACTGGATACCTACACTTACGCCTTGTCATCGGTAGGCCTATCTACACACGTCTTTCAAAAAATGATCGGCCAGTATGGTGCAGTGAAACAATCACTGGACAAATTCGAAGCACAGCATACACCCGCTATCTCATCTGACCCTACTCCCGATATGGCTCTGCAAAAACGGATTGCGCGTGCGCATTTTATTGAACGCGGTACCCAGCCCATACAAGGGACTCTGGCAGAACGGTACTTGCGAGAATATCGAGGTATCTCGGTTTGTCTTCCTGCCAGCTATCGCTATCATCCTGGCGTTTATCACGCAGAAGCAAACCAAAAACTACCTGCCTTAGTGGTCGTTGCGAAAAATCAGCAAAAACAAACACAGGCTGTCCAGGTGATTTTTTTAGATAAAACAACGGCAAACAAAGCCAAACTTAACCATCCTAAATTAACCTATGGTTCTTTGAGCCAGGGCAATACAGGTGTCTTAGTGAGTGCAGGTAAAAATAGTCAAACCCTTGCCATTGCCGAAGGCCCAGAAACAGCCTTAAGTATCGCAGCAGCCGATCCAACGTTGCGAGTCTATGCGGTCTTAGGATCAGGGAATTTTGCCCGTGCACCTATCTGTGCGGATACCCAAACCATCCTGTTTTGTGCAGATAATGATGGCAAACAGAGTGCATCAGCCAAGAAATTATCGCATGCCGCAGAACAATTCGCTGCAAAAGGCATAGCCGTTTGGAAAGCCATGCCCGTCCAAGAAAAACAAGATTTTAATGATGTATTAAAAACGCAAGGCGTTGAAGCCATCAAAGAGAGATTGGCATCGGCTACGTTGTTACAACCCGCACAAACCATACAGTCTGTTCGCAAAAAAATACAAGCATTAGTGGATAACACGGCGCAGTATTCAGCTACCTTAGTTAATCAAGACCCTACAATTGAACAAGACGCTGGTGTTACAAGAACAGCAGAAAACACAACCAGTCATACAAAAGTCAGCACCCCTGAAGGCAACCTTGAAGAAGCCTTCTCACCCGAACAAATCGAGCAATTCAATTCTCTTATTTTAAGGTACCAAGATCAAAGAAAAGCTTTTCTTGAAAAGCCAAGTAGCCTGCTGCGACAGGAGTTTTTATATCTGCGAGTCAACCAAATCCATCAGCATCCTGATTTGATGCGCTATATAAAACAGACCTACCCTAAAATGGATAAAAATATCCATCAATTACTGCATGAACAACGTAGAGAGAAAAAACAGAACAATGGCATATCGCAAGAGCAAGAAGCGCGTTTTATTCGTATTATCCAACGCTATCAATTCTTAAAAGCTACCCATTTAAACAATCCCTATGAAGTGAGCGCAGAGCGTTTATCCCTTTACACACAACACATGGCATCGCATCCAACGCTCATGCGCTACATCCAAGAACGCTTTCCAAAGATGACCAAAAATATCCATGCATTGTCTAAAACAAACCACCGTGACCTCAGCCAAGATATCGATATTTAACGCAAGATAGGGTATACTTAGCGGATTGAAATTAGTTTAAAATTTTGGAGAAATTACCTATGTTAAACACTGAAGCAGAAAGAAAAGCGGCTGCTGATAGAGCGCTTGGCGACTTACGCCTCGAAGGCTTAGAGCCAGACAACTTCGGCACAAAGCTAATAGACCAGTATATTAAAGGGACCATAACGGCGGAACAAGCTATCCAAGCACTCAATCACCGTAGTAGCACGAGGGAACAGTATGCCAATAAAGTGGCGTGATCCTTACTTATGGTCAGACGTCGATGTATTGCAAAACAAATTAACTATTAAATCTCAAGACGAACTGAACAAGTATGAAGCGAACTACTTTTTCTTCCGCAAAATTCTACTAGAAAATAATCCCATCCAGGGTTATTTCAATCTTGAACATCTGAAATCTATCCATCATTATCTTTTTCAAGATGTTTACTCGTTTGCTGGACAATTACGAACCATAAACATTAGCAAAAATGAGCTGTTTGCCAATGGGCCAGAAATCCAACGACTCAGTGATTATCTTTTTAATAACTTACATAAAGAAAATCTGCTAACAGGACTGGCCGCTGATCAATTTGCTGAACGTGCAGCACTCTATTTTAATGCAATCAACGCTATTCATCCTTTCAGAGAAGGTAACGGTCGCTGTCAACGTGCTTTCATTCAGCAATTAGCACAACACGCAGGGCATAGGCTAAACCTGGATGCCGTATCGAATCAACTAACCATGGTCGAAGCCAGCAAACAGGGTTTTAATAAAGACATGGATGGTGTGGTATCCTTTGACACGCAACGACCTACTCTATTCATAGAAATGTTTCAAAAAGCGATAAACCCCACTTATGTCGATATTATGCTCAAAGCTAGAACAGCTGCTCAAAAAGATGTCCAAAATCCCGCGCTTTTGCCTGCTGTTGGCAGCAGACCTGGATTAGCTGTGCAGGGATTGGTGTTAGCTAAAAACAGTCTTTTTACAGCACAACTGCATGGATTAGCGTACATTGCCATACATAAAAATAACGAGTTGAAAGGCTCGCTTGAACCAGGCGTACTGGCGGTTGTCACCTATAATGAAAACTCAATCGCCCATGTAAACTGTGTTGGTAAACCCATAGAATTTGCACACCCTGGTATGTCTACGCTACACATTGAACAGGCTAAACCTGTTACAAAGGTTGATACCCTATATCATGGCAAATTCATCTATGCCGACAAGGATTATTTCTACCAAAAACTGGGGAGAAATAATATTTTAAAACATGAAAAACGATTATTTTCCCAGGATGAACAGCCTAATTTAGGTGATTCTCTCACTATTAAATATGATAAGGGTAAACCACAGCTTGTTTCTCATCACCCTTCAGAAAATTCATTCACCCCTGAAGAAGAAAATACATTCATTGATACCATTCTGCACTATAAACAACTCAAGAGCGAAAAAGAAAAATGCCCTTATCCAAGTATCAAACCCCTATTAGCTGAAAAGCTGGTATCACATGTTAAAGAAATGATGAACGATAAAAAGCTGATGCATTATATAAAAGCCCATTTTCCCAAAATGGCGCAAAATATGAAATCACAATCACAATCACAATCACAATCACAATCACAAAGCTTGTCGATTGGTATAGAAAGATAATAACATAGGCGCTTCAAATAAATAAGCATAAATAATTTCATATGGAGATTCCACAAATCATGTATAAAAAAATAGAATGCATTTCTTGGAAATTAAAGAGATGTGTTCTTCATCCAGCATTCATTATCGTAACAATACTATTAATTTTTATTCTTTTTAAATCTCCTCAGGCTCCTGAATGGGTTCAAGCTATTGGTTCTATTGGAGCAATACTTTTAGCAATATGGCTTTACGAAAAAGGAAAAAAAGATACATTGAACGATAAACGCCAATCTGTTCTTGCTATTATAAAAGCACTGATTGTTTATCTTGAGCCAATTCAAAAAACTTTAGAAGAGTATAGTGGGCGAACAAATTCAGACCACAGAAGCGGGGTAGTTAAGATATAATTCTCGTCTAAAAATTCAGGAGGCGAGATGGCTGAAAAACATACAAAATATAGTCCAGCAGAAAAAGCAAAAATT
>JACCDN010654715.1_pt1 | contig 12369 bp, 5 predicted proteins | sample 7441691 | NCBI WGS metagenome assembly JACCDN01 (sample SAMN15323439, study PRJNA562643) | freshwater metagenome | isolation source: river surface water | place: USA:Blue River Watershed | collected 2017-08-16 | reverse complement strand
TTTAGTACTGCGAGGGGATTATTACAAAGAAGATTTGTATAAAGATAATGGTCCGTCATTAACCAAGAAGCATGTAATGATTGTTGATGAAGCTTCTATGGTCGAGCTTGCAAACATGGATTATCTGGTATCTGAGGCAAGGCTTGGGGGAGCTAAAATCCTCTTTGTAGGAGATCGAAACCAGTTATCTCCAGTTGGTTGGGCAGGAGGCCTTGAGAAAACCTTATCAATATGTGGTTCTGAAGTGTTAAGCCAATCCCGTCGTCAACAAAATGTCAACCATCAACAGGCTACCAAGTTACTAAGTCAGTATCGGATAAGAGAAGCTCTTGATATTTACTGGGAGGAAGGAGTTATTAAAGTAGCTGAGAATGAATCCGAAGCTAACAGTATAGCAGTGCGCAGTTTTGTTAATTCATATATTGAAAAGGCAAGGGCTATAGAGAGAGATGATTTAGTATCTATTCGATCAAAAGCAATCACGGTATTTGAGAACAAGACGAGGGAAATACTCAATAATCAAGTAAGAGAAGAGCTAAAAGAAGCCGGTATATTAAAAGGCGTAGAGCAAAGGGTGCTTGTTGGTTCAACTATCAAGGATGGTAAAAAAGAGAAGTACTATTTAAATCTGTGTCAAGGGGAGCAGATAGTATTTACGAGGAATGCCAATCGCCTTGGCAGCGGAGGAATATTTAACGGTGAGGTCGGAACGATATTAAAAATATCCAAGCCAAATAAAGAGGGCTTAAGTAAGATTGATATTCTAGTACATAGGGCAAATGGAAAAAAGGAGAAAGTAAGATTGGATTTAAACGAAGTTTATAACAACAGATTTACCGGTAAATATTTCCATGATGGAATTTCTATTGATTACGGCTATGCAATAACATCGCATAAGGTACAGGGTGCAACAATTGAAGATAATATACCCCGTCTTGAAAAGAACTCAGGCTATGAAGTAACAAACGTGATGTTAACCCGCCACAAAAAAGAAATGACAGTCATAGTCAGCAAAGAGGTTCTATATGACGCATTTTATGAAGGTCTCGATAGTACAGCAAGTAAAGCAAGAAACAGGTTTGATTTAGATAGCCCTGAAGAAGAAACCATTTTGAAAGGCGGTTTAGCAAAAATGGTATCGAAGCGGACTAATACGAGTTTTGCCAGTGATTATCGCACTATGGGCTTACTTGAAGAAGATAAGCATATCAAACATTATCTGGATAAATGTGAGGAAACTATTACAACTATCCGCAAGATTACCTCTTGGCAGGCAATAGAACAGCGCAAGACCGGTAATAAACCGCAAATGTGGGAACACCAGGAATTGTGGGAAGAATTTAAGGAAGCAAGAAAAGAAAGGGCACACGCTGCCAGTCTGATTGTATCAGGATTTGCAGAAAATGGCACGCTAGCCGGTTTGGCAAAATCTGATTATGAACATTTATCTTTTGAAGAATTCCATACGAACTGCAAAATAGCCTCTTATGCAAAATTCAAAGATCGTCTCCTGCAGCTTAATATGAATTATGCGACTGTTGAAAAACACGCAAGCCAGATGCTTAAAACTTCCGAGATTGATAAAGTAATAGTAAATCAGAAAGCGACAATATTACACGATCAGGATGTTTTTAAACAATTAGTACAAGCTGTAGCCGGTGGTATGAGCGGAAATGTACGTAATAGCTACGCTCAGGTCAATCTACATATTGCAGAGACAAGCCTTGCTATTGAAGAAAAGATAGAGAAAGTACGTGGGCTTGAAGACCATAGACAGGAGTTAATTGATGCTACAGAGAAAGAAGAACATTACCGCCAAATCCTGACACCGGAATATTTAAATCGTATTTATCACTCTAAAGAGGGGGAAGAAAACGCTGGAGCAAGAAGTTTAAAATTATATGAGGGTTTGGTAGAAGAGTATGGAGAGGAGCAAGCGACAAAAATGGTTGTGAAAAATCCTGCTATTTTGGGTGAGCTTAAGGGTTATGGGATTGGAAGATTATTTGGTTTAACTAACGATAGAAAGGATGCTATTGCCCTATGTAAAAATCTGGAGAGATATTTAAATGGATTTAACAGAAGTGGAGAAATGGTAAAGCAATATAAAGCGGCGATGGAGGAAGCAAGTTTTAGTGACAAGTTAGTTGCCTTGACTGAGGAGATTGAACATTTAAGGACTTTGTTTCCGGCAGATATTGATAATGAGTTTTTAAAGGAAGTAGAAAACAAATTACAAAAATCTAAAGGCAATAATATTGATTGGCGGGATTTGCAGAAATCTGAATTGTTCGAAGCCGTTATGACAAATCAGTCCATTAAAAAGGAAAGTAGTATTGTTAGAAATAATGATAAAAGGGCTAATGAAGAACTATCAGTATCTAATAAACTAGAGGTGAATAAGGAATTAGAAGCAGTGGTAAGTGATGTTATCATTGCTGAAGAAATAACAGAACAACCGGACTTGGAAAAAGAATCTGTAACTAAGCAAGCCTTACAAGTTAGCGGAACAAAGCAGAAATTAGAGCCAGAACAAGTAGGGATAGAAGCACGGCAGATAGTAAAAGGACGGAAAGTACAAGCAGCAATTGATATTGAAGTAAATAATGATAAAGGTGGTAATCAAGAGTTAACAGAAAAAACAGCCCTAAAAAGAGGATATGTAACTAATCATGCAGCAGGAGCTAGTGAAACAGCGCAGAAAGGCGAACAGGTACAAGTAGAGAGAGGAGCAAATCAGGGAGTAGAAGCATCTGAGGTACAAGTAGAAAATGTGGACGTTACAAATGTTGAAAAAAGCTCGAGTGAAGAATTATCTAGTTCTAAGCGGTTAGAGCCGGATAAGGGATTAAAGCATACAGAACACCTAGGTATAAAAGAAAATAAGGCAGCAGAAGTACAGGAAGCAAAAGTAGTAAGGCCAGAAGAACTGAAAAAGTCAGAAGCTGGTATCCATACAGATGGATATAATAAGCCTGATAAAAAACAAGCTGCTGCTAAGGAAGCAAGGCTCGATTTTGAGGATGTCAAGAGAGCTATTAATCCGGGTCTGGTAGAAAGTATTTTTAGGCAATACGGTCAGGTCTTAAATCCCGACGGTAAGATGGAGAAAAAAGGCAACCAATTATTCTGCGGTAGTCTGAACATTAATTTGAGAGACGGCAGGTGGTATCGTTTTTCTGACGGGTCAAAAGGAGACCTCTTTGCACTTGTTAAGGAAGCAGCAGGAGTTGATACCAAGGGAGCGTTTGAGATAATAGCAGGCCATGCAGGTATTGGGCCAAAAACATCAGCGAGTATTTCTCCATTTAAAAATCCTGATTTAGCACCTCTTGAAAAAGCTAAAACTGAATCGTTGCAGAAAGTAGAAACGTGGCGGGTTTTGGATAAAATACCGGAAAATGCTCCTGCATTTAATCCAGAGAAAGATTTAGCTCATACTTTAAAAAAGAATAATTGGCGTCTTGCTGCTACTTATGAATACAGAAACACGGATCGAGAACTGCTTGGTTATGTTGTTCGGGTTTTAGATGAAAAGGGCAAGAAACAGACATTACCTGTTAGTTATTGCCATAATACGAAACAAAATATTAATAGATGGTGGCTAAAAGGTTTTAGTGATAATGGTTATAAACCGATATACGGAGCAGAAAAACTTGGCCAATCACCATTGCAAAGAGTTTTGATCGTTGAAGGAGAAAAGGCAGCTGACGTAGCTACAAAAATCTTTCCGGAACATACGGTAATATCATGGATGGGCGGTTCTGCATCGGCAAGCAAGGCAAACTGGAAAGCGGTGGGCGGTAGGGAAGTAACCGTTTGGCCTGATAATGACGCCGCTGGAGAAAAGGCCGCAAAAATGATAATTGCGGAAATAGACAAGGTAAACGGTTTTAGGGGAGCAGCAAGTATTGTAGATACCCATGCCTTGAATCTACCGGAGAAGTGGGATCTAGCCGATGAATTACCTGCGCATTTAACACGAAAAGATTTAGCTGCGGCGATTAGCAATGCCAAGGTTCCGGAGAATGAAAACAGGCTCGATAAGGAACTTGCAGGTCAGGTAAGAGCGGTGCTTTGTAATAAGGAATTCGGAGATTATATTAATTATGGCGTAAAAAGAGGAAAGATTGACCTTGGGCATGATTATCTAGATTTAAAGGATGCTCTCTATAGAGAGATGCTGACTACTTCTGTAGTTTCCTTTATGCAAGAGAACCATAATACTAAAGAAGCCTTGAAAATGAATGAAATGCTGAAAGCTCCGGTTAAAAACATTCCTGAACTTGTAGGTAATATTCTAGAAATTTACGAAAGTAGTAGAAATAACAGTAATTTTACTGCTAGTAGAGAGACTAACTCCAATAGCAGGGAGCTTTCTGAGCTAAATCCTGCTAAGGGCAAGCTTCATGATGAATTAACGCAGAATTTTGTATGGTTACATCAAAAACAGCTAGGCTCTGAATCATTAAATAAAATACATCAGGATAAGATAAGTCAGGATTTAGCCGGCATCATCAAGGGTCATAACTTGAGTTACAAGGGATCTGAAAAAGCCATGAGCGATAGTGATCGCAGGATAATAGCAGATAATGCCTACAAGCTTATTAGCAGTAAGGAGTGGCAGGAAGAGCTTAAGAAAGCAGAGCTTGCCCGTAAGGAGGAAGTATTAAAAGACAAAGAGCAAGCCGTACATGAGCTAGGGACAAAAGAAAAAGCCAATTTAGCTTATATTGAAAAATATAATTTACCTCAAGAGGTCGAAGGAAAATCAGTTAGTGGGTATTTGTCAGTACTTTTTGAGCAACAGCAGCTAGTTGCTGAAGTTGACAAGGATAACCCTAATAGATCTGCAGAATTAGGTTTGAGATTGGTTGATATGACTACATTAAAGTCTCTAAGTAGAGACTGTGAATTTTTAATTGAGAATAAGATTGATACTGATGAAGACTTAATGAATTTAGTTAAAAACACAGATGATTTAAAATCTATTGCAGGGAATTTATTTAACAAAGCTCAGCCATATGTGCGATTGCTCATCAATAGCGACTTAAACAAACTTGAGGAACTAGACCGGCAAGAGAAAGGACAGGAACTACTGGAGAGAATAGAGGAAATCGATAAGAAGCGGCAAACTTTCAGTCCGCATTTAGAGGAAGACGGACGTGCTATTGCTAGATTTAAAAGAATTAATAATCGAGCTGGAATTTATACTATACTAGCAGAAAATCAAACTGCTAATCCTGAACTATGCGTCAGGTTCAAAGAAGAAATGGATGCAATGGATAGGTTTAATAATACAAGCGTTGAAGCTGTTTTAAATCTATATAAGGATAAGGGGCTAGCAAAAGCAATGGAATACGCTAACTCAAGCAATAAAAACCATGTACTAAGTCATCTTGAGGGACAGTATACCATCGGAGATTCCCGGTCTCTTAAAGAGGGAGAATATGTTAAGGCAATAGCCAATGATAAAGTGGCAATGCGTTATATAGATCAAGCTATAGATGAAAAGATAGACCTTAATCCTTTTAGAAAGAGTAAATACTGTCTTATGGATTATAAAAATCAGCGCGATATTAATGTTATTAGTGATCAATTGTCAGGAAAGGGTTTAGGGGAGCGATTTAAGGAAAAAGCATTTGATTTGCAAGTATTTGGCAACAGCCAGCAATTAAGGGAGGGGATAGAAATATACAAAACCCATAATATAGAATCGTTTGTAAGCTATGTAGAGACTACTTGTGTTAATACAATAACAAAACGTATTCAGAGCGAGCTGGTTGATATATCACACGGAAGAAGGATTGAGTCTTTTGATGGAAAAAACTACCAAGATAAGTTTGAATATCTTCAGTCTATTAGTGAAAACAAAGAGGTGATCAAATATGTTGAAAAGAGCTCAAATATAGGCAAAGAAATAGAAGTCCTGCAAAAAAACAAAAACATGGACTTTGAAAGATAAACGGGTAGTTCCCTGCACTTTCCCGCAAACTATCGCATAAAGCGGGAGCTGTCATATTTGATATACGTGAGGTCTGCCTGATATTTTAAATGCCTCATCGGCAAAATATGTCCCTAGCTCAGCAGAATTGTTGTTTGAAAGGTTTAAATTTCTTAATGCTTTTAAGTGCTTGATATATCTGACTATGACTGTAACACCTAAGTCCCCAAGATTATTGTTATTTAAAATCAAAGACTCAAGTTGAGGATTAAAATAGAATGTTCTAGCTAATTTTATAGCAAAATAACGGTCGAGAGAACAATGACTTAAATCCAAGTTTTCCAGAACATGAGACTTTTTAAGCAAAGAAATAAGGGGGCTTAAGCTTTGATTACTAAAATCGTTGTGGCTTAAGTTAAGCGTGAGAAGATTTTTGTTCTCCACCAGCGCATTAATTAAGCCTTCTATACTCGCCCTATCCAAACAAGTGTTAGTTAAACATATTGACCCTAACGTCTTGTTTTTAGCTAAAGCTGCTGATATATCCTGAAAATATTGACTACCCAAAGCTTGATGGCTGACACAAATATTTGTCAAAGTTTTGTTTCCTTCGATGATTTCAGCTAATGCTCCAGTGCCAAATTTTTCGATTGGGCAATTAATTAGTTGTAGATCCGTGATATTAGTGTTTTCTGTTAAAGTAGAACCAATCCCTGCGAAAATATCATCTCCCTTTTTTTGGTGAGAAATAACCAACTGCTCTATGCTAGTGCAAAAATTAAGCACTTCTTTTAGTTGTGGTATGTAATCGCTCAAATTATCAATATTGCTAATCCTTAAGGATTTAATAGAGTTGTTAAAAGGCAAAGAATTAAGCAACAATTCTGCAATACAGAAATTAATTTGAGTATTTTCTATTTCAACAGCTTTAAGAGATGTGTTTAATTTTAGAGCATTCCCTACTTCCAGAAGCTCCTGAGGACTGAAATTCATCAACAGATGCACTCCACTCAACAGTTCAATTTTATCATTTTCAAGCAATTGCGCTAGTTCTGTAGGGTACATTATGAATTCTCCTTTTGATTTAATAGATGAAGAGTTTGGTGTCTATTACTTACCTGAACTGTTGGTTCTTTGCGAGCATCAGAATGGGTGTTATTTTTCTTAGTCTGCGCTCGATGAATGTCCGGTTCCAACTTGGGAAGAATATCAGTCTGCTGCTTTTTTATTTCATCACAACTTTCTTTACTATGTACTAGGTTTTTACTTTCAAAAACTTGTAGCTTCACCTTAAGCCGAGTAATCGGGTAGTTACCACAAAGTTTCACAAAACAGCTATTGGGTTCTAGGTTTTTTATTTCATCGGGTAGTACTAGTCTTTTCATTCTTATTGATGAATTGATATTAACCCCATCACGTATAGTATTAGATCCGTACGATAGGCTTTCTTTGGTTTCGTCTATTTCTATTTCACCAAGTGATTTTGAGGCGTATTCGGCTATAGTATTATCACCGACTGCAAAGAAAAACTTCGTCCGAAATAAATCTAACAATTCTTGCGAGCTAGCAGGTCCATATATTCGCTCCAACTGGGCGATGTTCTGAATTCCTGCTACCATACAAGCTCCATATTTTCGACCTTGCGCCAGAACCATGGCAAGTGAAGGTATTTTTTGCATAGCCGGTAGTTCATCCATGACAAACCACATTTTTTCATTCTCTCCTGAATGAGGACGATCTAGCATACCTTTAATTGCAATATTTGCCCATGCCGATAGCAAGGGTCTTAAAGTATCTAGATCATTAGGTTTTATCGAGACGAATAACCAACCTTTCCTGTTTTCTCCATTAATCCATTCTTTAATTGAGAAATCACCTTTGTCTTTTAAATATTTCAATTCTTTCACTTTGCTAGCTAGGGTAGATCTAACAGAAGCCGTTCCTTTTTCTGCTTCTCTAGAAACGTAACCAGCCGCATCAGTATCTGAAAAATATTTGCAAAAGTCTTTTAAATCGGCTCTATTAATCACATGGAGCATTGATTCAATCGATCTAGTTGATTCTTGTTTTTTTAAAGCTTCTACTAATACGGTTCTTGCAGCATCTTCCCAATAGCGGTCTGTTTTAATTGATTCTCCGTCAACAAAGGCGGCGGCTAAGTTGTTGTATTCCTCATCAGTATGGCAATCATTCCACGGTAACCAGCTAACGCTATTTTCAACAAGTGGATTAAGGATTAAATCAGTTTCAGGATTGTAGAAGCGGTCTACGAATTCACCGGTAACATCAAAAATAATTGCTCTATCGCCACTATCCCTAATTTGAGGTACCAACTCCTTTAACATATTGGTCTTTCCTGCACCTGTTGTGCCGGTTAGTAATAGATGTTGGGTTTCTGAATCTTTAACTAGTGGTAGACCGCTAATGATAATCTTTGAAGCTTCCTTTGCTCGTCTTAGGATTTTTGCAAGTTGTTTTGGCGTAACTAAATCACTACCACGTAGTTTTTTTATTCCCAGAATACCACCGCCTCTATAAGTAAATAATATTAATGCAAGAGAGCATCCTACTGCGAAACTAGCAACTACCTCAAAAAAAGCATCTTGCTTAACCCATAATAATACTTGGTTGATACTTGCTCCGTAAGGCATTACTTTCCAGAACAAATAATTATATTCTTCGGCTCTCATATGGACAAAATGTCCTTTATTGATCGAATAGAAATCTATCACTATCTGGTGTTTGCCATAGAAAAACGTACCTATGCTTAATTTAAAATCAACATAACACTTAATTATGAAATAGTAGATTGTTTGAAAAGTCGTATGCTGACTAAGACGGAATACGATTAATCCAAATATGCAAGCAAGACCAAAGAAACATATGTTCTTTACGCCTTGCAGAATCATCCGCATATTATGCGCCCATAATTGCGCTCCTCTTGTAAAATTGCTGTTACTTGCTGATGACATGATGTTTTTCTTGGTTATTTGATCTTGGTTATTTCTTCTGGGCTAGGAAGAAATTCTTTTAAATTATCAGGGAGTTTCTCGGTTAGTTTAAACTGCGACACTCCCATAGGTTTGTTAATTCCCTCAATTGCATATTCAACACTTATGTTTTTTTTGTCTTCACATAGAATTAATCCAATAGTTGGGTTATCAGATGTATCTTTGATTTGTCTGTCCATTAAATTAAGATAGAAATTCATCTTTCCAGCGTATTCAGGTTTAAACTTTCCTGTTTTTAGTTCAATAACTACGTAACATTTGAGTTTGACATGATACATCAGCATGTCTAAATAATAATCTTCATCATCTAATGTCAGATGATATTGATTACCCATAAAGGCAAAGCCCTGTCCAAGCTCCAGCAAGAACTTTCTAATATGATCTATTAGTTTCTCTTCTAACTCACGTTCATGGAATTTTCCTTGAATATCCAAAAACTCTAGATTATAGGGATCTTTAATAATTTCCCTTGCTAAATCAGATTGGGGGGATGGTAATGTGCTTGAGAAGTTATTTATACTTTTGCCGTCTCTTGCATATAAGTTAGTCTTGATCTGCATATTCAGTACATTACGAGACCAACCATTTTCTATTGTTTTTTGTATATACCACAACTGGGGAGTATTACCTTGCACTTTATCCATAATTACACAAATATGCCCCCATGGAATTTGCGCAGCAGCTTGTTGCGTAATTTTAAAATCAGCGAAGGTTTTAGCAAAAGTCTGCATATAGACAAGGTTTCTAGCTGACAAACCTTTCATTTCAGGGAATTCCATGCGCAAGTCTTTCGAGATATTCTCAATTACCTTACTACCCCATCCCTCTTCTTTTTGGCGCTCTAATATCTGATTGCCAATATTCCAATATAGGCTTATCATTTCCTTATTAACGGATAGATGCGCACGTATTCTAGCTTGGGTGATTTGTGTTTTTAAAGATTGTAATAATCCTGCGTACGATTTTGTGTTTACTTCTACTGATTCCATGAGATTTTAAATTTTAAATTGTCGATTGTAATTCAGCATATCTTTGCCCCCATCTCATTACCACTTTGTAGGAATATTTTATTTGGTGATTTGGTTTTGATGAATGGTAGTTACAAATAGCAGCGTACCAAGTGCCATGTTCTTTTTTTAAACGTAATAAAAACTTGGCAGCATACTCTATATTCCTCTTAGGATTTAACATTTCTTGAATATTTGCAAAAGCATTTGAATGCCAGCGATAATTCAGTTGCATTACTCCCACGTCAATGTTTCTAATGCCATTCTCCTGAGCATCAGCAATTACTTTTAAAGCTTCATTATTATTTGTTACAATTACGGGCTTTCCGGCAACATTGATAGCATGGTTGTTTATTCCCGATTCCACAAAAGCAATTGCCTCAAGTAATCCACTTGGAATTCCGTATTGCTCTTCAGTCGCTTGAATTAATCTCTTTATTTTCCCTTGAACCGAGCTATTTGATGCTAAGGCATTATTGCTCGCCATGCACAAACAAATAACTAGAAGCAAAGATTTAACTCGCTTTTTAATCAGCATAATATTCTATTTTTTTCTTTGAAATTATTGATTAGGTTTATTTTGTTAGCATTGATAATCCCGATTCTTCGGTAAAATCAGAAACACCATTGCAATATCCATGTTCGTATCCAGCTTTCCAAGCTTCATCTTGCAAAGCTTTTTGATATTCCTCTTCTGTTGCAAAAGATTCTCTTTTGACTCGTTGTTTTACATAATCAGCATAGAAATCTAAACCAGTTTTAAATCTTTTGTCTAACTCTAATTGAAGTGGCAATTTAATATTATCTAACTTCATTTCAGCAAGTTTTGAACCCCGCTCACTCTCTGGAAATTGCGATAAATATTCTTCTTTTTCCAAAGCTACTTTTTCTTTTAATTTATTTGTTTTACGATAATATTTTTCCCATAAACTAGAAGGACTTTTCCCAACTCTTTCTTTGAAACCATCTGCATGACCAGCTTTAAAGCCTGATATTATGTAAGATTTAAAAGGATGATAATTAGTATCATTATTAACGTAAAGATATATAGAAGCGCCTATGATTGCCCCAATCATTAATATCCTTGGGATAAAATACAAACCACCTAAAGCGATTAGCCATTTCTTATATTTTACAAAAAAACTTTGTGGTTGATCTTGATTGCTCATTATACTAATCATTTTTATTTACCATCTTTTTTGTCATCTCTTGGTATACCAACTATTTCACCGGTATCGTTTCCTAATGTTCCTAGCACCCTTAATCCTGTATGTTTTCCAGTGAGTGAATCAAAGGATTCTTTACCTTTGTTTACTCTATCCATTACTTTACTAGACTTACTATCATCACCCTGAACTCTCTCATTTTCCAAATTGCGCACGATCTTTAATTGCTCTGGATTCAGGTTGTTTTTGAAAGTTTCCTCTACAGATTTATTATACTGCAAGTTGGGATTATTTACCGCATTATTGACCACTTTTTCTAGTGGTTTTTCTCCGCCTGTGGCATCCTTGACAACAGCTTGTTCTCTGATGTTTTGAGCGTTTTGTTCGAATTTGGATTTTAAACTATCTACAGTTGGAATTTCTGTATTTTGGACTGACGGAGCATTTTTTTTGATTCTTGAGACGTAAGCCTGATATTCAGGGGTTTTAAGCGGGTCGTTAACCCTGATCACATCTTGCCCGATTGCTTTTGCTTCCTCCGGATGATTTGTTACCCAACGTTGTGCATGTGCTTTGCTTGCAAGCTCCGGATTTCTTGCCATTACCTCGTTTAAGAATGCATCATTCAAGTTGCTGCTGATTGCTCCTGAGTTCTTTTGTAGATATGACAATTGGTTGCCGTAAGTTTCAACATCTTGAGCGATTTTAGCAATTTCTTTGCCGATTGACTCCTGCTGGTTTAAGTTTGATCCTAGACTCTCGCCAAGTTTCTGGTCTTGGCTATTATTCGTAGTGAAGTTTTGATTTTTTGCAATAGTTTTGGATTTCTCCATGAAATTATCATATGTTTGCCTATCCTGCTCACTCATATTTTTGCGGATATCTTCGGTGTTTGCAGCGTTAGTACCTGTGCTAACACCTGAACCCCAAAAACTTGCGCCTGCTGTAACATTCGATTGCGTACCTGTTGATTGACCCTTAGTGACATCAGTTCCTTGTGTTAAGGTTTTTCCGTCACCGACTACCTGTTTCATAGACGCAATATCTGCATCTGATATATTATCACTTTGCACCGTGCCGTTAATAAGGCTTTTTACAAAATCGATGCTTTGAGCTTCAGTAAGATTGCTGATCTTGCTATGGCGATCAGTTAAACTTGCTAGATCACTTTGTGCTCTGTTGTAGGAATCGCCGACAGTAGCAGTTTGACCTTCTGTTCCCGTATGGTTGTTAATTAACTG
>JACCDN010333524.1_pt1 | contig 12369 bp, 13 predicted proteins | sample 7441691 | NCBI WGS metagenome assembly JACCDN01 (sample SAMN15323439, study PRJNA562643) | freshwater metagenome | isolation source: river surface water | place: USA:Blue River Watershed | collected 2017-08-16 | reverse complement strand
GGTGCTTTAATCATTGAATAATAATTAGAGCTAATTGCAGCGTTAGCTAATGTATAACTAGTTGCATTTGTGTATGTACCTCCGTCACCTCCGCCTCCATAAATGGTAATATTGGTAACACCTCCTGAATAAGATCCAACAGCAGTAATAATACCATATTTAGTTGTTGCCGATTGAACATATCTAACTCTCATTCCAGCCGAATATTTGGTTGTTACGTCGGCATTTACAGAAAACACAAATGTAGGTGCATCAGCAGACACATATGTCCAAGTTTCAAATGAGGCTCCAATCCAACCGTCATTAACTTCGTAACCAATTTCATATGTTGATAAATTGTATTTTAAAACACCTGATGTGTTGGTTGTTGTAGCTTTTACTGCATTAGTAAAAAAACCAGTATTTGCTGTATTAGCAGCCAAATAAATAGTGTTTGACCCTTTTCCAGTACCTGTTCCAATAACTGTTTCGTATGTTACACCTGTTCCAGAAGCGGTTGTATTTGATCCAATATAATTACAATTAGATCCAGTTGTTAATGTCGTTCCTGATGATGCACCAATCATTATATTACTACTGCCAGTTGTTAACGCTGGAGCTGCAGAATATCCAAAAATTGAATTACTTGCAGCAGTTGTAAATCCATAACCGGCTCTGTATCCCATTGCGGTATTGAATGAACCTGTAGACTGATTTGAAACACCTTTTAAACATTCCCATCCAACACCCACATTATACGTTCCACTTGTTGGATATTGTCCTGCTGTCACTCCAATATAAATGTTTCCATCACCAGTGTTTGAAAATCCTGCACTATATCCAACATTTACAACATGATTTCCTGATACGTTGTAATACCCAGCATCAACTCCTATATTAGTACAAGCAGACGCGTCCAATGCAGAATACCCTGCCAACGAGCCAATATTTGTATTATATCCTCCACTTGTGAATAAAAATCCAGCTTGATAACCAAATGCTGAGTTTCTAATTCCTGTTGATAATCCTGATTGTCCTTGCATAGCTTGATAACCTACAGCAGTGTTATTCGTTGCGTCTGTTGCGTATCTGTAAGCTTGATAACCCATTGATACAGTGTCAGCAGCAATGTTTGAATAACCTGCTTGATAACCAACATTTACTTGACCATTTGCGGTGTTTGAGTAACCTGCTTGATAACCTATGTTGACACAAAAACTAACGTTTGTTGCTGTGTATCCAGCTTGATGACCAATGTTAATATTTCTGCCACCATTTGTGTAAGAGTATCCAGCTTGATACCCTATTCCAATATTTGAATTGCCAGTTGACAAACCAGATTGTCCTTGTAATGCTTGTGCTCCAATAGCTATATTCCAAGAACTTGTGGCGTACAATAAAGCACAATATCCAATTGCGACGCAGTTATCTGCTGTGGTTAAAGCGTTTAATGCTTGGTAACCAAAAGCGCAGTTGTTAGTTCCTCCAGATGCAACTGAAGCAAGAGCAGAAGTTCCAAATTGGGTGTTAAATTGGGAATCAGAACTATTTGTTATTTTGTAATTATTTAGATTTAAATCACCTCCAACTGCAATAGAACCTACATTTAATGATGATACAGTTGTCACACCAGTTTTAGAAATAGAAAATACTTCATTTAAAGTGGCAACTGCTCCAGCTAAATAACTCGATGATGTATTTTTAAAAATAAACGTTCCTGCCGTGTTAATACCCATTGTTGCTCCGTAACCACTTTGGTAAGCAGTTGAATCGGCTACTTTTATGTTAAAACCTAGCATTTGATCTGATCGTTCTTTTAACGAAAAATTTTTATCAGTGCCAGAGCCAAGTGACGCAGTTTCATGACTGTATGGTGTACTTACATGTTTTCCTATTTTTTGTTTTCGACTCATTTTTGTATTTAATAATATATTTTATTTTTTTTATTGTTAAATATAATTATTTTTTTATTTACAAATATGCACATTTATAGTTTACGTAAGTTGATCTTGTTGTTCCTTTGTAATATGTTGTTCTACCACTGTAACTTCTATAAATTAAATAATAAGTAGTTTTACTTGCAGCAGATATACAAGATGTTAAATAAACATGAGCCACCATATCAAAACCCGCTGATGTTCTAAGCCCTTGAGAATGTGCCAATAACTCCACGTTAGATACACTACTAGTGGATGTACTAAGAGCATGTTCTCCCCAAACATCAACAACACTTGCATGAGATAGCAAATTTGCAAAAGAAACATCAACATTCCACACACCAATTGGACAATTTGTTTGTAAAGATGCACTCGAGTTTACATATGTCGCAGAAGTTGTAGAATAATCAACAGCATTAATCATAATATAACTCCATGTTGTTGGACTCATAGGAAAACCGTAAGGCGTTCTAACCATTGAATAATAATTAGAGCTAATTGCAGCGTTAGCTAATGTATAACTAGTTGCATTTGTGTATGTACCTCCGTCACCACCTCCTCCATAAATGGTAATATTAGTAACACCTCCTGAATAAGCTCCAACAGCAGTAATAATACCGTATTTTGTTGTTGCTGATTGAACGTATCTAACTTTCATCCCAGCCGAATATTTTGTTGTTACATCCGCATTTACTGAGAACACAAATGTGGGTGCATCAGCAGATACATATGTCCACGTTTCTGATGTACTATCAACCCATCCGTCAGAAACAGAAGCAGAAGTATCAGATGTATATGATATTTCGTAGGTAGATGTATTGAACATCATTTTGTAAGCTGTTGACGCACTTGCTAACGCATTGCAAAAAAATCCAGCATTAGCAGAAGCTGCTTTAATTGTTACAGTATTTGATGCTCCTGATGTGATACTGTTTCCAATTGTAATTGATCCTGCCAAAGAACTACTAGCTGCAGCAATGTGATGCCCTATAAATATGTTATTTGCTCCAGTTGTTAATGTTGTTCCCGCTGACATTCCTATAGCCGTATTTCCGTCTGCATTTAACAAATCTTCAAGTGCTCTTGAACCAACCGCCGTTGTATTTGAACACGCTTGAGCGTTCCAAGCTGCAAGATGTCCTAATGCCGAGTTTGCTGTTCCTGATATGTAATAAAGCGATGAATTTCCAACACCAACATTTGCTGATGGAGTTCCGTAAATTCCTGCGTATGACATAGCAGCTTGACCGATTCCAATGTTATTAGAGCCAATTTCAACCAAAGATCCGGCATAAGATCCGAAAAAACAATTGGCTTGAGTTGTATCGTTTAACAACTCTCCGGCTTTGTAACCGAATCCTGTATTTTCACTTGCTCCATCTGGTCCCGTATTTCCTACACGAAGCGCATCTGTTCCATATGAAGTGTTAAAGTATAGTGAACTTGAGGCGTTAGTGATTCTGTAATTGTTTAAATTTATAATTCCTCCAGCTGTAAAACCAGAAAGAGTGCCTATGTTGGTAATATTATGTGAATCCATGTTAAAATCTCCTGTTGTTGCCATTGCTCCTGCACTTAACGAAGAAATTGTACAAACTCCAGTTTTTGATATGGAAAACACTTCATTTAAAGTTGCAGCTGCTCCTGACAGGAAAGCAGAAGAAGTGTTTTTAAAAATGAAAGTTCCAGCTGTGTTTATACCCATTGTTGCTCCGTATCCAGTTTGATACGCAGTGGAGTCTGCAACTTTTATGTTAAATCCAAGCATTTGGTCCGCTCTTTCTTTTAAAGAAAAGTTTTTGTCGGTACCCGAACCAAGTGATGCAGTTTCATGACTGTATGGTGTACTTACATGTTTTCCAATTTTTTGTTTTCGACTCATTTTTGTATTTAATAATATATTTTATTTTTTTATTGTTAAATTACAATTGTTCCATTTTTTTACAAACAAAAAAAAGTTTGAGACACAAAAAAAAACATGGCTGATTTAAAAGAAAAGCAAAAAAAGCGAATTGAACGTTTGCAAATTGAAAACAAATTTGATAAAATTAAGAAGGCTCTTGAACCAGACTATTCCTTCGTTGATGCTACCAAATTTAAAGCCGAACAGATTTTTAAAATCCAAGAAGAAAAAACCAAAAATACTTTGTTTTATTGCGAAGATTTACCTGAATCTATTTCTTATAAATACGCTTTACAAAAAATGAAAAGAGATGAAAGTCACAAACCAAAGTTTGTTGTGATCAATTTTGAACATTTTAAGTTCTTATCTTTTTCTTCGTATCAAAACATTGACAAAATCGTTCGAAAAATCAAAATGCATCTGACCGTTGATTTTCAAGAGTGCCTTATTTGCTACGATGAATGTACGAGTGGTATTTTATGTGATAGATGCAATAACACAATATGTGATTCATGTTACAAACAATTTGAGTTACAAGAATTAAAAAAATATTCAACAAATGACATTATGTATGTTGCAAAATTTTGTCCTTTTTGTAAATTATCTGGAATTTAAATTAAAATTTTTTAATTATTTATAAATTTTTAAATTTTCGTTGATTAAATATTGAGCATCGTTTTGCATTAAAAAAAATTCTGGACCAATACCAACTATAAGTTGATTGTGAATTGTATCTCCAATTTTAGGAACAACAGTTCCTCTTTTTGCAATTTTTGACAATTCATAAATATATTCATTGTGGCAGTCTTTCCACATATGAAATTTGACGTATATACACCCTGAAGACAAGTTGTTTTCAATGACGGTTGCTGGATACCAATTATTTTTTTTATCTTTTGCGTCAATTTGCTCACCAACTTCATATTGAGAAAATGATGGTACAGAAAAAGAATTAATTTTTGTAGCCACAAATTGGTCAAGTCGTTTTTTTAACAGTTTGTTTTGCAATGCAATGTCGTCATGGGAACCAATTTCGTCAATAATTTTTGCAACTTCTTGTTGTTTTTTAATTGTAATGATTAATTTTTCAAGAACAATGTTGACTTTTACGCATTCTGAAGCAATTTTGTTCGATGGCAACTTTGTAATGGATGAACACTCAGGACATTTCATTTCTGTTTTAACATCAGATAAATGTTGAATTGATTCAATGCATTTTGTGCAAACACTGTGACCACATACAAAAACACGAGGACGTTGTAATGGAGTTTCGTCAAATTTTTCAAAACACACGGGGCATTCAGTAATTTCAATATTCAAAGAGTAATATTTAGTTGTTGTTGTTTTCGTTGTCGTGTCAGCGTTATTGTTTGTTGTATCAACATGTTTGACAATATCTGTTTTTTGTTTTTTCTTTAATTGTTGCCTTTTCTTTTTTGATAGTTTTTTGTTTGAAATAACGGCAATTTGTTTTTTTTCAGCTTCAATTTCTTTTTTTTCGTCTTTTGTATTTTCTTTGATTTCAGAGTAATATATTTTTTCCATATATTCTCTGTTACTCTTTTGAATTTCTTGAAAATGTTTGTTCGCTTCGTTTCTTGATTTAAACCACAAAGGCTTTGAAGGATAAGCTTCTGCCATTAATCTTTCTATTTTTTTCTCAGCATGATCGTATGACAAAGGTTCTTGTCGTTGTGACTTCCAAAGTGGTGAATCCATCCTATATAAATATTCATTAATATCTCTTTGGAATTTATTCTCATCGTCGTGCGACCAAGTCCAAGGTGTTTGTCGTCGTGACTCCATCCTATGTGGATATGCATTATGAGGAATAAATCCTTCGCTCAAAAAATTTTCCATTTTTCGTAACATTTATAATTTACAATTATTTTGTAACCTTTTTTTAAAAAAAATGGAGGATTTGTTGACAACAAAAATTTTCGTTTTTTTTATAAAAAAAATAAATTGTTTAAATTAATAATAATAAAACACTAAATGATTAGCAAACGCAAAGAGTTTGCATTCAACCCAAATTACGTTCCAGTAGTATCAAAAAAACAAAAAACTGAAAAAACAACAACACAAAAAAAGCCAGTTGAAACTTTTTCTTTTTCTGATATAGGAGATGCTTTTAGTTTTGCTAACACAACTCTTGGATCAATTGGAGATCAATTTGTTAACACTGTAAGTAACGTTTACGATCCAGTTTCAGGAACTTTGTCTGGAACATTTGACAAAGTATACTCAGCAGCATCAGACGTTGTTGCAACCACAACTTATTTAGCTGGTTTTGCTGCAAATCAATTTGGGAGTGCATTAAACGATCAAGTTTTTTCTGCTCTTGTTCAAACAGCACAAAACGCGGGGAATGTAGTGCAAGATTATTCAAATGGAATTGTAGTATACGCAAACGGAACGGTAATTGATTGGAATTTAGGTAAAATTTCTACAGATGGTTTTGAAGCTGTTAGATATTTAGCTGACAAAGGGTTAGAAATACCAAATTTGTTAAGTCAATTTATAATAATTCCAGATGAAATTAACGCAATGAATTGGGCAAAACAAGTGTTACCTGCATTTAATTTTACAATTTCTAACTTAGATGTTTTGGCTATTTCTAAACAATTGGGTGATTCTGTTATATCGTCTGGAATTGCATACGCAAATCAATCAATGGGAATTATTGTTTATGCTACAGGACATGTTGTAGATTTTTCAATTGGTGCAGTTGGATCAGGAATTGACGCAGCTTTGTATTTAGAGCAAAAGGGAATTGCATTAACAACCAAATTGGCAGAAATTGTAAGAGAAGACATTAAAGTATGGAGCGGAAGTTTATTTGAATTTGCAAAAAATTATTCTGCAACGTTATCTGAAGCTTTTAAAAAACTTTATAAAGAAGTTGGTGGTCAAGTTGTTAAAATATACGAATTAGAAGGAATTGCAGTGTTTGCAAGCGAATGGGTTGTTGATTTAGCAAATCAAGCCGCAAGTTACGGTAAAGAAGCTGGTTTATATTTGTGGAAAAAAGGGTTGGAAGTGCCGTTTTTTTTATTAAAATATATTCCTTTTATTCCTGCTCCAGCGTTATGTGGTAAATGCAAAAGATGTCCTAAATGTGCTCCTCCTGTTATTCCAGTTCCAATTGATTATAATTCAGTCCAATAAACAAAAAAAATAATTTGTTACAAGTTGTTGGTTTATTTAATTAATAAATGATCAAACATATCACCAAATAAAATTTGCTTCCAGAAAAATTTCATTTTTTGTTTAAACATAACAGGAGCATACCACCCGTTTATTGAAACAGAATCATACGGAGCAAAACCATCAACAAACATATTATCATCAGAGTACAAATAATCAAAAATAATAACAATTAAATTATTTTCAGATACATTCCCAGATTGTAATACAAACTTGTCAAGTAATTTCATGATTCTTCTATGGTAATTTTTATACTGCAAAAACTTTTTCTTTGATCTCTGTGAAGCTTTTATGTACTCTCGAGCTGCTTCAAAGTCATTGTTTCGCCAAAACAATTCATCGTCACAACCAAAATGAATAAATGGAATTGAAATGTTAAAACTAACAATTTTTGCATACGCCATTTTTTTTATTTATTTATTTTTGTAAATATGGAAGATTCGAAAACTGATTGCGAATGCCACGAAATTATTGACGATTGTTTAAACATTGAACAAGAATGTTCTCATTTTACTGGTGACATTAAACATTTTGAAGGAGTAAAATTATTGTACATTCACAGCGATTACGAGCAACAAAGACCTTCAATTGAAAATTTTCGCATTCCTGACAGTCTTACTGAAATATACCATGAAGAGCCGTGGGGGCCTGTAAAGTATGTTCCACGTCATTACAGCGATCATCAAATTGAACAATTTTTTTTAAACAATGGATACTACAATTTGGTGGATGTAACTGAATACTCGGAGCCGACAGAAATAAAGATAAACGGACATGTTTATAGAAGAAGATGTATCAATTTAAATTGGTTATTTGAAAATTTAAGTGGTTGGGATTGGAATTTAAACATTTTAATTGACAATTATCTTGGATTTGCTCAATATAAATTTTATTGCAATAATCGTTTAAATGGTGATGGAAAACAACGTTATGTTGTTTATTCAGATAACATGGATGAAAAAATACCAATTTAAAAATAATTAAATATTATTTCAATTATTCCTTTTTCCGCAATTTCACTTTCATTAAATAGAATTGATTCTAAAAATTTCTCATATTCCAAAATATTGCGTTGGTAAATTTCAACATTTTTGTACATAAACGGAAAACGTTTTGACATTATTATTGCTTTTTCTTTCTTTTGTAGCAACCAATCACAAGAAAATTGATCATACAATTGTAATGTAACTTTATAAGGTATGTTTTCTTCCATTATTTAATTAAAAATAATTAAATAGTTTATATTTTGTTATTGTAAATGGTACAATTATGTCTGATACAATATTTATGTCAAATAATACATCATTTTTAAATATATCAGTTAAAACGCACTCAATTTGATCAACAGTAGCTTTTAAATGTTTACATATAACATTTATACCTTTTTCGTATTTTGACAAATCGTCAAACGGATATTCGCCGCCATGTCCTTTAATAACAGTAAACAATAATTGATTAATGTCACAATTTTCAAATGCAATGAATATAAGAGTTTCTCCATTTTTTGTAAAAAAACGAAATTTGAAATATTTTTGATCATCATAACAACCACCACCATCAATTATTGCACATGCGTTTTCTGCTAACACTCCATAATTTTTCCATGTGTTGTCAATAGTGTTTTTAACAATAATTTCAGTTTCTCCGCGAATAACACGATGAAAAATTGATAACATATAAGATACGTCGTTTTTTTTAAACTCCATTGTTTTTTTTATTTAATTGCAAAAATCAAAATAAAAATGGTACAATTATTTGTGACACAATATTCATGTCAAATAATACATTATTTTTAAATATATCAGCAAAAACGCATTTAATTTGATTAGGAGTAGCCTTTAAATATCTAAATTTTACACTTACACATTCCTCGTAATGTGACATATCTTCAAACTGATTACTATGATGATATCCTCTTTTAACAGCAACAGATAATTCATCATGACGACCTTTAAATGCAACAAATTTAATGGTTGCTCCAAGTTTTGTATAAAAACGAAATTTTAAATATTTGTTTTCAGTCAAATTACGAACATCACCATAATTAATTATTGCTTCTTTTATTACTCCATAATTTCTCCATCTTTTTATGTGATCAATAGTATTTTCAACAATAATTTCAGTTTCTCCATAAATAGTGCGACGATAATTAGATAACATAAAAGTTACATCGTCTTCCGCCATGTTTATTTTTTGATTTGCTAATTTGACAATCACGCAAAAAAAGAAAATGGATCCAATTGCTAAGCGCTCGCTGTTGATTGGATTGGAACAAGTTAAAAGCGATGATTACAACAAAAGAAAGTTTGGTACAACTTCATCACGTCCAAAACTAAACAAGGATATTTTTTTTACATTGTTGCAAATGTATCTTCAACATTACAATGAAACCAAACAAACATGTTTTCCATTTACTTTAACTGAACAAAAGTACGACGAAGATTTGGCATCATATTGCAGCGATCACGGACTTTTGTTTCTAAGAACAAGTTCAAATGTAAAAATTAAATTAAAATAATAACATTAAATTTTATTTTAAAAATTGTAAAATTATTTCAGATACAATATTTTTGTCAAACAATGCGTTATTATTCAAATTTTCAAAAAAGTCAATCAAAAACCATTCAATTTGATTACAAGTGGCTTTCAAATTTTTGAATTTAATTTTTGAACATGGTTCGAGGTAAAAATTGGAAAGACCAAACTTACCATTAGTTACAAAACAAGTTAAAACATTGTACAGGTTGTTTAACCCCATTTTAATATATTTGTCAATATATTTTTCGTTCAATAGATACAGGTAAAGTTCATAAAACACTACATTGTTTAATAAAAAACTTCTTGAAATTTGAAATTTTTTATTTTGAATTACTCCATAATCACACCATGTAGAACTATCGCTTTGAACTTTAATTTCAGTTTCTCCGTCAATGACACGTTCACCAATTAATTTGACAAAGGATATATCCAATATATTTTTTTCTTCCATTATATTAAAAGTTTCTTCGTATTCCACCATTTTTTATGTGTTTTTTTACGCTCTCAATATTTTATATTGATCTAGTCCGAATACATAAGGCCCACGATGAACATCATTTGACACGTATTCCATTGAATGATCGCAAAAAACATAATAATCTGAATAAACTCTTAATTTAGAATAATTGTCAAACATTTCAAAACAACACAACATGTTTCCTTTGTACAACACTTCAGCGTATTTAACCGAACCATTGTTTCCAAATTGACAAACAATTTTAATTTCATCATTTTCAAATTTTCTAGCGGAGCTGCTGTTTACTTTGTTTGATTTGTACAATTCAACTGCAACTCGAGAAAAACGGTGTAAACTTTTAAGATCAATTGATTTGGAATCGTTGCGATTTGAATAAAATAACTCAATGACACTTTTTTTATAACTGTTCCACGAAAATGTATGAGCAATATAAAATTGTCTGTGAGACTTGTAACATTCTTCGTCATTAAAATTACGACACACGTCAATCATTTCATCCCATGACAATGGCTTGTTGTTGTTTTCATTGTGATCTGGAGTTGTTGGTGAAAAACTCATTTTTTTATGAATAAATTAATTTGTTTTTTATTTATTAAACCAATAAAATTTAAATTTGCGCATTAAACGCGACCAATTTTTTCAAATTTTGACTAATTTGCTGTTATTGATAACAATTTGCAAATACTTATCATTGTGATTGCTCATATTAACTAAAACTGTAATTCCATTTTCAAAAGCTGCTGACAAACGTTCTTTCATTTTGTTGGCAATTTCTACGCAAAAAAAAGACGTGATTTTAAATTTGAGAGTTTCTACATTTTTGACTTTAGCATTTTTGATTTCTTCAAGCAATTCGGCGTACCAATCGTCATCGCTTTTTCCAATACCCAACATTTCATGAAGCTCCTTTGTCAAACTTTCAATTTTCATTTCAGTTGTTTTAATAACAGGAACTTGTTCAGATGGCTTCGAAGGGTTTCCATAAGCAAGTTGCCATTCTTCATATGTTGCTACAGCTGCTTCACCGGCTTTAATTTTTGTTCCTAATGGTGCAATTCTGTTAGACAAAACATCAATCCATTCATCATAAATAGACGAGAATCCATCATAATGAACTTGAATTGCTCTTTCTGCGTATATAGTGAAATTCAAAACAGTTGCAATTCTCCATTTTTTTTTGTCCAAAACTTCAACTTTTTGACCAATGTTATAAAACAGCTTAGTTGGCTTTGAAGGATGCTCTTGAGTTTCTGGCTTTGAAGGCTGCTCTTGAGTTGTTGGCTTTGAAGGCTGCTCTTGAATTGTTGGCTTTGAAGGCTGCTCTTGAGTTGCTGGCTTTGAAGGCTGCTCTCGAGTTGCTGGCTTTGAATAATAAAAAGTAATTATTTGCTGCTGATCAAATTTTCCAATTGATGTAATTCTTCCATCAAGACCAATTTTGATTTGGTATTGCGCATTGGAATTATCATACAATTGGATATCAATTGTGTCAACGCAAATTGGAAAAACTCTTACAATTTCGTGTAGATACTTATTATATTTAAAGTAACTAAATTTTTTTTTTTCAGAAAGCAAATTGACAATAAGGCATTGAGCAACATCACCAACTGTAAAAGAAAACCCCAAATCAGAATCTGCAATGCGTCCAAAAGAATCCCATTTTGATTCAACCAACGGCTTTTTTGGGCACACAATGAACCAATCAATTTCTTTTCCAGATTGCAAATTAATGCTTAAAACTGAATAATCTGTTTCAGAGTATTTGACAGTAACAAAAGTGTCAACATAAGTTTCCTTGACAACGTCGTTTGTAAAATGCACTAAATGATTAACAAAATCATACTTTTTTGCATTGTAAGGAACAAGATCGTCGCGTCCAGGAAGCTGTAACATGCAATCGCGGTCAATGTGTAAAACTTTGTACAAGTCTTCCAGTTTGGTCCCAATTTTGCAAATAAATGGAGTGCAAGAAGCAGTAGCAGTAGAAACGGTAGAAGCAGATGAAGACGAAGAAGAAGATGACATTTGTTTTTTTTTGTTTTTATCAAAAAATAATTTTGAATCAAATGAACTTTTTTTAGTTGCGCAATAAAAAAAAATAAAAAATGGAAGAAAAAGTCAATTTGTTAATTGACACAAAAATAAAAAAATGGATTACGTTGGTCCTAAAACTTTGTGGAATTACAAAAACCATGAAAATGCAGAATATATGGAATCTATGTTTTTGCTGCAAATTCTTAATTTTTTAAATTATCCTGAACAAGAACATAGAATTGCTCACGATTTTTCTGAATTGTTGGAAGATTCTTTTCTTGGTATCTTTATTC
>JACCDN010577931.1_pt1 | contig 12370 bp, 10 predicted proteins | sample 7441691 | NCBI WGS metagenome assembly JACCDN01 (sample SAMN15323439, study PRJNA562643) | freshwater metagenome | isolation source: river surface water | place: USA:Blue River Watershed | collected 2017-08-16 | reverse complement strand
TTATCAACCAGCCTCTGCGCTATAAAATGCGATCAAAAGTGGACACACTATCTCATTGTTTGTTGGGCTAATGATTTTACTTCTTCAAACTCTCAAAATAGGCTTTCATGCTTTGACCTATGCTGTGTTCTTCGGCGGCCTGCTCAACCAATCGTTTTAGTTTTTCATGTGTGCCAGGTTCTTTTAGTAACGTATGCCAATCCAGAGGGTTGGTTTGATTTAAGTCACCAAAGGTTGAATAGATTTTGAAGAAACCTTCCGAAGGGCGATACAAAACAAAATAATCATCATCAATAAAGGCGATCTCGCGACTGTAACAACGGTACTGAGGAAAACAATGGCTAGAAAAAACCACGCGGTAATCCCAAGGTCGCAGTAAACTTCGTCCAGAGAATGTTGTGTCCTTTGGTTTTAAATCTTGTCCAGAAAGAACTTGGTGTAAATCCAAAACTGTTGGCAGCACATCCATCACGCTGACCACTTTCTCTGTATTTTTTTGTAGATTTGCTAACAGATCAGTTGGGATTTTTTGTTTAATATTGTCTGGGATGTAAATAAACAGTGGAACTTTGACCATTTCTTGATGGTAATCCACACCGTGAAACCAAATGCCATGTTCGTTCATGCCTTCGCCATGGTCCGAGGTCATGATTACGATTGTTTTTTCTAAATCGACGGATTTTAACAATTGTTCTTTGGTGGCGGCAGAAGCAATTTGTCCATTGAGATAACAATTTTTAAAACTATCAACACCAGTTGATCTGGTTAGATCACAGGGTTTGTATGGTGCGGTCACATCTGGCAGAGAATTGTACGGATAATGACTGCTAAAGGTTTGAATCACGCCAACAAAATTTTTACCGATGATATTTTTCTTGTTGTTGTCGTGAAGATATTCATTGAAATGTTTAATCACATATCGATCATCGACTGTTTCGGGATTGCCTTTAAAATCAGAATGAGCAACAGCTCCCCACAAATGTTTTTGTCCGATGGATTGATAAAACAAATCCAATCGCGACCAGCCCAGGGGTTGTGTTGACATAAAAAATGTTTCCACCCCTTTGCTGAAATAATCCCAAAAAACCAATGAACCTTTGAGTTTTAAAACATCTTGATTTGAACCCATGCCAGATAAAATGGCTGGCACCGAAGTATCAGTGAAATTTGCTGGTGAAATCGGAAAACGAAAATCATAAGATTTTTGTAAAAACGATTTAATTTTTTCATCAGTTGGCGTTGGGTATCCGTGTTGATTTGAAAAATCCCAGCGTTGAGAATCATCAAGGATTAATAAAATATTATAATCCATCTTGGCCGTTGGCAGAGCTATGAATTTTTCTTGAGCTTGATCGGTTTGATCCAAAGTATTTAACGCTGTATTGACAAAATAAGCGCCAAATAAAGCACGGTAAAAGCGAGAATCCATACTCATATGATCTTTGAATTCAGGAAAATGTAAGTTCAATGCATACAATTGAAAAACGTTGGCAATCAGCGCTGTCATCCAAAAAATTTTACGGGTCCGGGGGCGAGAGCTTTTAAAAATAGAAATTAAAATAGAGACAATAGCTATAATCACAATCGGGTAAAAAGGCCGCATGATCAATTGTGAGGTGTCGTGTTTTAAACACCATTTGATTTGACTGCCAACGGTGAGAATTAAAAACAGCCAAATCCATTTTGAGCCAAATAAAAAATACGGATGTTTTTTATAATCGACATTTTGTTTTTTGGTCTCAGTCGATTTTTTTTCTGAAAATAAAAATTGTCGATTCAGCCAATCCATCAACCCACAGCCAAGCACAATCAATACAAATTGAAACACGGTGGCTTCTTTGGCAAAAACATTGAGCAGAAACATGGGTTCACGTAACAGCAATGATAAATTCTGTTGTTCTAAAAATGTATGATAGGTCTGAAAGTACTGTAACTGAAAAAATGGTTGAAAATACAACAGTGCCAAAAAACGCTGAGCCCAAATTCCAAAACGATAAGAATTAAAACTGACCCAAAAACTATTGAGCGCAATAAACGTCAACACCGAAATCAAAAGCTGCGGAGCCATCCACGCAAATTGCATTTTCGGTTGAGTAAAAAACCAATGTAGACTGATCCAAAACACAGAATAAAAAATAGCAAGAATAGTCAGGCGGGTCGGCAGATCTAGGGATTTGATTTTTTTAAACATCAGGAGAACATACTAGTTTCAGATTGTTTCATCAAGATACAAAAGCAGTATGTTAGAGCGATCATTGATTTCAAGTTTAATTTTTTTGATAGAAACTAGTAGATAGGAAATGGTGGAAATATTGAAAACCCATAACTACTTTTTAAGAATAGTTATGGGTTTAAATAATTATTGCGTTTGAGAAAAGCTAAAAGCTGGTGGTTGCATGTCGCAAGAGCCACCCGAACCATCGATTTGTCCCGTGCCGTTGACAATAAATTTTGCAACTGCTCCACCGGAAACAGTGAGCGCAGTCGTCAGCTTCAAACCCCTAGCTGCATCAGAGAGTGATGTCGGAGGATTGAAAGCATCTGAGCCAGTTGTTGAGGTAGATGCTGTTGATAAGTACATCGTCACAAGGTCTTCACCGGTGGTACATGTTGTCGTTGTGCCATCAATCATTTTGCTAGTATTTGCGGCTTGGCATACACCCATTGAAACTTCTGTTCCTGAGGTGCAAGAGCCAGTGGTCGTGTCAGATGAAAATTTAATTTTGTCATAAAACTGAATAGCAATGCATGGATATGTTCCATCATCAAGCTTACCAGAGCCAAGGTTTGGGTTGTCGAGAAAATTGGTATAGTCCAATGTTGTAGAATTGGAATTGTCGATGACTGTGACAAGGCCAGTGCATAGCGGACTGGTAGAGACAGCCATTTTTACAACCTTCAGTTTAAGGAATTGTGGATCCGCTGCGATAATATTTTGAGATACAAGAATAAGGGCGATTGCGGTTGATATTTTTTTAAACATAATGATTTCCTATTAAATTAAATATTGAGTTTTAACTTGAAATTTAAAAATTAAGATCCAGATCCTGTCAGTGTAAAACTGCTTTTGCTGCTGTCGCCTTTTGCGCAACCTGATGAACTCAGTGCTAATGCGATGGCGCTGATACTGATGATTATTTTAATTAATTTCATCTTTTTCTCCTTTTTTTTAATTCTTATGACGTATATTTCGTCGTGGTCTATAATGCTTATCGGTTGTGAGTGAGAAAAATTAACAGTAGTTGATTGAGAACCCGAGTGTTTTTTGTCAATGTTTATATTTTTAATGGTTATATTTTTGACAGGTATTGATTTGGTGATTTGTTATACGACAGATTTTGTCTCAATTGATTACATCAGATTGTTTAATTTTGAATTCTTAATTTTTAATTAATTAAATTATATTGAAAAAAAAAGACCCGCACTGCGGGTCTTTTAAGTTTTAATTATTTAGGTGAGTTTAATTAGTAATTCAACAAAGCTTTTACGTCCAATTTTCCTTCGCTGACAGTTTTGCCTTTTAATGCTGGAATTTTTTTAGCCGAAGCTAACAGGGCATTTTTCACATCTTTCCAACTTTTTCCTGGATGCGCAGACCAATACAATGCAGCAGCTCCTGCGACGTGAGGGGCTGCCATCGACGTCCCATCCCAAGCAACTTGATAGCCGCCGATGTCTAGAACTAAATTATTATAATGGTTGCCAACAGTGGTGGAAAAAACATCCACACCAGGAGCTCCGATGTGAACAGATTTAATTCCCCAGTTTGAAAATCCGCCTAATTGATCGTTCGCATCCAGAGCCGCAACGCTGACGATATTTTCATTGGTGTAGCTTGCGGGATATGCAGGATTTGGATCGGTATCATTATCATAACCAGCGCCTTGGTGACCGTTGCCTGCAGCGGCGATAAACAACACACCATGATCTTGAGCATACTGAATGGTGTCGCGCAAAGCTTTATTGTTGACGGCGTCTTCTGGGTCTTCACCTTCAGAGCCCCAAGAGTTTGATAAAACTTTGGCACCGTTATCGACTGCGTACTTGATAGCTTTGATGGCTTCAGCCGTTGTGCCTTCGCCTTTTTCAGAGATAAAACGCAGTCCCATGATTTTAACATTTGGTGCGACACCGGCGATGCCAAGGCTGTTGTTTATTCTAGCACCAACATTGCCTGCGCAATGTGTGCCGTGTCCAGGGTTGCCGCCACCCATGATCAATTGATTTTGTTTAACCGCTAGATCATAGGGTTTGTTGTCATTGGAAACGAAATCCCAACCGATCGCATCGTCAACATATCCGTTGTTGTCATCATCGATATTGTTGTTGGGAATTTCTTTGCTGTTCACCCAAAGATTCGGCAGCAAATCTTCGTGTGTGTAATCGATGCCAGTATCAATCACGGCCACGATCATGTCGGGGCTGCCCATTGTGACTTTCCATGCATCAGCAACGCCGATGTTTTTCATGCCCCATTGTTTTGCTAAATAAAGATCTGCCCCAGTATTTTGATTTCCAAGCGTTACAAAGTCAGGATTGTCTTTAGTTGGTGGATCTTGCACAGAGCCAAGAGTTTGCATTTTGCGTTTGGCAAAAACTGCACGTCGCAGCTGATCTTGGATTTGATAGTTTTCAAGTAATTTAATTTTGTAGTTGGGTTGAATGTACTGGACGTAAGGCGAGTATTTTTCATCTTTCAATTGTTGTTTGATGCTTTCAATCTTTTCAAACCCGCCTTTGATGTGCATCCATCTTGAATCTAAAATTTCGGCTTGTGCCGAGTTGTTATTTTCATTTGCAGAATCTTTTGCTCCTGGTGTCATTTCATTTAATTGAAAGGAGTCAGCCAGAGTGAACATCACATCCATGGATCCTGGCGCGAATTGAATCAAGATATCTTGTTGCATACTTTTTGTAGATATTTTGTTTTTACTAAATCCTTTGCTGGCGAAAGTTTGATTGCCAAATAAGCAAATTCCACCAAGCAAAAGAAGGCTAGTAGCCATTATTGCTCTTATTTTATTTTTCATAATCCCTCCGTGTTATGGGCGGTTTTCAAGTGAAACACATGGTGCAAAAAATAAAATGAAAACACGCCAACGGAAATTGTAGAAAGCTTTGGCAGCAGATATCAATACTCACCAAGTCCAGAGCGCCTGCGTTGTGAATTTTGTGAGAGCAAGCATTGATTGCGATGTTTTTCAGTTTTGCTAGTATGGTATGCACGTGTTTTTGATTGTTTACATGCGACCGAAAGTTTGCGACTAATATTAGTTAACTGAAAGTTTATTGAGATCGGAGTTTCATAATGTCGAATATATCAAATTCTTCATTCGGCTCAGCATCGGGTGCTATCACTGCAGCCACTCCTCAGGAGATGGATGAGTTGGCAAAATCCTTTGCTGTAACCACGCGTTTAGATGCGGTGTTGGCGTGGGGGCGAAAAAATTCTATGTGGCCAATGCCATACGGAACTGCTTGTTGTGGTATCGAACTGATGTCGGTCATGGGACCTAAATATGACTTGGCTCGTTTTGGTGCAGAGGTTGTCCGATTTTCTCCGCGACAATCTGATTTGCTTTTAGTTGCGGGGACAATCGTTGAAAAAATGTCGCCGATTTTAGTTCGTATTTATCGTCAGATGTTAGAACCAAAATATGTGATCGCAATGGGTGCATGCGCAAGCTCGGGTGGTTTTTATCGCTCATATCATGTGTTGCAAGGTTGCGATAAGGTCATCCCTGTTGATGTTTATGTTCCAGGTTGCCCGCCAACTCCAGAAGCGGTGTTGGATGGCGTGATGACTTTGCAAAAAATGATTGGTGATAATCATCCACGTCCATGGAAAACAAATTGGAAGGCTCCTCAGTATGAGTAATCATCTAGAAAGTATTAAACAAACATTAGCGACACGTTTTCGCGTGGATCAATACAAATTTCAGCATGCATTTGGTGATGACGTTTTGATTATTCCTAAAGAAGACATCGTGCCAGTGTTGGCGTTTTTTCGTCAAAACGATCGTTTTGATATTTTGATGGATGTTTGCGGCGTTCATTATCCAACTCGTCCACTGCCTTTCGAAGTCGTCTATCATTTATTCTCTTCGAAAACAGCGCAACGTTTGCGTATCAAAGTAGCTTTGGCCGAAGGTGAAGCTATTGATTCCGCAGTTGGTATCTGGAAAGGTGCTGACTGGTTTGAGCGCGAAGCTTATGACATGTTCGGTATCATTTTTAAAGGTCATCCAAATTTACGTAAAATTTTAACTCATCATCAGTTTGTGGGACATCCACTGCGAAAAGATTATGAGGCAGATCGTCAGCAACATTGCACAAGTACTTTGCCGATTCATTTTGATAATGAGCCTGGAAAACCAGGTGATGTTTTAGATGAACGATATGTTCCAATTAACATTGGTCCTTCGCATCCAGCGATGCACGGAACATTGCGTGTGATGGCTGAGCTTGATGGTGAGACTGTTGTTCGTGCCATGCCTGAGATTGGTTATTTACACCGTTGTTTTGAAAAAATGGCGGAAACTCATCCATACAATCAGGTTATTCCATACACAGATCGTTTGAATTATTGTTCGGCGCCAATGAATAACGTTGGTTATTGCAAAACAGTAGAAAGACTTTTGGGAGTCGACATTCCACCGCGGGCGCAAGCTATGCGAGTGATCCTGTGCGAACTTTCTCGTATCATCGATCACATTATTTCAGTTGGTACTGGTGGTGTGGATTTAGGTGCTTTGACAGCGTTCTTCCATTTGTTCACATTTCGCGAAAAAGTTTACAACTTGTTTGAAAAACTTTGTGGTGCACGTTTGACTGTGGCGCTGACCCGAGTCGGCGGTATGGCTCAGGATGCTCCTCCGGGATGGTTTGAAGATGTTTTGCTTTTCTGTAAAGAAATGCGTGAACAGGTCGATCAAATCTCGAAAATGCTTTTGGACAACAAAATCTTTATCAAACGAACTCAAGGTGTGGCGCCAGTGAAAGCTGCCGATGCCATTGCTTGGGGTTACACGGGTCCATTGCTCAGAGCATGTGGTGTTGGTTTGGATTTACGAAAGACCGCTCCATATTATGGTTATGATGGTCTTGAGTTTGATGTTCCAGTTGGCACCAACGGTGATATCTATGATCGTTATATGGTTCGTATTGAAGAAATGCGCCAATCAATTCGTATCATTGAACAGCTTTGTCGTAACATGCCAGGTGGAGATTACACCATTCGTGATCGTGGAATTGTTTTGCCAGAGAAAAAAGATGTTTATGGCAATATCGAAGGTTTGATGAACCACTTTATGTTGGTGATCAAAGGTCTGCGTCCACCAGTGGGTGAAGTTTATGATGCGACCGAAGCTGCCAATGGTGAGCTTGGTTTTTATTTGGTCAGTGATGGCAGTGCGAATCCTTATCGTTTGAAAGTTCGTCCACCATGTTTTGCTATCTATCAATCTTTCCCACAAGTGGTGAAGGGTTGGATGTTGGCGGATGCTATTGCCACTGTTGCAAGTATGAATTTGATTGCTGGTGAGCTGGATCGATAAATTTTGATTTTACTGATGGAGTAACACAATGTCTTTTCAATTAAGCCCCGAGGGTTTAGAGAAAGTAAAAAAAGAGCTGAAACGCTATGAGGCGGTAGAGTCCGCTATCATCCCAGCTCTTTATATTGCACAAAATGAAAATAAAGGTTGGATCAGTGAAGATGTGATTCATCACTTAAGCGATGTGATGAGTTTACCGGAATCTCGTATCACTGAAGTTTTCAAATTTTATTCGATGTTTAATCAAAAGCCTGTGGGTAATCACCATGTTCAGGTGTGCACGACTTTGTCATGCGCGATCAATGGTGGGCGTGAGCTTGCTGATCATCTTTGTCGTGAACTGAAGGTCGGTTATAATCAGGTGACTGATGATGGTCGTTTTTCAGTTTCTCGTGTCGAGTGTTTGGGTTCTTGCGGAACGGCTCCAATGATGCAAATTAACGAAACCTATCATGAGAATTTAACTCCTGAGTCCGCTATGCATATTTTACGAGGGCTTAAGTAATGGAAACAAAATTACTGTCAGAATTTTATCATTTGGAAGAGTTCCGTGGCATTGAAGGTTACCAAAAACATGGTGGCTACGAAGTTTTGAAAAAAGCTTTGAAAATGCAACCACAGCAAATCATCGACGAAGTCAAAGCCTCAGGATTGCGTGGTCGTGGTGGTGCTGGTTTTTCAACTGGTACTAAATGGGGATTTTTACCAAAAAATAATGAACCAAGATATTTGTTGTGCAACGCCGATGAGGGCGAGCCAGGAACATTTAAAGATCGTTTGATGATGGAGCGTGCTCCACATCAATTGATTGAAGGCATGATCATGTCAGCTTTCGCGATTGGATCACACAAAGGTTATATCTATGTTCGTGGTGAGTATTTTCATCCGATTGCTATTTTAGAAAAAGCTTTGAAAGAGGCTTACGCTGCAGGGTTTTTAGGAAAAAATATTTTAGGTAGCGGATTTGATTTTGAATTGGATGTTTATTCAGGAGCTGGAGCTTATATTTGCGGAGAAGAAACGGGAATGATTTCTTCTCTTGAAGGTAAAAAAGGCCAGCCAAAATTAAAACCACCATTTCCTGCGATTCAAGGTTATTTGAAAAAACCAACTATCGTAAACAATGTGGAAACATTGGCAGCTGTTGTGCCGATCATTCGTGATGGCGCTGCTGCCTACAAAAAATTTGGAACAGAAAAATCTGCTGGTACCAAATTGTTTTCAGTCAGTGGCAATGTGGTGAAACCAGGAACTTTCGAAGTTCCATTGGGTTACTCGTTGAAAGATATTATTTATAATCTTTGTGGTGGTTTAAAACCTGGTCGCAAATTAAAGGCTGTGATCCCAGGGGGTTCTTCGGCTCCGGTATTAACTGCTGAAGAAGCAGAACGCGCAACCATGGATTATGAATGTTTAGCACAGATGGGTTCCATGCTTGGTTCTGGTGCGATCATTATTATTGATGATCAACAATGCATGGTCGATTTATTAGATAATTTGATGCATTTTTATCATCATGAATCTTGTGGTCAGTGTACACCTTGTCGTGAGGGCACAGGTTGGTTGAACAAGATCACTCATTCTATTTTGCAAGGCCGTGGTCGTTTGCAAGATATCGAATTGTTGATCAAGGTTGCTGACAATATGAAAGGTCGCACGATTTGCGCACTTTCAGATGCAGCGGCGTTGCCAGTTCTTAGTTTTGTAACAAAATATAGAGAAGAATTTGAGTTTTACGTTCGTGAAGGTCATTCGAAAGTTCGAGGAGTCAGACATGCCGAAATGCACCATTAATGGTCAAGAGGTAGAAGTTAAAGACGGAGCCACTATCATCGAAGCGATGTATGGTGACAACAACAAGAAAGAACATTGGGAGAATGGCAAGGTCGCGCACTATTGCTGGCACCCTGGTCTTCCGATTGCTGGTGTATGCCGTTTATGTATGGTTGAGATCGAGGGCAATCCACGTTTACAAATTGCTTGTAATACTGTTGTCACCGAGGGCATGAAAATCAATAACACCTCTGACAAAGTCAAAGACGCAGCTAAATGGGGTTTGGATTTCCATTTGATCAATCACCCATTGGACTGTCCAGTTTGCGATCAAGCTGGAGAGTGTGGTTTGCAAGAACAATACATGGAGTTCGGCAAATACAATCCGGAAATGGCAGAGAAAAAAGTTAAAAAACACAAGGTTGTAGATCTTGGACCAACTGTTGTTTTGGACTCTGAAAGATGTATTTTATGTTCTCGTTGCGTTCGTTTTACGACGGATGTTTCTAAGACTAATGAGCTTGGAATATTTAATCGTGGTGATCGTTCAGAGATTGGAACTTTTGATCATATGCCTTTGGATAATAAATATTCATTGAACACTGTGGATATTTGCCCGGTGGGTGCATTGACATCAAAAGATTTTAGATTTCGTCAGCGCGTTTGGTATCTAAAAGATGCCGAGACCGTTTGTAACGGTTGCAGCACGGGCTGTAATGTTAAAATGTATTTCAACAAAGAAGGTTTTTTCCGCGTCAAGCCTGTTTACAATGAAAAAGTAAACGGTCACTGGATGTGTGATGAAGGCCGTGATGTTTACAAGTTTGTAAATCGTGAACATCGTTGGTTGAAAGCCCGCAAACGCACAGCTCAAGGTTGGGAAGAAATGTTTCCAGGAGCTGCGGCCAAAGAAGCTGGCAATATGATCAAAAATTCTTCGACAAAAACGGCATTGGTTTTAACTGGCCAATACACGGTTGAAGAGTATGACAATGTGATCAGCACATTCTCTAAAGATTTAAATATTAAAAAGATCTACCACTGGATGAATTCGTCAGAAACAGCGCAAGAGTTCGATGGTTTGTTAATCCGTGGAGATAAAAATCCAAATACCAAAGGTTTATTGCAATCTTTAGAGAAACATCAAATTTCTGCCAACTGGTCAGAGCTTGAAAAAGATTTACAAGCAGGTCAGATTGAAACATTGGTGGTAGCTGGTCCTGAAAATCAATTTGCTTACAAAGATATGAAAGAAAAAGTTCAGTTGTTTGCTAAGGCAAAAAATTTGATCTGGTTGCAGTCTAGCAAAAACAGTGAGGTTGAAAACTTGACTGGTGCTGTGTGGACAGTTCCGATGAAATCTTATGTCGAAAAAGATGGTACATTTGTGAACTTTGCTGGAATTGCACAGAGCTTTAAGAAAACCACAAATGTGGTGTCTGAGGCGTTAACTTTGTCAGAGGCATCTGACTTGTTGGCGGGTAAACAATTGTCGATCAAACCTGAATACAATGTGATGGTTGAGGGTGGTCGTCCAGAGGACCGGGTGACTGTTGAAAATCGTAAGAAAAATGAATTTGTATTTCGTCGGGGGACACTGTGAGCGTTGTACAAAAAAATACTTCTGAAGCTAGCAAATGGTATTTGCCAGGAATTTTGGGTGGTTTGGGTATAACTACAAAACATTTGATCAAAAATCTTTTTAACAAAAAAGATATGATGACGATCAATTATCCTGAAGAAAAGTTTGAGTATTCACCAAGATTTAAAGGCAACCATGTTTTGACTGTAAAAAAAGATGGTTCGCTTCGTTGCACAGCATGCATGTTGTGCGCGACCAATTGTCCTGCTGAATGTATTACGATTGTTGCTTCTGAGCATGAAGATCCAACGGTAGAAAAATACCCAATCAAATATGAGATTGATATCCTTCGTTGTGTATTCTGCGGTTTCTGTGAAGAAGCCTGCCCTGTGGATGCTGTTCGTATGGGTCCAGAATGGCAAACACCAGCGTTGAATGGTTCTAATTTTCATTATGGCATTGAGCAGTTGGCGTATCGTCCACAATTAAAAGGTGGAATGTTATCAACTGTTGATGATGAAGAAAGACACAAAGCTGGTATCTAAAATACTGGCTATTATTTTAGTTCCTTTGTTTGTGCAAGCAGCCGAGGTTGTGGTTTGTGACAATCAACCACAACCACATCTGCAGGCTGTTTATGAAGCTCAGCAGATTTTTCATTTAGATATCAGTCAGCCATTTTCTACTTTTAAAGAAAACAATCAGTTTTTTTCTGACAAAATGGCGCCGTTAATTAACATGAGTTCAGCGGATGTTAAAGGGACTGTGGGTTCGATTTATTCGCGCTTCAAGTTTTCTAAAATTCAAAAAGAAAAAGTTTTAAATCCCCACTGTAAAATTAAAACTATCAGTGAAGATGATGCGAACGATAATATTCAAATTGATCAAGAGTTGTGGCAAAAGCTGTCTGGCTTTGAACAGTCCGCTTTGCTTTTTCAAGAGACATTTGCCGCTCGTAATACAGATTGGGATCGTAAATTTATTGCATACCTTTTTGCAAAAACGAATTTAAAGCCAGTGATGGAAAATCTGCCAACAGAACATTTAATTTGCAGTGGTGGCGCATATGATACCAGTATGTTGTTTTATGTTTATGCAGAAAATAATGGTGTGAGATTTCAATTTTGGTCTTTGGCGGGGCATTCTACTTTTGTTTGGACGTCAGTATTTGTTCCTGGTTTCCGTTATTCATGGTTGCTTGGCAACAATACGGCTTCAGTTGTGGGGTCAGCAGATCGTTTAAAAACTCAATCTCAGGTTTACTCGGATATTCCGCTCAAAGTATCTTGGGATATTCAAAAAACTCAACGCAAGCTCAGTCTGATTTACCAAATCAATGGTAAAACAGAGAGCTCAGCGTTTAGTTGTGAGCGGTAGTTCTCAGTTTAAGCTTACAAAGTAAAATTATAAATAGTTGTGACCCTTCGCCATGATGGATCTAATGTGATCAGTTCTTCGT
>JACCDN010584792.1_pt1 | contig 12371 bp, 10 predicted proteins | sample 7441691 | NCBI WGS metagenome assembly JACCDN01 (sample SAMN15323439, study PRJNA562643) | freshwater metagenome | isolation source: river surface water | place: USA:Blue River Watershed | collected 2017-08-16 | reverse complement strand
TGCTTAAAAAAACATTATAAAAAAAAGGTAATGATTTTAATTGACGAATATGACACCCCATTAAATACAGCTTATAATAATGAATATTTTGATAAGGCTGTTGATTTCTTTAAAAGCCTTTTAGGTTCCGCTTTAAAGGGCAATAACGCTATGGAAAAAGGAGTGCTTACTGGAATTTTGAGGCTCTCTAAAAATAGCATGCTTTCTGACCTAAACAATCTAAAGCTTTATTCTTTGATGGATGACAAATATAGCGAATTTTTTGGCTTTTCGGAAGATGAGGTTAGGATGCTTTTTTCTGAAAGCGAAATTCCTTTAGACCTTCCATCTGTACAAAATTGGTACAATGGCTACCAATCAGGACATTTGACAGATATTTACAATCCATGGTCAATTTTAAATTGTATTGATGATAAAGGGTCTTTAAAAGACTATTGGATTAAAACAGGCAGTGAAACGCTTCTTAACAGTATATTTGCTGAGTCTGGACCTTCGGTAAAAGAGAAGCTAAATCTATTGATTTCAGGATCTTCTATTGAGTCTGTAATCGATGATTATATTTCCTTTGATCAAATGAAAGAAGGCGGAAAAGAAGAGGTTTTATGGAGTCTTTTATGGGCCTTAGGTTATTTGAAAACAATCGGAGAGCCAACTCAATCTGGAACGCTCAACAAGTATCATTTAATGATCCCAAACTACGAAGTAGATTCTAGCTATAGAAATATATTTATTAGATTCATAGATTCCTTAAAAAACTCAGAAAAATACTACAATTGTTTAAGCTATTTAGTTAAGGGAGATGTGAAGTCTTTCATTGAATGGCTTCAAGACTTCATGCTAAGCAATGCTTCTTATTTTGATTTTCAAAAGGAAAACAGCTACCACATGCTTATGCTTGGCATGAGTTCTATTCTAAAAGGCACACATGATATTCAGTCTAATAAAGAAACAGGCATTGGTAGGCCGGATTTAATCTTAATCCCAAAAGACACAAATAATCATTTAGGTATTATTATTGAATTTAAGGGTTCTGATACTGAAAAAAATAGGGAACACTACGAAAAATTGGCCGAAGAGGGTCTTGATCAAATCAATCAAAAGCACTACGACATTGGTCTAAAGGGACTGCCCCATATTCAACAGATCTTAAAATTATGTCTTGTTTTTTATGGAAAACAGTTTGTTTATAAATCAATCATGGATACCCTTTAGAAGGAATGGAAATATTACCATAGACGCTTTCTACCCGTTTGCTACCAGTTTTATGAAATACAGAAAATGAACTTACAGTATCTTTTAGGTGAAGATTACGTGGAATTTAAGCTAGAAAAATTCATTGAAAATCCAGTTGCTTTGGCAAGAACCAAGGCTGGTTTAACCCAAGAAGACTCGCAGAACATCTCGGCGTTTCACAAGCGTACATCAGTAAAATAGAAAATCAATCAAAAACACCCTTAAAATTAATAGAAAAAATAAGCTGTTTGAAATAATTTTTTTTCAAATTGTCTTTAATAACCGTCCCACAGAACTACGCCCTATAGCTAATTGCCTAGCAATTTCTGACTGGCTAATCCCTTTAGCAAAAAGTGCTTGTACCTGATCTCTCTGGTGAACCACGGTTTGAGGTCGTCCATGGGGTCTACCACGTTGGCGGGCATCAGCAATACCCGCCTTAACCCGTTCGCTAAGTAGATCTCGCTCAAATTCTGCAAAGACCGCTAGCAACCCCGCCATGGCCCGTCCGGTAGCGGTGGTAAAGTCTAGGGCTTCGGTGACGGAGATAAAGCCAACCTTTAAATCGTGAAGCTCGTTAAGGGTTCCTATGAGGTCCGATACCGATCGACCCCAGCGATCTAAGCGCCATACTAGGATCACATCAATTTCCCGCTTGCGAGCGGACTGCATCAGTAACGCCCTACTGGGTAGCATTTTGGTGCCAGAGCCAATGGCTTTGATGGCATGGATCACCTGCCACCCACGCTGGGTGGCGTAGTGTTTCAAGCTCTTGATTTGTAGGGAAAGGGTTTTTTGATCGGGAGTGGAGACCCTGGCGTAAAGCCCCACCCGCATAGTACCTTTTGCTCTGCCCAAAAACCCCTCCTGAAATCGACTTTTTTGAGCCTATAGTTTAAGGGGTTTTAGAGCCTGACCACAACCGTCCAGAATCTATACATTTTGGACGCTATTTTCTTTCCAATCTTTTAATTTTATTCTCATAATGTTTTACTATTGGAGAATCATTGTAACTGTATCTAGACTCTTCTTTTGTCTGACTGCACGTGAGCACGTGTGTCGTAGAAGAAACAAAGGATTTTAATTCAGGAAGGATTAAAAGCTGATGTTCAAGCTATATGAGAGATGATGGTAGGCCACTCGAAATCGGCTTTCAGGAGCAGATTTCAAACCACCTTAAGCTGCTTAGTCCAAAAGTCTAGGTAGTGAGCGTTAAGGAAAAGCCGGAATAAATTCGGCAGGTATGGTTCAGAAAGACGAACGAAAGTGAAGTGCTGATGAAGCGTCGACAGTGCATAAATGACATCAAAATTGGCGGATTGTGGTCTTTGCCAAGATAAGTCTACAGGCAACCTGATTACTGTGTAGATGGTGTCCGGCGTTGAGGTAACGTGAGTCTGAATTTGGCTTTCATAAGGGAGACGTTCAAAGTGGATGAAACCATAAGTGCTATATTGCTGACTTATTAAGGTTTCCGAGAAATCGGGGGAAGATCATCCTTTGTTTGGGCTAGATGAAATGGCTGTATTTATGGTCGAGGATGGTCTAAAATCTTAAGCGCAGCTTCATTTTTTTCCAAAAGATAGAGGTGTTTTAAGGGTTTGAAGCTCGAACTCTAGTCGATGATTATATTTTTCAATCTCGGCCAGTTTAGCCTCTAACGCAGCTGCTCGTAACTGGGATTCATGAAATTGCTGACGCAAGATCTCAAACTGTGCCGCACAAGCAGCTTCCCGTTTGGTTATCTCTTCAAATCGTGCCTGGGTAGCTGATAGCTTTTTTTCAAGCTTAAGATTGGTTTCTTCAGACTGCACCCTGTAGTTGGAAAATTCTTGACTTATTTGCTCCACCTTAGATTCATAGTCTGCCAACAAGTCTTGGGCCTCCTTCAGCTGGGCTTTGGTCTCTTCTAATTGTGTATTGAGAGCCTCTTGAACCCTTTCGGCCACTCTAGAAAATTCGGCTAGAACTGCCTGTCGGAAAGGCTCCGATAACTCAGCCTCTGTTTTAGATGCTAGGGCTTGCTCCTGCTGCCACTGCTGATAGTACTTCCCCACGGTCGAAAAGGAACCACCCGATTGCTGCTGGATCTTTTTAACGGTGGGTGTCTCTCCCGAAGCGATTAAACCAAGACAGATTTTAGAGACAAGCGGATAGCTCAGCGTGGTGGGACGACTCATAGACACCTCCATTGATAATGATTAGTAACGTTACTATTGTAACGTTACTAATCATTACGATTCATGTCAAGCACCCCGGTCAAATGCTTAGGTGTTTTTGAATGTAGAACCTAGATAGCCTGGGTTTGGAGCTTGATTGCTCGGAAGAGCCAGACCCATTGCTGATGGTTGTCTCGAAAAATGTATATATAGAGTCGAGAGGACTACCATAAAGGTGTCTATAAGATACTGCTGTAGGGTCTAAAATAAGGCACATGACTTTCGTGAGAGATCCGCATGCTCAAAAGTTCACAAAAAATCGTCTGACTCGAGGGTTCCAAAGCCAATCCCGCATACAAAGATTCAAGAGCTTGATCCCATTGATGCAATTCGTTTAAGACCAAAGCTTGGTTATAATAAGAAACAGCCTTTTTTTCTAGTGCTAATGACGCCTTCAAGGATTCGTAAGCCTTTTCGTAATCGTTAAGCATATAACAAGATGCCGCTTGACCATACATTGCCACCAGATCGGCTGGGTCACATTTGAGCGCTAATTGATAGTTTGATAAAGCATGTTCATAGTTTTCAGACTTATATAAATCATCGGCAAGATCTTTATAAAAAAGAGCATCCTCTTTTTTAAGGTTCGATGGATCAACGATCTTTTTTGCTAGATCTGGATCTCCTGTTGTTGCCATCTATCTAATCCTTTCGGTCGTGCATTATCGTAATAAAAAAAGGGCCAACATGGCAACTAAAACACCCGTAACAACCCCTACAATAATAGCCGTTAACCATCGTTCTAAAAATGCATCTTTTTTGACAGACTCATACGGTTTTAAATTTTTTTCCGTACGTTCTACAAGATTTTTAAAATTCCTAATCAAGGGATCTAATTGCGTTTGAAAATGTTCACGAAGGTATTCACGACAGGACTCTCTCAAAGATTTTCCTGTGATTTCTCCAACCATAACGGCGGCCTCTTTGGTAGTCTGTTTAATCACACCATGCAGCTTTTCGCCTGCACTATCCAAATGTTCCAAGGTGCCCTCGAAGGATTCTAAAAGACGTGCCATTTCTGCTTCGCGCCTGGCTACATGCTGGTGCTCCACCGCCCAGCGTTCGTAGAGACCTGCGAGTTGATAAGCGATTTCATTTAAAGAGGACACAGGGGAATCCCTTAACAGTTCTTTTTCATCCTTCACTATAGACATGGTTTACACTCCATTAAAAACAACGGACATGAGCTATGTTAAGGCTATAGCCTGAAAGAATACAAGCGAACTTTAAGACCACCTTTTAAAAGGTATTACCGATCTAATTCTTTTTCTTTTTGTAAAACTATGGTCTTATTCATACGAATAGACTGATCTTTAACCGATTTTTTAACATGATCAGCTAATGTCGAGTTTTTATCATGCAAATAATCCATGATCTTTTGATTTTTATGGGCTTCATGCATAGCGCTCTTTAGCTCATCCTGAACTCTCTCAGAAGGGTTTCGGGAAAGCTTTTGTTGCAAATGATTAATGTGTATCTCAAAGTCTCGACCGATGCGTTCAGATAAAGGTAATATCGACCTTTGTATCTGTTGGGCACGTTCTGGCTGTTGCTCTTCAAATTTAGCCTTAAAATCAGCTAAAGCGGATCTGCTTTTCAGTAAGGGATTGTTCGACTTTAAACCTTGAAGGATATCAAAGGTCTGACGAGGCGTTTGAAGCATCGGCTTAGACTGAGAAAGATGGGGTACCTCCCTAATGATGCTTGGCTCTGCATGGGGTTCAATGCCTCTTTCATGGGCAAAAGATGAGACACCATAATCCGAGGCTAAATCTTTAGATTTATCGCGCCCAAGGGTTCTGATGAAGCCTTCGAGGCTTGGAAAGACTTCTTTACTCCAGAATAATTCCACACTTTCTCGATGCCGACTCAAGCCTACATAGGTTGCATGGGCATCCAAATAACGCTCCGCTAAAAGATAGGTTCTATCGACGGTGACACCCTGGGATTTATGGATAGTCGCGGCATAGCCATGATCTAGATGCTGATAGAGATCGGTATGAACTGGAATAATTTTGGGTCCTTTGCGAGAACCTATGGGATCTAAGGAAACAGACAATACCTTTTTATGAACATCCACAATAGTACCAAGACTTCCATTCATAACGCCTAAGTCTCGGTCATTCTTTAAAAAATAAAGGCGATCCCCTTTTGCAAAAAACCGCTCGCCTTGATGGGTCATAAAGGAATAATCAGCCCCTAATTCACCCTGAGCATGTCTGAGTGTACGAGCCTCGGTATTGAGCGCCAAAACATCCGCTTTGGTATAAGCCAATATCAATTGGCTTTCATGAGGGCTAGAAAGCCGTACATCATTCCATAGACTAATTAAAGAGGCTCTAGCCTCCGCTTGAGTCAGGAAGGGGTGAACATGTAAATGATGTTCGTAAGCCGCTAAGGCTTCTCGCGTCTGGCCCCTTGCCAAACATCGGGTAGCTTCCTGTTGCCAAGGCGTGCGCTGTCGACGAATTTCGCTTAACTCTACAAACGAATAACGTTCAGTCAAAGCCCTAAAGGCTGCCCCTGCTTCAATCGCCTGTAATTGCTGAGGATCGCCCACTAAAACAACCTTTGAACCACCTTGGAAGGCTTCGGACATAATGCGAGCCATTTGTCGCGTCCCCAACATGCCCGCCTCATCCACAACCAGAATGTCTCTAGGGCCAAGCTTTTGTTCATGCTGATCCCAATAGTAACAACGACTCGCCAGGGTTCGACTTGCAATCCCCGAACCACCTTCCAAACTTTGAGCCGCGATACCTGATAAGGCCACGCCCTGTACTCTAAAACCAGAACCTTCCCAAGCTTCGCGTGCAGCGCCTAACAGATAACTTTTACCACTTCCCGCATAACCAATCAGACACCGAATGCTCGAAGGTTCAAGCAGATAATGAAAAGCATCGTGTTGCTCTTGACTGAGGGATACCACCTTAAGGGCTGCTTGGCTTGCTTGGTCTTTAACAGTATGGACAGAACTTTGGGACAAGCTATGTGCCTCTTTAAGCATGGTCCTTTCTAAAGCCAACATTTCTTTAGTACTAAAACGCTCACGACCTTGGCTATCAAGCCCCAAAGCAACCAATCCTTCAGCCTTTCTAAGGGCTTCAAGCACCGTCTTAAACTGGGTTTCATCAACCGTGTGACGGGTCACAAAACGAGCCAAGTCTTGCTCGGTAAAGGTAGCCTGCTGCTGAGTGATGGCATACAGCGCAATCGAAGGCTGAGCTAAGAGCCGTTCGCCATTTTCTCTGGCAATGCGCTCATGATCTTGCAGACGCGCCAGATTATGACGGGCAACCGTAGGACCTATTTTAGACTGTGGCTCTAAATCAATGGCTTGGGCTTCTAAGGTCCGATGATCAATCCGCATATCCAGCCCTGCTTGAGCCAAATGTAGGTTGGCGGTATTCGCCCAGGCTTCCCGCCAAGACAATAGTTTTTCCTTGGCATTCCAAGTCCTAACCTTTGGCCCGAAACCATCCTGGCTGACCGAGCGAAGGGTCAGCATCACATGGGCGTGATAGAGCATCACCCCTTCCTCATTCTTATCGCCATGTAAGGCTAAATCGGCCACCATCCCCTCGTTAACGAATTGTTCTTGAACAAAGGTACGGGCCAAGGCTAGGTTTTGCTCAAAACTAAGCTCTTTGGGCAAGGCAAAATTAAATTCTCTTGCTAATTGTGCATCTTTACGCTTCTCATGAGCCTCTACAGCATTCCATAGTTTCTCACGGTTCAGCATCCAGGCTGGCGCATCTTTGGGAAGTAAAATTTCTTTATGGATTACATCGCCCTTAAGGCTGTAGTCATGATTTTTTTGATAGCGTTCATCTTGTAGGCAGGAACCTGAACGATAGGCAGCACAGGCCACGGCACTACGACCCTGGCCTCTAGAAATAATCGTACCGCTTAGATGATAGATAGCCATAAGAAAGGGTTAGAAATAAAGTTTAAGCAAGGCATTTGTCTCATACAGCCTCCTTGTTATTTGAAAGCTTATAGGGAATAAAAAGAGCCAGGCTATGCCTCAGAGTGAACGCATAAATTTTGTAAAAGCTTAGCACTTAGGGGTAGTCTACCAGAGCCCACGTTGCGAAGCAACGTATAAGCGCGCACTACTCCCATTTTGATGCGCTTATTTGGGTTGATTGGCTTTCTATTTTTTATTTTCTTATTTCAGGGCGAGTGCCTTAAGGTCGCTGCAATTGGTGGGGTTTATTTTATGTGGTGTGCCTGACAGAAAGCTTGCTGCTGGTTAAATGCTATTAAGGATTACAAAACTTTTTTTCATGTATTGATCTAGGTCTTATTTTTAAGGTTGCGGTCTGTTTTTATAAGGGGTTAAGATTGTCTAATACTTCGATGGAGTGAGAGGCCATGTCAAAACAAAAAGTTTCTAACAAAATTGAGACCATGAAGCAAAAGCGTTCTCTGTTGCAGGCACGTATCCAGAAGGCGGAATCGGCGCAGAGGACACGTCAACGTAAACAAGACTTGCAACGTAAATTCTTAGTAGGTACCTATTTCTGGGATCAGGCGGAAAAAGAGGGGAAGCTTGCCGAGCTTAAAGCGCAGGTGCTAGCCATTCTGAAACGACCTGCCGATAGGGCATTGTTTGAAGAAGCCTAGTTTTTTGAAAGGCGCTTACAAAGCTATTCCGGTACCAGATTTTTGTCTCATCACGAACAAGCGGTATCCGAATGCCTCTTTTTAATTTTGCTTCTTAACTAGCTAATTTAATCTGGGACTCTACAAGCGTTTTTTTTAAGCTTAACGGACAAGAAGTGGTTTGTGATTAAAAAAACGCGTGATGGCGATTCTAGGACGTTTTAAGCCTATGCTTGAACCGCAATTAAGATGGGTTTTCTGGCTTCTAAGGTTTTATCTTGATCTTATCCCCAGAATTTGTGGACAACCTCTAAAATTTGTTTATTAAATAGCTAATTTAAGATATTTGGATAGTTCTTAATCGACGACGAACCTCGGGCCAAACACAATCGTTAAAATGCTCCCTAAGATGTCGCATCCTGATGGTGTCTCGTAACCCCTCTGGCAACCCAGACTGTTCGCCCATCGTAGCGCAGAGGGCATCTAATTCGCTTTGGGGTAGATGTTCATACCAGCTTTGAAACTCAGAATGCTGAACATTGGCCTCTAAAGCTTTCAATTGCTCATCTTGCTTAGCTTTATCCTCGGAGTAACGTCTAAAAGCTTCCACATTTGGATCTACGTAATTTGCAGGAGCTGTGTAGGGCCGTTTTGCTAAAACGCCCATCAGGTAGTTTAGGGGATCGCCTTTGATGGCTTCGCGTTTTTTGTTATGTCGTAAATCAAAAGCGAAGTGGTAGAGGGAATCCTGTACAACGGTCGGTTCCAAGGTTCCACGCTGGCAAAGCTGCATCAAATGATCCACATTGAAATCTATGTGAGCTAAGACACTACAATCTACAGCTTGCCAGGGTCTTGGTAGCTCCTCGCGCGTGGTATGTACAGGTAACTCAGTAGTAGTATTTATATAACTACTACTACTAGGAGCGTTTGTTACCTGTTCTGTTACCTGTTCTGTTACCAGTTTGTTACCAGTTTGATGAAATACGGGATCTAAGAATCCTTGTCTTTCCTGTTGCATCATATCCTGATACAGCTCACTTGCGATTGAAAACGAAGACCAACCACCCCGCCCTTCTTTGCCCAAATGACGAGTTAAACATCCTTTTTTTTGAAGCCTTACTATTGTTGTTCTTACTACACTTTTGCTGATATTTAATGATTTCGAGATATAATCCATAGTTAGCGGGTTTGTTGATTGACTCACATTTCTTTTTGCCAAGAAATAGAAAAATAAAACAACGTCTCTCTGAATACCAACCAGTCTAGCGAACAAAATTTCTTGCAGGGAGATGTTACCAGTTTGTTTCCAGTTTGCTCTTGTATTTGTTACCTGTTCTGTTACCAGTTTGTTTCCAGTTTGTTTCCAGTTTGTTTCCAGTTTGTTACCAGTTTGTTTCCCGTTTGTTACCAGTTTGTTACCAGTTTGTTTCCAGTTTGTTTTCCGTTTGCTATCCTTTTCAAAATCCTCCGCTACCTGTTTGCTACCCGTTTGATACCTATTTGTTTCCTCATTGTTTACTATTTGTTTACTATCTACTTGCTTCCCTTTTGCTACCGGTCTTTTGTGTGTTTGCAGGTTAACTTTTAAGTCGATATCATTGTATGGTCTGTCTTCCACTGCTATAGACGGCGGAGCTGGCATTTTAAATGGAGCAAGCTTCAAAAGCTTGTGTTTATTCTTTTCAAGAATGTTTTTTAAATCCATTTAGTCTGTAGTCCGGTTTCGACTTTTTTGTTGTCTCTCACCCCAAGCGTTTATTCCTAGGATTTCTCTAGTGAACTGGTCTATATCTTCCTTAATGGCAGATTTTTTTGAGGAATCAAAAATTGTTTTAGATTCAAAGATAGCATTTTTTAACGATGTGTCTGTTCTGATAACAACCGGCAATATTTTATCAATTTTTTTCTCATCTTTTGTTAGCTGATGCATATACAATGCACCTAATCTTTCTCTGGCATCGTATCTGTTCCAAATGATTCTGTAATCAAAATTTAACTTAAAGTCTTTTTTAATTTTCGTGAGCTCTGAAAGACTAAACTCTAACCCATCCATCGCATATGGATCCGGGTTAATAGGTATTAAAATAATGTCAGACCCACAAGTAACTGCAGTGTTTATTTTATTGATTGCTGGCGGGCAATCCATAATCACTAAATCATAATTATTTCTTATAGAAGATATTTGATCTCTGATCATATCTCTTAAGTTTGACGCGGATTGCGTTAGCTCAACATCTAAGCGTGAATTATTTAGATTTGAAGGAATAAGATCGAGGGTGTCGGATATTCTAATTATTGTTTTTTCAGACTTAACATTATCTCTAATTATATTTATCCAAACAGGCTGTTCTCTTGCATCTACACTAAAAGATTTTGTGAGGTTACTCTGCTGGTCAAAATCGATACAAAGTACACGCGCACCGTAATGGCTTGCTCTAACGGCTAATGAAAATGATAAGGAAGTTTTTCCAACCCCGCCTTTAACAATTTGAAATGAAATGTTTTGATTTGGGTATTTATAACCTCTTTCTTGCAATAATTGCCTTACGCCTAATGGCGGTACATACTTTCTTCGATTTTCAGCGGTGATAGTATCGATTTGTTTAGACTTTAGTGTTTTATATATTCCCTGGACCGTTATTTTCCCAAGAGATTCAGCTAATTCTTTGGGCGTTAAGCTTCCGTTTAAAATTCCCATGTGAACGATGCCTGTTGTTTAAAAATATTTAAGCAGTCTAATAATATTTGAAACCAATAGCAAGTCAATGATTTGTTTGATTGTTGTTGATTTTTAAATAAACTATACGATAGTGTGGATTGGTGCGGTAAGGTCTTCAGCTATATTTTAGCTGTGATCTTTTAAAGTTAGTTTTTTAACTGGCCTATTTATATATTCTCTCATTAATTGATGAATAACTTCTTTTACTGTTTTTCCTTCGCTAGCAACCTTTGCTTTAAATTCATTTCTCAAGGTTTGTGGAACATTGATTGTCATATGAGAGGCTGTATCAATGTTTAGTTTAGGTGTCGTTTTTTTAGTCATAATATAGGCTGCCTATTTAAAAATGCATTTACTTTAATACCGCTAACAGTATATGCTTTAATGGCCAAATGAGAAAAAACGTAGCGTGCTGGTGTCTAAACCACCAGCACGCTACTAACCACAACCTAACCTTTAAGGAGAATAGGCCATGGCTAAGCATAGCGTACCAAATTATGTCGCTCTGTTAAACGAACAAATTGCAGTTTCACAACTATTATCGGAGTATCACGACCAAGCCGATGCTCTATTAGATGTAGCTTTGGAAGACAATTTTTTTCAAAAAGACCCTCTGATGCTTCATCGTTTTTTCTGTAACGTAAGTGATGTAACAAAAAAAGCCAGGAGACTAAACGACGACTTGTTAGATGTTCTGCTTAAAATAATGTCAGCAATCGCAAACAATGATAGCAATCCGCCTTCTAATGGAAACATCCATTAGGGTATCCTGGCGGCATAATGACATTTGGTTTGTGGGAAAGTTATGGTTGCGTGCCAGTTCAAATATGGTGTTATTTAAAAACGCTATTGGTGTGCTATATGCTAAGATTCATTAGTATGGGATTGAAAAAAGCACAGATTTTAGGGGATCATATTCTATGAAAGCTCTATTTAATTTAAAGGTTTATATTTGATGCATAAAAAAATACCTTTGGGAGTTGATGACTATTCTGAGCTGGTTTCAGAAGAGTATAACTTTCTATTTGTCGATAAAACGCTTTTCATTAAAGAATTTATTGATACTGGAGCTAAGGTTTCACTCATCATTAGACCTAGGCGTTGGGGTAAAACGCTGAATATGTCCATGCTTCGATACTTCTTTGCACCAGAAGTAGAAGGCTGTTCCACACAAGGACTATTTGATCACTTGTGCATTGCCAAAGAATCTGGCGGTTCTTATTTAAACCATCAAGGAACCAAGCCAGTAATATTTATTAGCTTCAAGGATATTAAAAAAGACTCTTGGGGCAGCTTTTTGGAAGAAGTATCTATTTTAATGGCTAGTATTTACAGTGAGCATGCAACAATATTAATCAATTCCAGTCATTTGTTGGATAGTCAAAAAACGACTTATAAAAAAGTAATCGATAAAACAGCAAGCCCGTCTGAACTGTCAAATTCTTTAAAATTCCTTTCTGTATGCTTAAAAAAACATTATAAAAAAAAGGTAATGATTTTAATTGACGAATATGACACCCCATTAAATACAGCTTATAATAATGAATATTTTGATAAGGCTGTTGATTTCTTTAAAAGCCTTTTAGGTT
>JACCDN011037412.1_pt1 | contig 12380 bp, 14 predicted proteins | sample 7441691 | NCBI WGS metagenome assembly JACCDN01 (sample SAMN15323439, study PRJNA562643) | freshwater metagenome | isolation source: river surface water | place: USA:Blue River Watershed | collected 2017-08-16 | reverse complement strand
CTTCACTTATCATCACAAGTATGGGGTTCGTGATTATCGAGGTGGTGGTAGAGCGTCAGCACGTGAAACTGTTATTCGCGTTGCTGCAGGAGCAATTGCCAAGAAGTATTTATATGAGCATTGCGGTATTGAAATTATGGGTCATTTAACACAAGTGGGTGCTTTGACAGATTTGACAAATCCTCAATTACTTGAAGATTACATTCAGCAAATTCGCAAAGAAGGCGATTCTGTGGGAGCAGCCGTTCGTATCATTGCTAAAAACGTTCCATTGGGATTGGGCGAACCAGTATTTGATCGTCTTGATGCTGATATTGCCCATGCGATGATGGGGATTAATGCTGTCAAAGCTGTAGGGATTGGTGATGGGTTTGCCGTTGTATCCCAAAAAGGCTCAGAACATCGCGATGAAATGGATAAGTATGGGTTTTTATCGAATCATGCGGGGGGTGTCCTAGGTGGAATTTCATCGGGTCAGGAGATTTTTGTTGATGTGGCTTTCAAACCAACCTCAAGCATTATTAAACCTGGGCGGACTTTAGATATTCATGGCAATGAAGTGGAAGTGATTACGAAAGGACGTCATGATCCATGTGTAGGAATTCGGGGCGTACCGATTTGTGAAGCAATGTTAGCTTTGGTGTTGATGGATCATTTGCTTAGATATCGGGCACAATGTGGAGGGAAAGGATGACCCCAGATGTTCAACATTTGTTAACAGTGTATGGTTATTGGCTGATGGCTTTTGGTGCAATTATTGAAGGAGAAACCTTTTTGATTGCAGGTGGAGTTGCTGCCCACAAAGGTTTTTTCCATTTGGAAGGACTGATTGTTTTAGCTTTAATGGGAAGCACTATTCACGATGCCTTTTTCTTTTTCTTAGGGCGTTTTGGAGGGCATGAGTTTGTAAAGCATAAACCTAAGCTTTATGCCAAAGTGGAGGGGACATTAAATACTTTTGAGAAGTATGGAGTGTGGCTTATTATTGCCTTACGTTTTGCCTATGGATTACGTACAGTCATCCCAACGGTTTTGGGCATGAGTCATATTAGTTTTCGTAAATTTCTCTTTTTTGATTTAATTGGCGGGATTCTCTGGTCTTGTACCTTTATTTTAGGAGGTTATTTCTTTGGTGCAGTCATTGATCGATTTCTGGGTATTTTTGATATTTATTCAGAAGATTTATTCTACATTCTTCTGGGGGGAGCTATTATTCTCCTTGGAGTTTTCTTTTCGATTTGGCAACATCGAAAGCGGCGCAAAGGTAAAAAATTAAAACAGCATAAACATGCTCGCACAAAAAATTAAAGCATTGATTACTGAAAAGGGACCTATTCCCTTTTCAGCCTATATGGAATTATGTCTGTTTGATTCAGAATATGGCTATTACACAAAATTAACCGATATTGGTAAACGGGGGGATTTTATTACTGCACCTGAATGTGGGCCTTATTTTGCAAAGGCAATTGCCGGTTTTTTGGAAAATAAGCTTGCTCAGTTGGAAAACCCGGTAATTTTAGAGTTAGGCGGTGGAACCGGACAGTTTGCGCAAGATTTACTTTCTTTTTTGCAAACAAAAGTGCAGTATTTCATTTTGGAGAAAAGTCCCAGTTTGCGAAAGATTCAAAAAGATAAATTAACAGGTCATGATGTGACTTGGCTTGAAGAAGTAAATTTTGCAAATGTAGAAGGAGTAGTTCTTGCGAATGAATTTTTTGATGCCTTGCCAGTTGAGCGATTTACAGAAGAGGGTCAACAATGTTTTGTGACCTTTCAAGATAATCAACTGGTAGAAACTGGTACAGGCCAGTATTTTGAAAAATGTTTACTTTTTAAAGAAGTTCTCCGGCCAATCTTACAGGCTTTCAAGCGGGGTTTTGCCTTGGTGGTGGATTATGGAGATGAGCGTATAGAGCGAAGCACACTGACGGCGTATCAGCAGCACCAGATTGTGTCTGTGTTTGATTCTCCCGGCGAGTGTGATATCACTGCCCATGTTGATTTTACAGATTTGGCAGAGGCTTTTCTTGCTTGTGGTTGGAATATTGATTTTTTAAAGGCTCAGGGGCAATTTTTATTGGAGCAGGATATTTTACCTGAGTCGGGTCTTAGTGCCGAAAATTATGCTATAAAACGGCTAATTGATCCTCGGCTGATGGGGCAACTATTTAAAGTAATGGGTGCTGCAAAAATTTAGAACAATAGATGTTGTGACTTGCAATTTTCGCCTAATTTGCTACAGTAAATGACGAACATTATTTAATAATAAAGGAGACGTGCGATGAATACGATGAAGAAAACCGTAGCAGTGATGGCCATCAGCCTTGCCGCAATCAGCATAGCTGATGCAGCTATTGCGGCTACAACTACCATGAGTAGTAGTGCCAGTGCAAATACTAATCCTGCGGTAGTAAGTACCCAAGTGATGAGTGTATCTAATGGAGTGCCTGGCCCATCAGGTGTAAGCATGTTGGTAATGAATGCAGGTTCTGGTACCCCTAAAGTTAAAATCAATTTGAACTCTCCAGCAATGCTGACTGTTTATGACCAAAATGGTAATGTTGCTTTTACGCAAAAGCTGCAATCTGGAATTACTACAGTGGATACGACCAACTTCCCTTTGGGTAATGACACTTTGGTCGTAACTGTAAATCAAACTGGCTCGACTTTCACTATGAAACAAAGTGTGATGGTAACAGCACCTACCATGAGCGGTTCTTAATTTGAGGAGATGTATTTCTCGCGGCGAACTCGATCACTAGGGAAACCCAATTCGGTTAGCATCTTAAAGGAATCATCGATCATGTTGGGGTTGCCGCATAAGTAGACAACATCTTCCGTTGGGTTTACGTTTAAATCAGCAAAAGTTGCTTGGACGTAACCCTTGCGTTCGTGAGGGTGGAAATTTTCAGTTTCTCGGCTCAAGCAGGAATGGAAATGACAGTTAGGATGCTTTTGGCTGAAAGCTAAAAAATCTTCAGCATATAAAGCACCTGCGCGGTATTGCACCCCTAAAATAATTTCGACTTGGATGTCTTTATATTTTGCAAGCTGTGGCAGCATAGCGCGGTAAGGGGCGATACCAGTTCCGGTGCCTATCAGTAGATAGCGTTTTACCTTTTCCTCTGGCAGAATTAAACGACCTGCTGGCCCCATGCCGCGAACAGTATCACCTTTTTGCATATTAAATAAAAGCTCACTTGCAATTCCACTTTTGACATATGAAATTGCGATTGACAGCGTAGATTCTCCCGGAGGGTTACTAATACTATAGCTACGACGTTTAATTTCTCCTGCTTCGTTTTTTAGAAGAAGCGTGATAAATTGACCGGCAATGAAGTCTAAAGTTTTTCCATCGGTGCGTTCGAATTCTAAATGACGAATAGCCGGGCCTAAAGTGCAGGCGGATTTAAGGCAAAGTTCAAATTGTTCAATAGGCATAATAAGTAATATTAAAGAATCATGAGCGAGATTATACTGAAATTACAACAAGGCGCAAAGCTTTTAAATCTAGATCTGAATTTACAACAAGCGCAACAGATTCAAAACTATTTAGCGTTATTGCAGAAATGGAATCGTGTTTTTAATCTTACTGCGATTACGAAACCTCAAGAAATGCTGACTCATCATGTATTTGATAGTTTGGCTGTGGGAGTTTTTTTAGATAAGCAAAGATATTTAGATGTGGGGACTGGCGCAGGATTACCAGGAATGATGTTAGCCATACTTTTTCCTGAAAAACAGTTTATGCTCTTAGATTCTAATAGTAAAAAAACTAGTTTTATTAGACAAACAGCGCATCAATTAGGATTGAAAAACGTTGTTGTAGTCACTTCGCGGATTGAAAATTATCATCCTGATGTTTTATTTGATGGGGTAATCAGCCGCGCTTTTACATCATTGCGTGAATTTGCAGAGCTTTGTCTGCCTTTGGTCAACGAGGAGGGCGAACTATTAGCTATGAAAGGCCCCAAAGTATTTGAAGAACTACAAGATTTTGCGTATGATACTTACATTGAAAAAGTAACTGTGCCTTTTTTAGAAGAGGAACGTTATCTCATTAAGGTCAAAAGATAATAATGGCGATTTTGACGACAATTTTTGAAACCCTATTAGGTTTGGCTTTTTATTTAATTGGCATCATTGCTGCTTTACACGCGCTTTTACGTGCACGGGAGCCGCGTTCAGCTCTAATTTGGGTTGCTATTTGCTTGTTCGTTCCCGTTTTAGGGGCCCTGTTTTATAGTGTTTTTGGGGTTAATCGTGTTAAACAAGTAACACAGAACTGGCATTCATATGGTCTGTCTCACGTTACTTCGCATGATGGTAGTAATATTGAAGATAAGCTCTATAGTGAAAATGTTCCGTCAGAATATAAAATCTCAATTGCAAGTGGTGATCGTCTCACTCAAAACCATATTCGGTTTGGATGTGATGTTATCCCCCTTTTTGATAATGAGCAAACTTATCCGGCTATGATTGAAGCTATTCATAATGCCAAAGAAAGTGTTTTTCTTATGACTTATATTTTTAGTAGCAAGGGCTTAGGCGGTGATATTGTTAAAGCTTTAGCAGATGCGGTGAAGCGTAAGGTTGAAGTAAAAGTATTAATTGATGGTATTGGTAATTGTTATTCACGCCCTTCAACTTACCGACTATTGAAGCAGCATCACGTACCAGTGCGATTATTTTTATCGCCTTTTCGTTCTTTGCGTGGGTTTATGTTTTTAAATATGCGTAATCATGCCAAGATTATGGTGGTTGACGGTAAGGTTGGATTTACAGGGGGTATGAATATTCGTGATGAGGGGCCTATGCACGATTTACATTTTAAGTGTGTAGGCCCTATCGTAGGTACTTTGCAGGATGTCTTTTTAAATCTGTGGTATTTTGCCAAGCGAGAATATGAACGTCCTCGAGTGATTTTTTACGATGACAGTCTGAGAGGACAAGCTCTGGCGCGTGGCATTGATAATGGACCATACCAAGAGTTTCCGCATATTCCGATGCGTTTGGGGCAAATGCTGAATGAAGCGAAGCGACATATTCGCATTATGACTCCGTATTTTGTAGTTGGAAATGCCCTGGTTACAGTATTCATCAGTGCACGTTTGCGCGGGGTAGAAGTAGAAGTCATTTTACCGGAGAAAAATAATCTTTCTTTTGTAAAGGGTGCTACCGAAGCTTTGTTACCAATGTTGATTAAGCAGGGTATTAAATTTTATTATCGTCAGGGTGAATTTGCCCATAGTAAGGTAGCCATTATTGATGACTACTACGTGATGCTGGGTTCGGCAAATTTAGATACGCGAAGCTTTTTGCTTAATTTTGAGTTTAATTTAGAGGTTTATGATAAATACCTGGCAGAAACGATGATTCAACATTTTGAGATAACTAAAAAGAATAGCCGCCGCATTACCAATGCTTGGCTCCAGAATCGTAATTTTTTAGTCAAATTCTTAAATGCAATTTGTAAATTATTTGCACCCTATTTATAAAAGGAATAATTATGGCCATGGCGTATCTGTATTCAGCAACAGGAAACCGTCTTTGGGTGGTTGAAGTGTTGAATCTGTTAGACGAAGAAGTTTTACTTTATGCTGATTTAGCTAAAAAGCTTTGTGTTAATCATAAAGCTGACGGATTGATGCTTTTTAATCCCACGACTTATGAATTATGGGTTTTAAATGCGGATGGAACCAACGGCAATTTTTGTGGCAATGGTGTACGGGCGGTCGCCTATCATTTACAACAAATTAAAGGCATTCATCGTGTGCAGTTGCATATGGGAGGACATGACATTGTAGTATCGATGCAAGCTCAGCAGGTGATGATGATGTTAACCAATCCAATAGTTACAATTGGTAAAAAAATGGGGGGGTATTTTTTAGAAGTGCCTAATCCACATTTGATTTTGTTAAATCCACCAGGTGCTTGGACTTTAGAACATGAAGGTGCAAAATTTTGCCGAGAATATAACACCAATGTAGAATTTGTATATCCCGAAACAGAATATGTGCGAGTGCTTGTGTATGAACGTGGGGTTGGGCCAACACAAGCTTGTGGCTCTGGGGCTATTGCAACATTTAAGGTTTTGCAATATTTAGGGTTGGTCCAAGATAAAATACGTATTCGCATGTCTGGCGGGGACTTGACACTTCAGCAAGCAGGGGATAAGCTTTCGCTCTCAGGTCAGGTTCAACTCATTGAGACTTCTTCATGCATTTAAGACGTAATAACAACAATCGCAATCAAGATCAACAGCGCGAGCAAAATGAATATTTTGAGTCGGCTGAAGTAAAGGTGGCTGCGAAAGCAGAGGTGGTTTTTGATTGGACAAAACTAACCTTTCCCAAAGAGGTGCGTGAACTTGCGCAACAGCGTAAAGTTTTAGCTAAAAAAATGCAGGAAGTCGATAACCGGTTACGTTTTGGTTACAGCGAACCCTTGTATGATTATAAAATGGATCTCATTAAAGAGGATGTTGAGCTTTCCTGTAAAATGACGGAAATTTTAGTTAAATGATGCGTTGGTAGCGGACAAAGTCATAAGCAAAAGTGTGTTTTTCATCAATAGGATGTGATTCCCGTGCAACTTCATGCCATTCTTTGGGGTCAAGCTTAGGAAAAAAAGCATCGCCTTTTATGTCTGCTTTTACAATAGTAGCTTGAATTATATCTGCATGAGCTAAGAGCATGTTAAAAATCTCAGCTCCACCAATCACGTATAAATCTTCTTGCAAAGGTAAAATCTCATTCAGGGAATGAACGACCTTAGCATAATCTGATTTGAAATCAGTATTGCGTGTGAGGACAATCATTGTGCGGTTGGGGAGGGGGCGACCGATTGATTCATAGGTTTTACGGCCCATTAAAATTTTATGCCCTAGTGTTAATTGCTTAAAGTGTTTAAAATCATTGGGTAAATGCCAGGGCAATTGGTTATTAATTCCAATGGTTTGATTTTCAGCATAGGCAACAACGAAAATAATTTTAGGCATAATTTCCCCGAGAAGATAAAGGGCATAGTTTACCTGGTTTTAGAACAAGGTACAAAATCCGATTTGATTATTAATCAACTGTTATAATTTCAATATCAAATAAAATGACTTGACCTGAAAGAGGATGATTAAAATCGATAGTAATTTCGTATTCGTCAATGGCGCGAATAATGCCAGGGATTTCTTGGCCAGAAGGCTGGGTAAATAAAAAAATACTTCCAATTTCTACTTCATCTTTATCTTTAAATTTATCAGCAGGGACTTGAAAGACATTAGCAGGATGGGGCAGGCCAAAAGCATCTTCGGGCATTAACATGATTTTAGGTTTGTCGCCGGTTTTTAAGCCAATTAAGCGTTCTTCAAGTTTATCACTAAAAACACCCATTCCCATTTGAAATTGCATGGGTTTAAATGCACGAGTGCTTTCGGCAACAGAACCATCTTTGAGACGAATATCAAAATGCACGGTCACCATGCTATCTTTAGCAATTGTTTTCATGCTTTACGAAATGAACTTATTATCATAAAAAATACACCAATACAGATTGCGGTATCAGCAATGTTAAATGCCGGCCAATGATAGTCACCAAGATGAAAATCTAAAAAATCGATGACATAACCATCAACGATTCGATCGTATAAGTTACCAAGGGTTCCGCCGAGAATGAGACTTAGGCCAAGGGCTGTAAAGGCATGCTTGTTATTGGATTTCCATAGCCAAGCCAAAATAGCAATTGCAACAGCGGTGGCAACCCCTACAAAAACCCAAAGTTGCCAACCACTTTGATTAGCCAAAAAGCCAAAAGCAGCGCCATTATTATACACTAAGACCAGATTAAAGAAGGAAGTAATTTTGTCTGTCGATAAGCGTGTAAGATAATAGTTAGCCATGTTTTTACTAATTAAATCTAGAGCGATAATAGTAAAAGTAATCCAAAGCCAACGCCATTGACCACCACTTTTACCACCCTTTTTGGATTTGCCTTCGCCATCCCCTTTTTTAGCTTTTGCCATATTTACTCCTTAGGCTTACGTCTTATAATACTTGTTCTTCTTTTGCATATTTTTGAGTAACAGTAGCACCGCTGTCAATCGTTGTTTCAACTGCAATACCTTTTTTTTCATGCTGTTTTTTCACGGTTTCGCGAGCGTTTTCGAGGGAAAATTCAGTTTGTGTTACAGATTCTTCCCGGGCAATTTTGGTGGGTATATCTGTTTTCGGAAGGCTGGATTCAACTTGTTGGCTGTTAGAAACAACTTTATTCTCATTCAAAATTGCCTGTACCTGTGGGCTAATTTTTGTGGTAGGGTTAGGTACTTCAGTTGTCGTTGAGGCTGCTGGGAACTCAATGATCAATGGCATTGCTATAGTTTCAGCTGCCAGTGGTTGCAGCTTGGGTTGCGGCGAGCGTGGGGTACGTTCTTGACGGTTAGGGCGATCACTGCGCTCACTTCTCTCCCTACGCTCTTGACGTTGCTCTTGGCGTTCACCTTGCTCTTGTCGTTGGTCGTTATTCCGCTCTGGACGATTTCGGCGATCATTATTATTACGACGATCATTACGCTCTTGGCGGTTATTACGATTTTCGTTTCCACGATTTTCACCATTGCGATCACGGCGTTGTTGATTATTACTACGGCGATTATGCCCTACTTTATTTTTGATATTGAGGTCACGCCCAGATTTTTGAACTTGCTCTTCCGGTGCTGTAAAGACTTCTTGAATTTTGGAGAACAAGCCGGAAATAGTCCGTTTCAGCATGTTTGGGCTGCTCGGTGCCTTTTCAATGCTGAGTGCGCGAATAGCTGGTTGTTCTTGTGCTTCAATGCGAGCATTAGTGGGTTGGTATGTGTCAATGGCTCTAGGAACTTGCATTTGATAACTTAACTTATCATCATCCGTTAAGGCGGTCACTCGACTTAAATTGTAATTCGGGCTTTCTAAATTGGGATTAGGAATTAACACAATTCTTACTTTGTTTTGTACTTCAATTTGGGTAATCAAATGACGTTTTTCATTGCCTAAGAACACCATGATGGCAAGAGGCAATTCCACATGAATTTCGTGGGTGTCCGCACGCATTGATTCTTCTTGCAATAAACGTACGATTGATAAAGAAATAGATTCAACGCTACGAATTGTACCTTGGCCGTTACAGCGTGGGCAGGTATTGCCGCTTGCTTCATCAAGTGAGGGACGTAAACGTTGGCGTGATAATTCTAATAAACCAAATCGAGAAATTTTGCTCAATTGGATACGTGCACGGTCACTTTTAATAGCACGATCGAGTTCCTCTTCCACCAAACGTTGGTTTTTATTGTTTTCCATGTCGATAAAATCGATAACCAATAAACCACCAAGATCACGAATTTTCATTTGACGCGCAATTTCACGTGCTGCTTCAAGATTGGTTTGCAATGCTGTTTCTTCAATATCACCACCTTTGGTAGCTTTAGAAGAGTTAATATCAATCGACGTTAAAGCTTCAGTGTGATCAATTACAATTGAACCGCCCGAAGGAAGTTTTACTTCACGTAGAAAGGCAGTTTCAATCTGGCTCTCGATACGGTAATACGTAAAAAGCCCAATGTCATGATGATAAAAACGTACGCGTTCTTCAAAATCAGGGCGGAGGGTTTTTACATATTGTAAAACACGTTCATACGTTTTGCGTTCATCTACCAAGATTTCATCAATATCTTGACGCAAGTAATCACGGACTGAGCGCATAATGACATCACTCTCTTGATAAATCAGGAAAGGGGCTGCATGTTTTTGCTCTTCGGTAATAATGGTATCCCAGAGTTTTAGCAAAGAGTCTAAATCCCATTGCAGTTCCTCTTGAGTTCGACCCAAGCACGCAGTACGGGCGATAACACTCATGTTAGAAGGGACATTTAAATTTCCGAGTAAATCTTTCAATTGTTGGCGATCTTCACCTTCAATGCGACGAGAAACCCCACCGGATTTGTTACTGTTTGGCATAAGAACTAAATAACAGCCTGCTAAAGTAATAAATGTAGTGACAGCGGCGCCTTTGGTGCCGCGTTCTTCTTTTTCAATTTGAATAAGAATTTCTTGGCCTTCTTTGATGTTGGGTTTGCCGCCAGTCATATACATGGGGGCCAGCTCTTTCATTGGCAAAAAGCCATGACGTTCAGCACCGTAGTCTACAAAAATAGCATTTAAACTTTGCTCAATGCGAGAAACTTTAGCTTTATAGATGTTTGCTTTCTTTTGTACACGATGGCTAATTTCGATGTCTAAGTCAAATAAAGTACCACCATCATCTACAATTGCAACGCGCAATTCTTCTGCTTGTGTTGCGTTTATTAATATTTTTTTTGTCATTTAATATGTCTCCTAAAAGTATCAGGAGATCACAACCTCAGATGTATATTGGCGTCGCTCGATCAGCACGCGGTAGTCCTTGCAATTCCGGAATAATTTTTAATAAGCTTTCTGCTGTATGAGCAGAAAAAGTAGCAAGAAGAGCAAAAGGGCTCTTAATAGCGCATATCGTAACATTCCTCTGCAAAAAAGCAGGCATGTTAGAGGGCGCAATAAAAATCCGGAGTAAGGTTAAAAAAAACATCATAGGTTTGATCTCGTTTAATATGCCCTTATCGGGCGATTTTACAGTCTTACACTCTCGAAGTTGCTATAAAACGCGAGGATTGTACCAGCTTTTTGTAACAGTAGCAATGTGTTAGAGTAGTATTTTTGTAATTGAACGTAGGGTAGGTTGTGAGCCGAATTCCAGTGATTACCATTGATGGTCCGAGTGGGGTAGGGAAAGGCACGATTGCCAAAATGGTAGCCAAACATTTAGGGTGGCATTTGTTAGATAGCGGAGTCTTATATCGTGCCACAGGCTATTCTACAAAAAAAGCTAATATTTCTTCGGATAATGTTTCTGCTGTAGCCAAAATTGCACGTACTTTACCCATTCGATTCGAAGATGAAAAGATTTTGTTAAGGGATGAAGATATTACTCAAATTGTGCGGCAGGAAGATGTGGGCAATTTGGCTTCAAAGGTAGGAGCGCATCTTTCTGTGCGTCAGGCGCTAGATGATCTACAACGTTCATTTGTTAAAGCGCCAGGGCTGGTTGCAGATGGCCGTGATATGGGAACGGAGATCTTTCCCGACGCACAGTATAAATTTTTCTTGATTGCCAGTGCAGAAGAACGCGCCAGGCGGCGTTTTGGCCAATTGCAAGCAAGTGGAATTCATGTTAACATAGCCGACCTTTTGCGGGAAATTGAAGAGCGGGATTATCGGGATAAAACTCGAGTCGCTCGCCCTTTAAGACCTGCAAGGGATGCAGTAGTGATTGACACATCTAGTTTAAGCATCGATGAGGTCTTTAATGCTGTATTAAGGCGGATTAGTAACAGCTGATCTAAATGTTAACGAACCGGTTTTGTCGTCAAAACCATCAGGAAATATAATGTCACAAAGTTTTGCTGAGCTCCTAGAAGAGAGTTTTAAAGGCTTGCAAATGCAAGAAGGTGCGCTTATTCGCGCCATGGTTGTTAAAATTGATCACAATCACGTGATCGTCGATGCAGGATTAAAGTCTGAAGCTGTGATCCCTGCAGATCAGTTTAAAGATGCAAATGGGGAGCTTGCCGTTAAAGTCGGTGATTTGGTTGAAGTAGCTCTAGATGCACTCGAAGACAGTACCGGGGAAACTCGGTTGTCGCGTGAGAAAGCAAAACGCTTAGAGGTTTGGAAGCGCTTAGAAGAAGCGGAAAAAGCACATACTTCAGTAACTGGGGTCATTGTTGCTAAAGTCAAAGGTGGCTTTACGGTTGAAGTTGAAAGCATTCGTGCGTTTTTACCAGCGTCTTTGTTGGATACGCGGCCTTTGAAAGAAACGGCACATCTTGAAAATAAACCCTTAGATTTCAAAGTAGTAAAAGTAGATCATAAACGTAATAACATTGTTGTTTCTCGTCGCGCAGTGATTGAAGAAGAAGGCAGTGCAGAACGTGATGCACTTTTGGAAAACTTACACGAAGGTCAACGTATTCGCGGTGTTGTGAAGAATTTGACTGATTACGGTGCGTTCGTAGATTTGGGTGGAATCGATGGTTTGCTCCACATTACCGATATGTCCTGGAAGCGTATTAAACACCCCTCTGAAATGATTGCTGTGGGTGACGAAATCGATGTGATGGTATTAAAGTTTGAACGTGAGAAAAACCGTGTCTCTTTAGGCATGAAGCAACTTTCTGGCGATCCCTGGGTGAATTTTTCTGAGCGCTTCCCAGAAGGTAAACGCTTAAGAGGGGTTGTTACGAATATCGCGGATTATGGTTGTTTTGTTGAGATTGCTGAGGGTATTGAAGGTTTGGTGCACGTGTCCGAAAT
>JACCDN011124598.1_pt1 | contig 12381 bp, 10 predicted proteins | sample 7441691 | NCBI WGS metagenome assembly JACCDN01 (sample SAMN15323439, study PRJNA562643) | freshwater metagenome | isolation source: river surface water | place: USA:Blue River Watershed | collected 2017-08-16 | reverse complement strand
AGAGGTCTCAAAAATCCAGATTAAACTGGATTTTGATTGAGCGCCCTTAAACGGGCGAGAAAATATCTATGCGTAAATTTATCACTTGAGTTGTACAGTCCTTACGAATTCATAAAACTTAACTGGCAAGTTGGGTTATAAATTAAGCAACTTTAAGTGGTTACCCGGAAAAGAACCCTGAAAATTTTGACTTCTGGGTATTTCTGGGTTGATTTCTGGGTTCCAATTTCTCCTCGTAGAATTCTTCAAGAAAGCGCTCATAAGAAAATAGGGGTTGTGCTATGGGTTAAAATATGACCCACCCGCAAAACATTTCCAATCAAGTACAGCGTGACCCTCTTCAAGCAGGGGGGAAGAATGTCCCTGACCCTGAAAAGTTTAAGAAAGTGCTCGGGGTCGATGAGAGCGAAGCAAGCGACGAACGAGGCAAGCGCAATTCGGCAAGGCAGGCTGAAGAGAGCGAAGCTGAAGAAGAAAAAGAGACGATCACCCCCAATAAAGACCTGTTCTCGGTTTTGATGTCCGAAAGGAGCACCAAGGAGATCAATGTGTCCCCTTCACGGGATGTCACCCAAAAAGTCTCTTCGTCCGAATCAACTGAAGGGACCGATCGGCCAGCACCCATCGACGATACCGATGAAGATTTTGATCGGACCGATTCCGTTCGATTAGAGGGGGATGTGACCCAGAAAAAGAGGCAGCCAGTTCGTCAAGATTCTCAGCCAATCGATACAACAAAGAAAAAACCAGACCATGACCCGTTTGAAAAACTCGACGAAATACAAACGAAGATGCATGGGCTAGAAACCCCTAAGAAAAAATCGACAAAAGCATCCTCTAAAGCGCCCATTGAAGCATTAGAAGACCAAGAAGGTATAGATTCTGCACCAAAGACTCCACACACCCACTCAACTCATGCGCCGACTACACAGCCAGCCAAGAACGGTCACAAGGCAACAGAGAAAAGAGAGCACCTAACGAACCAGTTAAGCACTGAAATAGAACATAAAGAGCCGATCGTCAAGCCTAATTTTGACCTCACCACAATCCCCTCGACGTTACCGGCGATCAGTGAGACCGCCCAGCCTGTGCCCGTCCAATCTGTACAAGGTAGCACATTAAATAGTTCTTCGGCTCCCTATGCTCAATTCTCCCCCCAAACGTTCGAATTGTTCCAAAAACTCGTTGGAATGATGACCGTCATGCAATTTCAAGGACGGACTACGACAAGTATCACCCTCAATATCCCCCAATCGGTCCTTAACGGAGCTAAAGTCGATATCGAACACTACGATACCGCCCCACATTCCTTCAACATCCAGTTTTTTGGCTCCCCAGAAGCGCAGCAACTTTTTCTGCAAAACGCCTCAGGGCTCGAGCAGCAACTCAAACTTAACCTACCCCAATTTGATATCCGCGTCAAAGCTCCCCTCCTCAACACCGACGAAGAATCCAAAGAAGAGCGCAAGCGGCGCGACACTCAAGTCAAAAAAAATCCCCACACTTAAATCTGTCTAATGGCCAGAAAAATTTAAATCAGCTATACTTGCGACGCAAAAGAAATCTTAAGGGCGCTGAACATGTATAATCTAGTGAAAGGAATCATCGAATTTCGTCGCCTCCACTTACAAAATTATCGGGAAAAATTTAGCCACCTAGCAATGGGACAAGCTCCCGACACTTTGTTCATCACCTGCTCAGATAGCCGCGTTGTGCCAAATCTTTTTACCACCACACACCCAGGTCATCTTTTTGTGGTTCGCAATGCTGGTAACATCATCCCCCCCTACCCAACTCTTAGCTCCGAAAGAGCCAGCATCGAATTTGCGATCAACCAGCTCCCGATCGAAAACATCATTGTTTGTGGTCACAGCAATTGCGGAGCTATGCTCGCCCGCTTTGAAAGCCAAGAGCAGTCGCTGCCAGAAGGGCTGAACTACTGGCTCGAATTTAGCAAAAAAGCGACTGGTTGCTCTTGTGCCGAATCGTTAACAAAAGAAAACATCCTCTTCCAGATGCAAAATCTACTCACCTACCCGTCGATCCAAGAAAAAGTGACTCAAGGACTGATCAAAATTTGGGGCTGGTACTTTGATGTAGGAACTGGAGATCTTTATGCCTTTGAGGAGAGCGCACAAGATTTCATCCTGCTCGATGAAACTGAAGGAAGCTCGATCTTACGACGAATCGAAGAGATCCACCACCGCAATGAGACCCACATCTGATTTTTAAATTCCTAAGAAACTAGATTACCAGGTATACTTAAAAGATGCCTACAATAGAGTCATTCTCGTCTAGATCACAAGATGTGAAGCTTGCAAAACAAGCACCCCCGTCAAAACACTTCTCTTTAGATGATGAAGAAAAGGAACCTTTTGGCCTAATTGTTGAACTCCCCTCCCCATTTGTGCTGCAATGCTCTTCCATGGAAGAATTGACTCGAGCCAAAGAGGTCGCTTTAGCGTTTCAAGAGATGGAGCAACAAGTGGCTCAAACGTTTTCTTGCATGAAAGAAAACGGGGTGGAAACGACCACTTTTGCGCTCAACTTTCCAACGCAAGAGGGAACAGAGCCGCTCCATTTCACTGTGAAATCGTTTGATACCGCACAAATGCAGATTCAAATTGAACTCGACGGATCGCTCAACGTACTGAATCAGGCTTTGCATAAGATTCCAGCCCTTTATGCCGCAATTGCCGCTTCTGTATACCCCTACGAACTCTTTTTAACTCTCCCCGCCTCCTTTGGGAAAGAGCCTTTTACGAGTAGCTCAATAAAAAAACTTTCCGAAGAACAAAAAACTGTGTATGGTGTCAATGAAGATGAGCAAGCACCCTAGTTGGATCCAAAAACTGGATTTTCTTTTACCTAAAGGCTTAAGAGAATCTCCCTTCGGAGATATCCCTCGATTGCATTTGAATCAGCTAGAACCGATTCTTAAAAAACATTTACACACCTCCGAAGTGGCAATGGAACTCGACTCCATCTCTACGTTAGACCTAGAATCGATTTATAAAGACCTCGGGCCTGAACCTTTTATCCAAGCAATCCATCTAGAGCCGACTCACCATTCGATCTTTTTGTTGTTCAAAGCAGCCGATGTCGATAAAGGGCACAGCTTCTTAACGCAAGGAAAACTTCCTCCAAACAACGAAGTCTTAAAAGGCGTTGTAAAATTTTTATCGTTGAAAGGACTGTCGGCAATTGAAGAACTGCACCTCTTTAAGGGGCTGAATATGACGCTTACGACCCAGTTCCCTCACGATGGGCTCTACGAAGTGTTTGATTTAACGATCAACCTCCCTGGCCTCTCCTTATCACCACGACTCATTGTGGGAGAAGCTGCTTTAAAGGCACTCAAAGAATTTTACCTCAAACACCCAACACATCACGCTGAACCAAAGCCCCATATTCCTGTTCCATTGCACCTGGAACTCGGATCGATCCCACTGACCAAAGAAGAGATCCAAAGTTTAGAGAAACTCGACCTGATCCATCTCGATCACATCTCTAAAGAGGTTTTAAACCATCACTACCATGTAACACTCACTTATAAAAGCACTGCACTCATGAGTGGCTACTATAAAGATCACCTTATTCAAGGATTTTCCCCCATAACAACGAAACCGCAGGAGAGAATTATGCCCTCAGGTGGCCCATCCGACAAAGATTTTTCTGACCTCGAAGAAGACTTTGAGCCTTTAGATGATTTAGAAAATGAAGAAACTACAGAGAATGAAGAGATCGAAAAGGGCGACGAAGCCTCTTTTCCCCCAACTGTTGCACTCAAAAAGATCGCGCTTGATTGTAAAATCGAACTAGGTGCTGTCAATATCCCTTACGAAACGTTATCCAATTTGACACACGAAAGTACCGTTCCTGTCGATCTAGATCCAAAGCAAGTTTATTTAACACTGAATGGGCAAATCCTCCATCGAGGAGAAATTGTCGAATTCGATCATCAACTTTTCTTTAAAGTGCTTGAGTAAATGGTACAGTTTTATCAGCAGTCGACAATCCCATTAACGCAAACAGCCTCGTCGACTGATCTGCCTGCTAAAATTGGCCCCTATACCATCGAAAAGCTCCTCACCACAGGAGTCGACTCTAAGCTCTACCTCGGATTGCACGAAGACTCGCGCGCACTTGCCGTATTAAAAGTGTTGAGCCACGACATCCTTAAGGATCCGATCCGAAAAAAAATCTTCTTGAAAGAGGCTCATCTTCTCAAAGAAATTTCCCATCAAAACATCGTGCAATACTACGATCAAGGGGAATTTCAGGCAGAATCTTCAACGGGATCGAATGGAGGCATGTATATCGCCGTCGAATTTGTTCCAGGAATCTCCTTAAAACAGTTTATTCTGCAACGTTCTTTATCATTGAAGCGATCGATCGACATCACCTTAAAGGTTCTTTATGCCCTTCTATACCTTCACTCTGTAGGAATCATTCATCGTGATCTAAAACCCGAAAACATCTTGATCACCGAAACTTCTGAAATCAAAGTGGTCGATTTTGGAATCGCAGGAGCGGATAACGAAACAATCGAAGGACCGATCTACGGAACCCCCTCTTATATGCCTCCCGAAGAACGTAAAGGGACAACCAAATTTCATACCGGTTCCGATATTTATGCCGTTGGCATCATTTTCTACGAGCTCATCACAGGTCGCGTCTCACTAGGCCGCATCGACATCGAAATGGTTCCAAAATACCTGCAACATATTATCCAAAAAGCCACACACCCTGAGCAGAAAGAGCGTTACCAAGATGTGATGGAGATGATCTCTGATCTTTCTATCTATTTAAAACAGGGCCTTTTGGAAAAAGATGAAGGGGTCGAAGACACACTCAAAGATCTTCTCGAAAGCATCGAAACTGCCAAAAAAGAGCTCATCCATCCTCTCCCTATCTCGTTACAAGATGTTGGAGTCTACCTTCTCAACAATCCTCATGTAAAAGCGCCTAGTTACACTCTTCTTCACTACGTGTTACCTGATGGTTCTTATCTTGGTCTCATTGCCTCCACGAAAAATAGCTCCGTGCAAACTCTTCTTGAGTTAAAAGGGATCTTGGAGAAAGGAAAAATCCTCTTAGAACTGATGACCACCCGTAATGAGTTCTCCCTTACTCGCTTTCTAGATCGGCTCGAAGTCAACCAAACCCATCCGCTCCACTTGCAACTTTTACATGTCAGCACGATTGATAACACCTACCATCTTTTCTCGTTTGGAGATGCGCGACTTTATCATCATGCTTACGGGACTGAAACTCCACGCGAACTTTTCTCTACCGGACGTCTTTTTGGGGGCCATGGAGAAGATCCGCACCCGATCAGTGACCGATTCGATTCGCTTGACACTCTTATCTTGAGCACGAACGGCAGCCAACTAAATTTTGCGAACTTCGCCGAAATTTCCTCAGACAAAAAATTGCTCGAGACTTCTCATCTCGAAGCCTGCCCCGTTGCTCTTCTCGTCGAACGATTCGACTAAATTCCTCTGTTGCTTGATTTACGATTAATCATTAGAATATTTGCATGTTTTTACGGTTTTTTATGGCTATCTTGCCTTTTTCTGCGTTTGCAAATCCTATCCACTCCACCATTAAAGCGGTTATTTTTGATTTTGGAAAAGTGGTGATCCATAAAAGCTATACTCCCCTCCTTCTTTTACTAGAAAAAGAGCTTTCTGTTTCAACAGATGAGGCCGAGCTTATCCTTGCTAATCGTAAAGAAATCTTAACAGCAGGCTCCACCGACGAGGTTTTTTTAAAAGAACTCTTCGCTTCCTACAATAAAAAAATTCCCATCAACTTTGTTCAAAATTTTAAAAATCAATTCGCTCAAGCCATCCACCTCAATCCACAAGTGCAAAAAATTATCAAAGAGTTAAAGTGCCAAAACAAAAAAATCATCCTCTTCTCAAATACTGAACATTACAGAGCCACCGTCTACAAAGAACTCGGTTATTACGCCCCTTTCGAAGAGACCTTTCTTTCTTATGAAATGGGAGTTAAAAAGCCAAGTCCTGCGGCTTATCAGTATGTACTTGAAAAGCTCTCGCTACAACCCGAAGAGTGTTTATTTATCGACAATCAACTCTCTAACGTAATTGCTGCCAAAGAACAAAATTGGAATGCAATTCAATTTATTAATGCAGAGTTGCTCGTCGAAAATTTATCTGAAATGGGTTTAAAGATAGATATCAGCAATCATTGAATTTTTTTTCACTTCCAATTTGCATTTATTGAGCCGATCACTTATGTAAAAGCATATGGTGCCAGCTATAAAAAAATGTATATTGATCTACTGCTTAACAGCTTCCGTCATCCCTTATGGCCTGAATGCTTGGGGTAAACCCAAACAAAAAATGGCCCGAGACTCGCGCTACAAGATCAATTTTCATCAAGTCAAAGCCGAAGAATTCATCCAATTCTTAAGCGAAATTGCCAATCTCAACTTTGTCTACAATCCAGGCGACCTAAACTTTACGATCAACTTAGTCTCTGATGAGGAGATGACCTTGGAAACCATTGTTTCTGGTTTTGTCCAAACATTACGGATTCAAGGATACAGCATATTAGAAGAAAACGGCACTTTGTTGATCCACAGAAATCCTGACATCAAAGAACTTCCTACGCTCTATAGCCCTGAAAGCAGAACCGACAGCGTTGTCTCTCCCATCGTCACCAAAATCTATCAAATTAAAAATAGCCCCGTCGAAGCGATTCGTGACCTGATCGTCCCCTTCCTCTCCACCGCAAGCGTGATGGAAGTTTTCAGCGATCGGAAGCTTTTAATCATCTCCGATGTGGTCCAAAATATCCTCTCCATCGATTCTTTGATCAAAACGATTGACCAACCAGAGACTGGATCGACCAGCGCCACTTACCATACAAACTTTTTCACACCGCAAGATCTAATCAATATCGCTAACCCGATCATTCAATCGGTTTGTGGAGGGAAAAGCTATTCCTTACTCCCGCAAGACAATACGCAACGGGTCTTTATCGTTGGGAGCGAAGAGCTGATTGACAAAACTCTCGAAATTTTTTCCCAAATCGAAGAACGTGCGACTAAAAATCCAAGCTCGATCACTTCCGGAAACATCTTACTGCACAAAGCGCTCCATCGCCCTATCCAGTCGCTTGCTTCTGCAGTGAAAATGATTGCTAAAGATTCCAAAAGAACCGAATTCAACACCGCTAGCTTCATCAAACTTGCAAACGAAGCCTCTTTTGTCTATCCTGACTTTCTCCTTTATATTGGAGAACCTGTCGAATTGAAGAAAATTGAGGAGTTAATCAAGACGATCGACACCGCACAGCAAGTGAAATCGGACTCCACTTTTTCTATCATCAAACTCCAATATCAAAATGGAAAAGTTGTCTTAGAACAACTTAAATCGATGATGAAAGATATCCCTGATACAGGGGATAACGCCGACTTTTTAGATGCTCTTGCAACAATTCGTTGGAATAAACAGACGAACTCGATTGTCGTTCAAGGATCAAATACGACTATTCAAGAGATCGCTGAGTTAATCTCAAAAATCGATGTGCAAAACGCAGCCTCTAACCTGCAGCAATTTATCTATCGACCAAAAACGAAATCTCCAAAAGATCTTATCGAACAGATCAAAATGAGCACGCAACAAGTTGCAGCAAATGACCCCAATTTTGCCCAAATGATCACGAATCTTCATGTAGTTGATGGAACGATTGTGACAGCAGGCAATCCTGATAACATCCAAAAGCTGCAACAGATTCTTGATAGCTTTGACCAATCGATCACTGCGACCTCATCACAGACTTTCACTATTATTAAACTGCAAAATGTGTCTGGCAAGTTCGTGATGGAGCAGCTTACACAAATGAGCAAAACTGTGAATGACGCACCAGAAAATAGTGCTTTTTTAAGCGCTATTCGGAGTCTTCAATGGAATAAAACCAATAACACTCTTACCATACGGGGAACTCCTGCAGCTGTGCAGCAAGTGGGCGATCTCATTAGCAAACTCGATGTCCACACAATCTCTTCGACACAATATTTCATCTATAAACCGACCCATATGACCGCTCAAGAGATGTTACGTTCCCTGCAAGGGATCGGGCACGATCTTGAAAATTCAGGCGTTGCCGATGCAAGTCTTCTGCAAACGATCAATGGGACAAAATTAGTTAAAAATTCTGATTCCTTAATTGTGAGTGGATCTGAGACAAACCTCACGAAAGTCAAAGAGATGATTGTCTCTTTAGATCAACAAGGGACGCAGCCTACAGCCAAAATTGCACAAATAGGCAATACCACCTTTTTAAGCTATCGTCCAAAAGTGCGCTCTGCAAAAGATCTTCTTGAACAGCTCAAAATCTCCGTCCAAGATGTAAAAAAGCAAGATCCTGATATTTATCGGCTAGTCAATAACGGGAAAATCATCGAAGGGGCCCTTGTATTTTCAGGTCCAAGCGATGATCTTGATAAGATCGGCAAACTCCTCGACACCCTCGATCAAAGAGTTCCTGGAGAGAAAACGGTTCAACGTGCTCAAGATAAATATCAAAACTACAAACCTGTCTATCAAACAGGGCTTGATCTCATCAAAGAGACACAAGGCTACGTCGAACATGTGACCAGCAAAGGACTTGGGAATCGTTCTCTTTCAACGACTGCTGAAAATCTTCAATTCATCAATGGGCGAATTGTGATTGTAGGGTCGCAAGATAATGTCGATCAGATCATGAAGCTCTTGCAAGAATTTGATACCCCAGTAGCAGATCTGTCTAGACAGAACACCACCATCGAATCATTTGATAACATCGGGTTTTTGAATTACAAGCTCAATTTCCACCTAGGAAGCGATATCCAAGCAGCGATCAAACAGATCGGTGATGTATTGCAACTGAATAAAAATCAAAAAAATGAAGCTTTAATCAATTCGATCAGTTCGATCCAATGGATCAAAGTGACTAACTCATTGATCGCAACAGGTGACCCACAAACACTGGCCAAACTCAAAGAGATTTTAGAAAATATCGACATCCCCTTGAAGCAAGTTTTCATCGAAATCCTCGTCATTGAAACATCGAAGTCAAACTCTTTAGATATTGGTCTTCGTTGGGGTGGATTTAGCAATTTCAAAGGAAGACTCGCTGGAATCGCTACAAACGCTCCTCGTGTGGATGCAACCAATAATATTGTCGACTACCTAGATCTCGTAAAAGGGGCTCAACCTAATTCTGCAGGTTCTAGCTCCAGCGGTGTTAATGCTCAAAATGGTCCGGCCCCTAATCTTTTCCCAAGCGTGACTGCGGGACAATTAGGAATCATTGGGGATATTATTTTCCATGGGGGAAAATCTTACTTAACACTAGCCTCTTTGCTCACTGCGTTACAAGAAGAGGGAACCATCACCGTTGTCTTAAACCAAAAAATTATGGCGCAAGACAGCCGCATGTCTCAAATTTTCGTGGGACAAAACATCCCATTTACCGGATCGATCATCACCACTTCTGGAATTTCTCAAACAACCAATGCCAACTTGGAATATCGTAACATTGGGGTGTCATTAAATATTACCCCAAATATTGGCGACAATGGTATTGTCACAATTGAGATTGATGAGGAGATCACCGAGGAACAGAACACTGGTACAACAGGTGGCGGAAGTGTGAATACGCAACAAGTCACCGGCATTCGGACCTCTAAAACAAGTATGCAAACACGGGTACATGTTCCCGATAAAGCATTCGTTGTTTTATCAGGGCAAATCCGTAATACCAAAACCCGCACTAAATCTGGGCTTCCTTGCTTAGGCGGACTTCCTGTGGTCGGAGCGGCTTTCCAACAATCAAGCTCTGTAGATGTAGCGAATGATGTAATTATTTTCATCAGACCTGAAATTATTCAAACTTCTGACCAATGGAAAGACTTGAGTGAACAACAATCAGAAACAGTCAAAAGCCAAGCTGACGCTGAATCTTATGACAAAGGTATCGACCTTATCAAAGACGAAAGCTAGCTTTTTAATCGGCTGTGTAGTTTTTTTATCTAGTTGCAGCCAAGTAGCTGATACAGTCGAGCCAAAAATCAGTTATACTGTCCACGAAAAGATGATCCGATCGCTCCCCTCTGCATTTACCCCCCTCTCTATCCAAGAGCTTGAAAAAAATTGGGCTACTGAGTATCGGATGGGAGTCCATTTTGCCAAAAAGCTCGATCTTTATCGTGCAGTGACCGCCTTTAATCGGGCAGAATTCCTTTTAACAGAAGAGCCCAATACTCTTTTGGCAATGCAGCGTAAACAGGAAGTGGAGTACTACACGCTTCTTTGTTACTCTTTAGGGAAAAGATACGAAGAGCTCACCTCTTTCTTTGAATCGTCTTCCTTGGCTTACATCAATTCTGATTTCAGTGCTTACCATGATTTGCTTATTTTATTGAGCGAAGCCTATGAGGTGACGAAGCAAAAGCATAAAGCACTCAGCGTGCAACAAGTTTTAGCGCAAACCTTTCCGAATGCTGCAGAACCCTTCTTAATCGGCAAAGCATTGCAGGTAGCTGATATGAAGACCGCAGTGGCGATCCTAGAGCGGCAAGCTCCGGAGCCTATTCCAGAAAATGCGACGATTCAAAAGGTTCTTTTTGACAATGTGAAACCGTATCATTTTATCAATTACGATTTTGTGGATAAAAATCGTTCGCAACAAAACCGTGCAGCGATCATCGATCTTGAGAAAACCTTCTCCACCTACAAAAAATCGCCCCTAACAGCGCAAGCCCTAAGTGCCGCCATCCCAGGTGCCGGCTACCTCTACGTGGGTCAATATCAATCAGCCTTTACAGCCTTTTCGATCAACGCCCTATTTATTGGAACCGCCGCCTATTTCTTCACACAAAGAAACCTTCCCGCCGCCATCCTTACCGTGAGTTTCGAAACTGGCTGGTATTTTGGAAGCATCTATGGAGCAGGAGAAGCGGCTAAAACTTACAACGAGCGGCTCTACGAAGCCCATACCTCCCCTTTCATGGAAGAGAAGAAGCTTCACCCCTTACTGCAGATAGAATATGGGTTTTAGTTTCTTGATCCTTTTATCGTTGAAGGGTTTTTTTGATCCTTGGGGGAAAGACTGCGAACTCATCGCCTTGAAAAAAGAGACGCACGCTGTTTCCCAAAGCGAAAACTATTTCGCCGCCTCACTAGAAAGCGTAATCCTTTTCCATCAAAACGTTCTTTCGCCAATCGATGGTCCTCGGAGCCATTTTCGTCCTACAAGCTCCCGCTACACCCTCTTAAGCATCCGCCGATACGGCCCCCTGCTCGGCATCATCAAAGGGTGCGACCGGCTCATGCGCGAAAACAACGACCCCTGGCTCTACCGCAAAATCATCATCGACGACATCGAATACAAATGGGATCCCACCTACTAAAGCCCCCTTGCCTCAAACGGCCTGATCCCTTTTTTGATTTTTTCTATATAGAGCAAAATCCCTGAACCATCCATTTGTAAGTAAGGCTCCCAATCAGTTATAAATTTTTCATAGCGACTTTCCATAAACTGAAAAGCTGTGGCATGCCCATCTAGAAGATTCCTCTCCCGTTGCACATCTCCTTCTTCCGTCAAAATGAGTTCCGAAAGAGGTCTATTAAAACAATCTGCCCATTGCGTAGTTATCTCTGCTACTATTTTTTCGAAAATTTTCCCCATGCAATTAGACCAGACCATCGTTAATTCTTTTTTGTCGTAGGATTCTATCTTCAACTGCAAAATCCATTTTGCCATAAATTGATCATCTAATTCCAAACCCGTTAAATTAGTCACCTCTCTATTCAAATAAACACGAGAGGCTTGAACCTCTGCCATTTTAAATAAATTTAAATGAATTTCATCATGAAGAGTCCTGAGCAAATCAAACAATCGCTTAGAGAACTCAAATCTTTTTCTCTCAAAAAGAGCATGTTCTGTGTGCCGTTTTAATCTTGCTTTAACACGAGCATCTCTTATGCCATACAGCAACTCCAAAGACATTCCCTTAACAACATATCCACAAAACTTGCAGAAATCTCTAAACTCTGTTTCTGAGTAAAAAGTTCTACCTCTGCCATAATGCACCAAACCTTTTCAATCATTTGATTGAAGCATGCGTTAATGTATGGTAAAATTTACGTAAATGAAAAACGTCAATTAAGCCTATTGTTATTTACGCCGTGTGCAAGTTTTCCGAGGATAGAAAACACCCCTGATTAACCGTTCATAATGTGCTCAAATTGCAGAGGATTATTCCCTAGATTCAAATTAACCTTAACGCTTACTGTGTGGGCCAATATTTTTCTCCAAAATCTAGAAACTTGATGCCACAAATCTCGAGCCCAGACCTTT
>JACCDN010736301.1_pt1 | contig 12381 bp, 11 predicted proteins | sample 7441691 | NCBI WGS metagenome assembly JACCDN01 (sample SAMN15323439, study PRJNA562643) | freshwater metagenome | isolation source: river surface water | place: USA:Blue River Watershed | collected 2017-08-16 | reverse complement strand
GAACAACTCCTTGATCGTCTTTGTACACGGCCAACTTCTTCATACCTTTTTTTACAATTGCTCCTGAGCCCGGTTTAATATCGGCTTCGGATTCCACATCTCCTTTCTTAAAATGCTGTGCAAACTGCGCAGCAATATTGCAACTTTGTTTCAAAAACTGTCCCAAAGCACGAATATTTTTACGACTAGGATAGTAAAGTTCTTCCCATTTGTTCTTTTTCCCAAGAATCAAATCACTAATCAAAATACCTGCAATAGTGCCATGCGTGAGACCATGACCAGAATCACCAGTCACAATGTAAATATTTTCATTGCCAGGATTACGACCAATAAAAGCCAAACCATCAATTGGTTCCATAACCTGCCCCGACCAACTAAATACTTCTTTTCCTTTGATTCCAAACATAGTTTTTACCCAGTCGACCAAGTGCCTAAAACGTACATCAGCATCATTTGCCTGCCCTGTTTTATGATCTTCCCCTCCCACGAGCAGTATGTCATTACCATCAGTTCCAGCAACTAACCGTACATAGTGATATGGCTCCTGAGTATCCCAATATAAAGCCTTAGCCACTTGTCCTTGAGGAATAGCCAAACCGACAACATATGAACGATATGCTGCTTGTTTGGCATGCATAGCAAACCGATCGATAAATGGTGTGTTGGTAGCAATAACCGCTGATTGGCATATGACCTGATAATGTTCTGTTTTTACCATCACTTGTTGAGATTCTTCCACGGAGGTAACCAAAGAATGAGTAAATATCTTTCCACCTTTTTTGATAATAGCTTTAGCGAGGCCATTGATATATTTCATCACGTGAAACTGAGCTTGGCCTGGGAAACGCAGGCATTGATGTGACAGATCAGCCATTTCGATCTCACTGAGCTCCACATCCTTTAGTCCGGATTGTTGTACAGCCTTTAATTCATTATCCAAAAAAGTCTTATCATCACTCATTAAATAACCATCGACACGCTCAAAGTCACAATCAATATTTTCATTCTTAACCACAGCTTCAATCTTATCAATAGCAGCGCCATGACTATCTGCGGCCAACTGAGCACCACTCTCACCAAAAAGTCTCTGTAACTTTTGATAGCCTTCATCGAGAGCATTCGAAAGATGTGCAGATGTTCTCCCAGTTTCCCCTCCTCCCAACTCTTTGGCTTCAAAAACAATTACTGACTTACCTCGAGCAAGTAGTTCATAAGCAACACTAAGACCGGATATTCCACCGCCAACCACCACAACATCACTTACTTCATTTTTACTCACAGAACCACATTTGACAGAATCTACTTTTTCCCACAATGACACATTACTTTTTGTCATAAATTTTAAGGTAAAAAACCAAACTAGTACCGTGATACACTGTACACTTTATAATTACAACCTCATTACCAAATCGTCAGGCAGCCAATATCGCTGTATTTGTTTTTTATAAGCCACATCATTGACTTTTTTATAACATATGATGAATTAAGATTAAGAAACATTGGCAAAAACTAAGCAAGCATAGTTTTTAGGAGCTGGGTTGTAAAATTAATAGATTAGAGTTAGCGTCGGAAATGACCTTAACCAACACTATATGTCTCATACACCTGATAACCGTTCTAACAATCTCGCTCTTGGAGCTTTGGGAATTGCCGTTGCAGGCGCTATCGGAGCTGCTCTTGGTCTCGCATTCGCACCTCAAAAAGGTGAAAAAACACGCGATGATATTCGTAAAAAAGCTGAAGAGCTTGCCGCAGGTTTTAAACAGAAACGTGAAGATGTTCAAAAGACTCTTACGGAAATGTTTGGCAATGTGAGTGATGACCTTGAACAAGCTTACGTAGAAATTCGTGGAAATATTCTTGCCGGCCTCGACGACCTCAAGGCGAAGAAAAAAGCCACACAAGCTAATTTCGAAAAATTAGTAGATGACGTTGTCGATGAAGCAGCTAAAAGTGGCAAATGGGCAAAAGACAAAGTCAAAGCTATGACTGACAAAGTCAAAGGCGAATGGGAAGATTTCAAAGCTGACATAGCTTAGCTTTTCCACACTTAATTTTTAACCTCACTTATATGACACTCTTAGATATTATCCTCGTAATTCTTATCCTTGGTTGGTTAGGCGGATTCGCTTTCCAAATTGGTGGAGGATTAATCCATCTGTTACTTGTCATTGCTCTCATTGGTTTGATCTTCCGTATTTTCGGAGTAAGAACAAACTAACCATCCCATGTCCGTTTAGATTCTAGAATCTAGATTCTAGAATCTAAAATTGGGAAAAATCTCATAGTAAATAAATTACCATGTCTATCCTACTAAATTGGCTCATTAGCACTATTGCTATCATTATCTCTGCTTATATCCTTCCAGGTATTAAAGTACCAAACTTCAGTACCGCTTTAGTTGCTGCTTTAGTACTAGGTATTCTCAACGCCGTTATCCGACCTCTCCTTCTCCTGCTCACCCTTCCAGTCAATATTCTTACCTTAGGATTGTTCACATTAGTAATCAATGCTGTCATTATTCTTTTGGTCTCAAGTCTAGTTCCTGAATTTCAAGTAAACGGATTTTTATCTGCATTACTTTTCGCAATTGTCCTTTCAGTGATCAATTCATTGTTGATCAACCTCGCATAAAGTTTGCCAAACATATATCGTTTTAATTACTTAATTTTATTTCTATGAATAAGATGTTATTAGCTGTATTTGCCAATCATGTTGATGCTGAAGCAGCAATTAATGATTTAGAAAAAAAAGGGTTCCGAGCTCAAGATATTTCCGTGATAATGAATGACTCTACTCAAGCAAAAGTGATTGCTAAAAACACTGCAGCTACTGTTGCCGGCGATACTGCTGGTGGAGCGGTTACTGGTGGCATAGTCGGTGGTCTAGCAGGATTACTAATGGGATTAACTGCTATAACTCTTCCCGGTTTAGGAGCCTTCTTTATTGCAGGACCTTTAGCAACTGCATTGGGACTTACTGGAGCAGCTGCATCCGCTGCTGCAGGGACCATGACAGGAGCTGCTGCTGGTGGATTGTTAGGTGCTCTCCTTGGCTTGGGCTTTTCTGAAGATGAAGCAAAAGTTTATCAAGAATATGTCGGCACTGGCAAAATTTTAATTACTGTCCCAGTCACCACCATGCAAGCAAATGACGTAGAAAGAATACTCGATGATAATAATGCTGTAGAAAGCAGATTGGTTAACCAACCAAATAATCAAATTTAAGAGCTTATCAAGTCATAACCAGCTTTATAAAAGCTATTAGTGATCTCCAATGGCAATTAAGTAAAATTACTTATCCATATAACCATTTATGATACCAACTTAAATTTTATCAATTCTAATCCTAAAATTTATGAATACCTTCCAAATTCTCAAACAAGATCATAAAAAGCTTAGTCAGCTTTTCGATGAAGTACTTCATACCTCTAGTCGCAGTATCAAAACTCGTGAGAACTTGTTCGAAGAAATCAAAAGTTTGCTCGACCATCATGCACTCATTGAAGAAGATATTCTTTATCCAATACTCAAAGATATTAGCACCTCACATCTACAGACAGCTGAATCATATGAAGAACATCATTTAATGAAAATTGTACTGAAAGAACTCAATACCTGGCAGAAAAATAATGATGATTGGTTAGGCAAAATGAAAACACTCAAAGATTTGGTTGAGCATCATGCTCAAGAAGAAGAAAAGACTCTTTTCCCAATGGCTGAAAAGTTACTGAAACAGGCTCAACTTAATGACATACAGGATCAAATCGCTCGCTATAAACACCACTACGAACAAGAAAAAGCCCATCCTGGATTGTGGGGAAAAGTGTATATGGTAATGAACAACTCTGACTGACGAATTCAGAATTGCGAATGGCGAATTGCGAATTTTAGACCTCTCAATACTGATTCTCACTGTGCTTGCAAAACTCTTCCCAAAGGGCCCGCTTCGGGGCAACTTTCCACTTTTCCCAACGGGACCCCTTGGGGCAATTTTCAACTTTCCACTTTCAACTATCTCTTGTTGTCACTGATTGCACAAAACTCTTAATCTCTCGATTAAATACAGCCAAAGAAAAAGCCTCAGATCGTTTCCTCACGGCAGCATTATCAAACACAGCTTGTTCCATTTGTTTAATCCCCTCCACAAAAGCGGCAACTGTTTGTTCTTTTACCAAAATGCCGGATTCAGGAGTCACAATTTCAGCTAACCCACCTTTGCCATATGCTAATACTGGTGTACCACAAGCCATGGCCTCTACTGGCACAATGCCAAAATCCTCTTCAGCTGCGAACAAAAAAGCTTTAGCCTTCTGCATCAGACTTTTCTTCATATCATCAGTGACATAGCCAAGAAATTCTACATTAGCTCCAGCTATTTTCTGTAGTTTCTTTAATTCTGGCCCACTCCCAGCAACTTTTAATTTTACACCTGCTTCGGTTGCTGCTTTTACTAATAAATCAAAACGCTTATAGGGAATCAGGCGCGACATAGTAAAGTAATAATCCTCACGTTGTACTGATGGATCATATTGATGACCAATAGTGTCTACCGGTGGATAAATCACCTTTGCATCACGACGATAGTATTTCCTAATTCTCTCAGCAACAAATTGCGAATTGGCAATAAAATGATCTACGCGTTGAGCAGCTAAATAATCCCATTGACGTAAACCATGAATAAAAATAGGCATCGCAATCCGAGCAATTGGATTCAAAATACCAAACTCCATATGATGACGATATTCATGATAATTACTCCAATAATAGCGAGTTGGCGTATGACAATAGCAAATATGTACCGTATCAGGCTTAGTGATTACCCCTTTGGATTCAGCATGACTGGAAGAGATCACAACATCAAACTCAGCTAAATTAAGACTCTCAAATGCATGAGGCCGCAACATCGGAATCATCTTGTGAATTTTGCTTGCAAAAGGCATTTTTTGTAACCACGATGTACGGACATCCTTACTTTTCAATTCAGGAATTTTCTCCTTATTGGCCACTGAAGTATAAATAGGTGCCTCTGGAAACAAATCAGAAAGAGCAAACAACACATTTATTTCCCCACCACGTGATGTAAGCCAATCATTAACAAGAGCTACTTTCATATACGTCTAAAAATCAAAAACACTATATCACAGATCGCAAGCTTGCCCATTGACACAAACAAACAGCTCAATGATAATGCATTTTCATTCTTATTTATGACGACATTTCGTTTTAAAATTTTAGACCCGACGAGAAAGCCACTACTTGTTGATGGCGCAGCAGATAAAATCCCTCGAATCAAAGAGCCAACGACACCTACATTATCCCCAACATTACAAAGATTAGTGACGGCTGCAGCAGAAGCTGAGCAAGCCATGCTAACTCGGACTATTATTTACAATACCAATATAGCTGAAGCATTAATAGCCGCAGCAGGAAAAACAGTTTCTAAAAGTACTAGGCAGTGGCGTGAAAGCTGTGATGGAACATTTTTTGCAGTACAGCAAGATGGTGACCATATATTAGCTGTAAATAGTACAAAAGGACAAACACGCGATTATGGTCGATTTAGACCAGATATTTATTCTAGTTTAGAAAGAAAGAATCGGTTCCCAGAAGGCATGGCAGCCAAACATGTTCGCGACAGCATTGAACTCATCGATCCTCAAGAAAATGACTTAATATGCGAGACTGGCGCTGGGCTAGACCTAGCAAGAATAGAGACACAAGCACAGTTAGCTTCAGAAAGAGGAGCACATTTTGCCTGTCATGATGTTACTCCTTCTGTGATGAAAGAAGGACAAAGTAGAATGCCGCAGATTCCGTACATTGCACTACCTCCATTCCCAGCATTTCTGGGTCATGCATTAAATAGTGTTTCGAGTCGAAAAGTAATCACGATGAAAAACACCCTTACATCGATAGATAGTGACGAGATAGATGATTGGTTAGATGTGATCGCCACCAGTAACATCGACAGACTAGTTATCACACAATCAATCGGTCCCAACATGGATGTATTTACAAAGGGAGCGTCAGTAGCTATAGAAAATACATGCGAGTCATTAGCGATTAAGACAGCAAGTGAACACACGGTTGATAAGTACTCATTTGCGATTATTGCAATGATAGTCAGAGAAAGAGCAATGCAAATAGCCTATACTGCCCTACTAGAAATACTTATTCAGAACTTAGCAGATAGGGCAAAGAAAAAAGAATTTACTATCAGTAAAAAAACTGTAACAAATGCCATGGCTGAAATAAACAATACTAGAGAGATAGAAGAATTCATGGCAGACAAAGGAATAGCAAATATGTCTGATTTCCAGCAAGGAGCATTCAATGCAATCACGTTTACACCAACAGCAATATTATATGAAAAACTAGATGATATCCCACCAAACACTTTGCGTATTCAGAGCCAACAAATACATATTGTACTCGAAAGAAATGCTGCAAAAACAACAGCAATCAATGCAGGTGGCAGAACAAAAATAGGTATTCCAATACCGGCATTTTCTACTCTCAAAAAATTAATTCCAGGTATCGAAATTGATGAGCTAAAACTTGACGCTGCAGATGAAGAAAAAATTGCAAATGAAGCCACGTATGCTGGCTTGGCTGTAGCCTTTGATTACTTAGGCGATGTAGTCGGTTTGCCGGAAGTGAAGCAATACAGAAAAACACTATTTGAACGTGACATGTACACATCATTTGGTGTCACAGTAGATTCTTAATTAAACAATATGCAAAAACCAGACTTTGATGATTTATTTGGTGAACTAGAGGAATCTCCCCACAAAATCAAACTGAAACTAGAAACAAGCCCACACCCTTGTAAACCAAATCTGCAACACTCTAGAGACATAGTAACCGCCACTTATCACGATTTACGCTTCACTCCCGAGAGACAAGCTACAGAGTCCCTCGTGATCACTATCGAGAAACTGCCCACTACTTTAGAAATTGACCATTTGTATTATGGGTCAATAGTCATTGACGCCAATTCCGAAATATTACATTCAACTTAATAGTTGAAGCTAGAGCTCTGCAACATCTCGAACCTAAAGCGCGCGCACGAGCAATACTTCAAATGTTACGTCGAAAATTAAAATATGCCTTTCCACAAGATATTGAAGAACTAAAAAAAACCGATTTACCTCGTGCAATCTGGATAGAACAAAATACAGGACTAGGAAATACCACTGAAAAAGTAAATCTATCTGACATCTTTCGAAATGGATATGCAATCTGCTATCATCTAGCATATGCTTACTTATGGTTATGCCAACAAGCTGGTTTAGAAGGCACAGTTATTCCAGTTCGCGACAATGACATCATCAATATCCGAAGAACTGACACTAATGAGCCACTTTTCAAAAGTGTACCAGTTGGCAATAGAGCGCCTGGACACGTATACACAGAATTGCTCATGCCGGATGGTGAATGGCTAGCAGTCGATCCTAGCACCAATCTCATTAGTGACACCGAGGAAGGGAAAAGGATGTTTAGTGATGCCCAGTACCAAGGATTTGTCACACACGAATTACAAACACATACCACTGATGATCGTATTGGAATTCACAAAACCCATGCTCTTATTCCAGCTATGCAAGCATCTACAGCTCAAGCATTTCAACTACATTCACCTCATCAAATACAATCATTATTAAGAGGAGCCGATCCATCAGATCAGACAACCAACGTCACATTTACTATCAAAGTACCAGCTCAACATGACACAATAAAACTTCAGATAGTGAAGGTAGAATAAAAATTGATAGATATGATAGTGGCGACGATCCTATCCCTCTCGTTCCCAACAATAATAGAAAATACTACGCATCATTTGTACAATAAACTGATCTTCGACTAACACCGCCAACGGTGACTTTGGCTGCCAAAAAATAACTTTATTTGCAAACAACTGAAATGATGTTTCAAATGGCCGCATACCTAGAAGAGCTCTAGTCTCTCGATATTGTTGTTTGTCTAACCTCTTTAACTGCCTACTATCCTGACTCGGTATCAATAATGTTCTCAACAAAACCTGTTTCTTTACTCTTTTCTTAATCCATTTTTTATCAGTATCCCAGCTAATAAATTGAATAAAATCTTCAGCAGAACCAAAAAATTCAGTAACATTATTCTCTTCCTCCAAGATTTGAAAAAACAATTTCACAAAAGCTTCCGAACCTTTGATGATTTTTACTAAGGTTGGCCCTGTGCCCTGCTCATATTTTTCAAGCAGGGTGGGAAGCTGTTGCAGATAATTTTGCTGTAATGCTACTTCTGCATCCTGCTTGGTTTGCCACTGGTGAAGGATCTCACTGGGTGATGCTATTTCAAAAGCAGCACTTTCTTTTTGCACCTTTTTTACCAATTGATGAGAGGCTAATTCATTCAAAATTTTATAAAGCGTCGGCCGAGATAAAGAAAGCAATTTAGCCAACTTGGTCACAGAAATTTTACTATCAGAAAAAATCAACAAGTACACTTCTACCCCCAATCTACTGATACCAAGACACTTTAATGCCTGACGAAACACTTGATCATTTACAGTGGTAACTAATTCCATTCGGCTTTAGGCGGTTAATTATTAAACAAGGTGTAAATAATTATTTTACTATAATATAATTATTAAGATTTTTTAAAGACAATACTCATAACAATTGTAAACTAGTTATAATATTAGGTCTAATTTAATAATCAATAATGAATAAATTAGACACTGTATTCAACCATGGAATCTATGATTACATGGCACAACAACCACTCAATAGTGCGCAAATGCAGCTCTGGTGGGATGGCATGAGTAACTACTGCAAACCGACAAGAAACGCTGGCCGATGGTTAAGAGCCCTACCTGCTAGGCACAAAAAAACAAAAGATGCATTATGGAAGGTTTTTGAAAGCGAGTCAGGGCATGAAAAGACACTCGCAATTATGGCTCAATATCTCATAGAAAGATGTGAGGTCAGAGTCGATTTAGCAGCGAAAATCTCACAACAAAAAAGACAGATCGATCCCACCCTACAAGCATTTAAGAATCTTTTGGCAAAACGTGAAAGTAAAAAAACAGTTGATACTCCACACAATATTGGCACTATGCTGGGCATTGAACGACTAGCCAATCAAAATATTATTCCAGGTGAAGTCAAAGCCTTTATTGATTCTAACCACTACGGTGTCAAATTAAGCGACCCAGAGATGCACTATCTAGTGGAGCATTACGGTGAACTCGGAGCAGAAGCATGGCACCAAGCAACACTAGAAAAAACAAGCAAAATACTAGGAACTGATGATGAGATACTCATAGCAGAACAAGCAATCTATAAGACAACAGAAACATTTTACGAGGCTATGCTGCAAGGCTTAAAAGCTTTAAAGTAAGGTATAAATAAGTTCCTAATCAAAATTCAGAGAATAAAATCTGTAGTTACAAAACTGCACGCGTTTATTTACATTTTAAGCAAATAAAATAATACTCCTGACCAAACAAACCTAGCATCGATAAATATCACTTATACTAAAAAAGACCACCTAACAATATTAGATGGTCTGAAATTTTAAATTTTCAATTCTCAACTCACTTTATCTTCTCTGTCCTGGCGACAACTTACTCTCCCACAGGCAAAGCCAGCAGTACCATCAGCCCAGAAAGGCTTAACTTCTGAGATCGGAACGGGATCAGGTGTGACCCCCACTGGTATAATCACCAGGAAAGAAAAGATAAAGTAAAGGAACGATTTAGTGAGTAATAAAAATGAAGACAATGTCTATGTTTTTATTCCCACATTACTAGCCAAACCTAGGCTAGATAGTAAAGACGAAACTTTTTTCCAGTAAAGGAAAACGCACTTCGTCTTTAATTCTATATGTGTAAAATAAGTCAAAAAATCTTTTAGTAATGATCGGCTTAATCCATTGCTGGACTTCCACCTTCATCCTATCAACCAGGTAGTCTCCCTGGGATTTTATGGAACAATTAATCTTGAGGTATGTTTCCCACTTAGATGCTTTCAGTGGTTATCATAACCGAATATAGCTACCCTGCACTGCCGCTGACGCGACAACAGGTACACCAGAGATTCGTACATCCCGGTCCTCTCGTACTAGGGATCCGCCCTCTCAATTGTTCTTACGACCACGGTAGATAGAGACCGAACTGTCTCACGACGTTCTGAACCCAGCTCGCGTACCGCTTTAATTGGCGAACAGCCAAACCCTTGGGACCTTCTCCAGCCCCAGGATGCGACGGGCCGACATCGAGGTGCCAAACCGGGCCGTCGATATGAACTCTTGGGCCCGATCAGCCTGTTATCCCCGGAGTAGCTTTTATCCGTTGAGCGATATCACACCCACGTGTAGATATCGGATCATTTTAGCCTGCTTTCGCATCTGCTCGACTTGTAAGTCTCACAGTTAAGCTCCCTTATGCTAATACACTATCAGACCGATTTCCATCCGGCCTTAGGGAACCTTTGCACGCCTCCGTTACATTTTAGGAGGCAACCGCCCCAGTTAAACTGCCCATCAAGCACTGTCCTTCATGTTGGTTAAAACAACAGAGGTTAGAATCGACGTAAAAAGAGGGTGGTATTTCACCGACCGCTCACCCCGAGCTAGCGCCCAGGGATCAAAGCGTCCCACCTATCCTACACACTTTTCACATCAATCCAATGCCAGAGTACAGTAAAGCTTCACAGGGTCTTTTCGTCTTACCGTGGTTAATGAGCATTTTCACTCATAATGCAATTTCACCGAGTTTCTTCTCGAGACAGTACTCACACCATTAAACCATTCGTGCGGGTCGGAACTTACCCGACAAGGAATTTCGCTACCTTAGGACCGTTATAGTTACGGCCGCCGTTCACTAGGGCTTAGAATCAGAGCTTGCACCCCTCCTCTTGACCTTCTAGCACTGGGCAGGTCTCACTCCCTATACTTCCACTTACGTGTTTGCAGAGAGATGTGTTTTAGATAAACAGTTGCATGAGTTCTTTAGCTGCGCCCCGTATCATAAAGATACAGGGAAGTCTTATCCCGAAGTTACGACTGCTGTATTGCCGAGTTCCTTGAGAAGAAGTTACTCGATCACCTTAGTCTACTCGACTCACCCACGAGTGTTCGTTTGCGGTACGATTGCCAATAGTTCTCGACAACGAAGTTTTTCTTGACAGATGAAAACAAGAGAATTGAGTTCCACTAAAAGCAGAACATTCTCCATAAGCTTGACTTAGCAAAGGTACGGATTTGCCTATACCTTACGCCTCGCTTTTTGAACGCAAATTCAATAATGCGCTCTCTTGGTCCTTCTGTGTCCCTCCGCGTCTAACAACATAACCTCTTGCGGAGCATCTTCTAAATTGCCTTGCGGCTCAATAAAACAATGCATCCACTGAAAGTTATGCGTTTTTGACGAACTACTAACAGTTACGGAATATTAACCGTATATCCATCAGCTACGCATTTCTGCCTCACCTTAGGATCGACTAACCCCGGGTCGATTGTCGTTGCCCGGGAAACCTTGGGTATGCGGTGTGGTTGGTTTTAACAACCATAAAGTTACTCATATCTACATTCGCACTTCTCACCGCTCCAACACTCCTCACGAAGTGCCTTCACAGCTGATGAGAACGCTCTGCTACCACCTTATTCAAAAGAATAAGATTCGTGTCTTCGGTGCAAGTCTTAGCCCCGTTACATTTTCGGCGCAAAATCTCAATAGACCAGTGAGCTATTACGCACTCTTTAAATGAATGGCTGCTTCTAAGCCAACATCCTGGTTGTTTATGAAATCTCACATCCTTTACCACTTAGACTTGACTTAGGGACCTTAGACGTCGATCTGGGCTTTCCCCCTTGTGACAATGGCGCTTAGCCGTCATTGTCTGACTCCCATGATTTCACTCTCGGCATTCGAAGTTTTTCAAGGTTCGGTAAGCTCACGCTCCCTAGCCTAAAAAGATCTCTACCTCCAAGAGCTACCACATGAGGCTAGCCCTATAGCTATTTCGCAGAGAACCAGCTATCCCCGAGTTCGGTTGGAATTTCTCCCCTACACACAGTTCATCCCCCGTTTTTGCAGCAACGGTGGGTTCGGTCCTCCCCTCGTATTTCTACGAAGTTCAACCTGACCATGTGTAGCTCACCCGGATTCGGGTCTAGTGTGTCGGACTCAAAACGCCCTATTCAGACTCGCTTTCGCTTCGGCTCCTTCCTCCTTAAAGAAATTAACCTCGCCCGACACAACTAACTCGTAGATTCATTATACAAAAGGCAAGCAGTCACCCCGCCGAAGCGGGGCTCCTACTCATTGTGAGCACACAATTTCAGTATCTATTTCACTCCCTTTACTAGGGTTCTTTTCACCTTTCCCTCACGG